>WNGI01004467.1_pt1 | contig 16403 bp, 9 predicted proteins | sample 5400621 | NCBI WGS metagenome assembly WNGI01 (sample SAMN13153374, study PRJNA577476) | soil metagenome | isolation source: 20 cm soil or saprolite under Garry oak tree replicate 1 | place: USA:California | collected 2016-06-15 | reverse complement strand
TAAAGAGGCGCGGGTTCGGCCCGCGCCTCCTGTCTCACTCCCCCCGGCGTCGACTCCTGCGCCACACGACGAGCGCCACCACGACAGCGATGACAACCAAGACGGAGATTAGCCCTGCGCTGGTTCCGGAGACCCCGCCGAGGATCGTAGTCGACGAGTACGTCGCTCGCGCGGACATCGGATGATCCACCGTGACCGTGACGGACGTCTCCTTCGAGGTGACATCGCCCGTCCAACCGGAGAAGTGATACGATTGTCCGCCGCTCGTTTGATCGGCCGGCGCCCGCAACGTCGCCTGGGAGCCCGCTGCATACCAACCGCCGCCCTCGACCGATCCGACGTCACTCGTCACCGTGACAAGGTACTCCGTCGTCCACCGCGTCCCGACGTTCCGTGGCCGATCCATGACGACCGCCGACGAACCGCTCGGATCGTTCCCCGCCGCGTCGCCGACCCACTGGAGGAACTGCGATCGAGCTCCCGCCGAAAGGGAGACGGTACCGCTCGACAACCGCGCGACGACCGTGGTGCCGGAATCATACCATCCGCCGCTGGCGGAGGCCCCGGGACCGCTGTCGATCGTCAGGAGATACAGCGTCTTCCACACGGCGGTCGCGACCTTGGTCGCGTCCATGAGGATCGCGTTCGAAGTCGCACCGGTGCCCGAGGCTCCGTCGGTCCAATGGTCGAACGCCGCCCGCGTGCCAATTGCGAGGGAGACGGTCGTCGCGGAGATCGAAGCGTGCGCGGTCGTCCCGGCATCGTACCAGCCGGCGCCGGACGCGGTCGCGTAGGCGGATCCGACGTCGAGGTAGAATTGGGTTCCGTAGTCAGCGACCGCTTCCTTCGGTCTGTCCATGAGGATCGGATTCGACGTGAGGCCCGTGCCGGTCGCGTCGCCGGCCCAACCCCGGAATACGCTCCGTTGGCCGGGTCCGGTCGAATAGATCGCATTGACGACCGAGGCCGTCGCGGTGCTTCCCGCGGCGAACCAGCCGCTCCCGGATGCGCCGGGCACGGACGACGTCACCGTGAGATAGTACTCGGGAGCGAACGTCGCTTGGATCGTCATCGCGGAGACGAAGTGGACCACGTGGGTGGCCGCGCCGCCGTCGCTCCACGATGCGAATCGATACCGGACGCCGGTGGCGCCCGACTGAAGGGTCTCCACGGACACAATGTGGTACGTGCCGGGCGTGAACCAGAACGTGGTCGCAGCGGAGTAGGCCGTCCCGTCGACCTTGAACGAGAGGTTCGCCGGAGCCGTCGAGACGCGGAAGCCCTGTTCCTGGACGAACGTGGCCGTGGCCGAGAAAGGTGCGGTCGCGGTTACCGTGTGAGCCTGGGTCCCTCCGTCGCTCCACGAAGAGAACACGGACCGCACGTCCGGCGTCGCGTATTGCGGCGAGGGCGCACCGAGGGAGTGCGTCGAACTGTCGTTCCACCAGAAGCTTGCGGGGCTCGTGTAGGACACGTCGTCGACGAGGACAGAAAGCCCGGCGGGGTCCTGCCCCACCGTGGCCTGGAACTGTTTCACGAACGAGGCCGTGAAGGTCTCGTCCGCCGTCGCGACGATCGTGTGCGTGATGGCCCCTCCGTCACTCCAGGAATCCCACGCATATCGGGTCCCGGAACCCGCGGGAATCGTCGCCGCGACCCCAAGGCTGTGCGAGGATCCGATCGTCCAATTGAATTGGACCGGGCTTGGGCTCGTAACGCCGTCGACCGTGACTGGGAGCCCGACGGGACTCGTCGTCGCGGTGACCGTCGCGACCGGGAAGCCCGGGTTGCGCGCATAGTAGATGTCGTAGTCGGGACCCCGTCCGTCGGTCCACACGACGTACACGTAATCATTCGGGCCCGCTTCGAGGGCAAAATAGTCGCCGGGTCGGTCCAGGGTCCCGGGCGTGTCTTCCGAGGACACGCGGACGTTGGTGTTCCAGGTCTGTCCGCCGTCCGTCGAGTTGGAGTAGAAGATGTTCCAGTTGCCGTTGCGGCGATCCTCCCAGGCGGCGTGCACCTTGCCGGTGCCGTCGACTGCGAGATCGACCATGTACTGCTGGGAGCTGTCCGTATTGTCGTTGATCCGGTGGTTCGTCCCCCATGTCTTGCCGCCGTCCGTGGAGTTCGCGAAGTAGATGTCGGGATTGCCGTTTCGGCTGTCCGCCCACGAGACGTAGATCGCCCCGGTCTGCTTGTCGACATTCATCGCGGGCAGCGGGTATTGCGGGAAGCCTCCCGACGCCGATCCCGCCCGATCGTTCACGCGAAGGACGGGACTCCACGTGCTCCCGCCGTCGGTGGAGGATTCGAACAGGATGTCGCTCCTCGAGAAATCCCACCACGTGAGATAGACCGTGTTGTTGCCGAACGTATCTACGATGGCGCCGAGGACCGAACCGTGGTTTCCGGGATTGATGATCGGAGCCCATGTTCCCCCGAAGTCGTCGGTCCAGGTGAAAGCGAGGACGTTTCCCTCATCCCAGGTCGCGTAGAGGCGACTGTTCACGTCGAAGGCGACAGAGTCCTTGTCGACGAGTCCGCCGTGTCCCTGGATGTAGTGGACGGTCCCCCAATCCTGGCCGTTGGTCGTGTTCGAGACGTCGAGTCCGGAATTGCATGGAGGCGCACTCCCTCCGCCCGGATCGTACTCGAGGTAGGCGAAGTGCACGCGATCGCTCGGGTCCCGTGCCATCCAGGGGTCGGAGTCGCGGCATCCCAGATTCGGATGGGTTTGGTTCATGAGGATGTTCGGCGCCCACGTTTGGCCTTGATCGGTCGAGTAGGAGGAGCCGACCCGGAACCCGGCGGCATCGGGACCGTCGGTCTCCTTCCATCCGGCGAAGACGGTCCCGGAGCGATTGATCACCATCGTCGGCTCGACTTGATATTTGTACGGTGACGATCCGTCCGTGACCTTGAAGTTCGGCAGGAACGGATACACCGTGGTCGGCGCGATCCGATGAAGGGACGCGGCGGGGCTCAAATGATTCGACGACGCACCGATCCCCGATGATGTCCCGGTCAACGCGATCGCGGACGCGAGCAGTACCACTACTAGACAGAACGAGAGTCCTCTCAGAATCTCTCCCCCGATGAGGATTAAGTTCGTAGAGGGACCGGGGGGCTGGGCGTCCCCTTGTAGACCCAAATCGTCCTCATGGGGCGGTGACAGTCGGGAGCGGTGCTCCCAGCTTGGCGCTGGTCCGGATGCCGACGTTGAGGTTCTGTCCCGCGGGGCTGGAGGCGACAGGGAACGCAGCTGGAGAGCGGCGGGCCCCGTCCCGATCGTGGGGAACGGGTCAGGCACGGAAGTGAGCAGCCTCACCGCGGACTACCAACGCTCGCGGGGGTGCGGGACCGAGGAAGCATCCGGGTCACCCGGCGTCGGGTTGCGCATCCATCCCGATGGCCTAGCTCTCTTACCGCTCCGTGAGCTTCGTCTGCTTCGTCTCGAGGACGAGGCCCGCCATCCCGAACCGTTGGATGATCAGGTCGTACAGGATCTCGTCCCGAACCTCGCTCTTGCGGTCGGGCACCCCATAGGCGGGCTCGTTCGTCGGCAGCTGGAGGCCCAGCTTGACGAGGCCCCGCCGAGCCTCCTCGCGCTCCTCTCGCGGGGCCTGCGGGGCGTCGACGGCGGCCGAAAAACCGCATTCGCGAATCTCCCGGAGGAAGATCGGCCGGCGGAACAATTTCTGCAAGACGCCGATCGCGAGGCGGACCTGGTCGGCCTCGTCCTCCGTCGCCTCCCGGCAGCGGGATCCGACGAGCTCGTACAAGTTCAGCTCGCGGTGCGCGGACGTCGTGTAGACCTTGGAAGGCGGGATGTCCTTCTCCCGGAGCATGCCGACGTCCGCCAGGGCCTTCAGGTAGCCGGTGACGAACAGCCGATGGAAGCTGTAGCCGTCTTGCCTGAGTTGCTTCGTGAGCGCACTGATCGAGCGCTCCTGCAACCGCAAGTACGAGACGACCAGGTCCTTGAGATTCCGCTCAGGGACAAACAACCAACGGGCCCCCACCCGACGACCTGGTAACAAACCGGATAACAAATAAAGGTTTCCAGCCGAAGGGATGCTCACAAATCGAGTGCAAAAATCATCTTATCCCTGAGCCGCCCTCGCATTTCAGTTCGCGATTACTCCCCCTTTCTTTTTTCGTTTTCTCTCCCGTGCGGAGACGCTGTTCTCCCCTGATAACCGCCTCGGAACGGTTATACCCGCACCTTCCAATGGAAACCACCGCATGGCCCAAGGGGACCGAATCCGTACGTTCATCCACGGGTTCGACGAGAAACTCGACGGCGGCATCCCGGTCGGTCAGATCGTCCTCCTCGCCGGTGAACCGGGGACGATGAAGTCCACGATCGCGTTCAACGTGATCTATCAGAACGCCCTGCGGGAGGGAAAGGCCGGCACGTACATCTCCCTGGAGCAGAGCCGCGACAACCTCACGCGCCATCTCGAGCAGATGAGCCTGAGCCCGCACGATGTCGAGTCGAAGGTGAGCCTCGTCGACCTCGGGGCGATCCGCCGGAACCTCGACGGAAAGGCGGACCGGACGTGGCTCGAGATTTTCAAGATGTACGCGTCGAACCTGAAGCGCACCCTGAACTTCGAAATCCTCGTGGTCGATTCGTTGCCGGTGCTCGAAGTCATGGCGAGATTCGAGAATCCCAGGGAGGACCTCTTTCAGCTGTGCGAGTGGGTGCGGGACCTCGGGGCCACGACGATCCTGATCAGCGAGATGAAGCCGAACAGCGAGGACTTCGGAAGGCATGGGGAAGAATACATCTGCGACGGGATCATCCACGCGAAAATGGAACGCGTCGACGATGCGAACATCCAGCGCCGCATCCGGTGCGTGAAGATGCGCGGCACGAACCATTCCCCGAATTACTTCACGCTCCTGTTCCAGAACGGAATCTTTCAAGCGACTCGGATCATCGCGGAATGACCCGGACGAGCGGGATTCATGCGCCGCGGTTTCGGGCCAAAAGCCTAATGTGCGGCCGTCCGCTTCCCGCGATTTGGACGCGGGGCAAGAGCCCCCGATCCGGCTGGAGGAATGGGCGGACGGCCCGTCGTCTTCTCCGAGTAATGGTGGTTGTCGGGCTCGTCTTCGTCCTCCTGATTCAACTGCCCACGCAGGCGCCGAGAGCTTCGTCGTCAAGTCCTCCGTCATCGGTGCCCTTCACGAGCTTCCGGACCGATGCCTTGAACGCGGAGATCCGAAACGCAGGGGCCGAACTGGTCGAGTCCTATGAGGCCTTCGCGGTCGCCCGCGGTTCTTCGGAGGCTATCGCCTTCCTGAGATCCCGAGGCCGCTATGCGGAGCCGATGGTTGGGAGTTCAACGCTCCAGCTCCTCGGAGGCCCCATCGATCTCGGGGGCTCGACCACGCACCCGATGGCTCCCTGGTCGACCGTTTCATCCGATGCCGCGGTCGGCATCGTCCACTTCCACGGCCCGATCAAGATGGAGTGGACCCAATCATTGGAGTCCCTCGGGCTGACGATCCTCCGGTACCTCCCTCAAGACGCGTTCATCGTCCGCGGCCCGAGTTCCGCGTTCGCGCAAGTCGCCACGCTCCCGGCCGTCGACTGGACGGGACCGTATGTGCCGCAGTGGAAGAGCCGCCAAGACCTCCCGACGGACGGGATCCTCGACGTCCGCGTCGTCGTCTTCCCGGGGGAGTCTCCGGAGGCGATCGAGGCGTGGATCGGCCACCAGGGCATCCCGCCCGGCGTCGCCGCCGGCTCCGGGCCCGCGGTCCTCGGCGCGTTTGGGAGCGGCGATTTCCGTTGGATGCGAGCGCGAATCCCCGCGAATCTCGTGGCCGCGCTGACCGCGTTGCCATCGGTCGAGTTCGTCGACCCGGTGCGCGACGTGCACGATTGGAACGCAGAAACCGATTGGGTGATCCAGTCGAATGCAACGGCGAACTACCGCTATTGGAACGTCGGGCTGGATGCCACCGGCCAGGTCGTCGGCCAGGCGGACACCGGCCTCGATTACGACGGCCCTCCGTTCCGGCAGTCGGCCGGATCGATCGTCTTGGGGGACCTCTACAACACCACGGACCTGGCCCGCCGGAAGGTCGTCCGGTACCTCAACATGGGCGTCCTCACCGGGCAGCTCACCTGGCCGGGCGGCGGAGGTCCCTGGGATCCGTGGTCGATCAAGGACAGCAACCACCTGCCCACGTTCCCCGATTGCACCTTCGGACATGGGACCGCGGTCGCCTCGACCCTCGCGGGCAATGACACGGGCATCGGAACCTCGCCGAACGACGGCAACGCCGAAGGGGCGAAGCTCTATTTCCAAGACATCGGCACCGTCGCTCCGGGTTGTCCCGGGGGCAGCGGGAACGCGGACGTTCTGAGCTATCTGCCGCAGGATTACGGGGATCTCTTCGGCCCACCTGGACTCGTCTACAACGATCCGGTCGCGCCGGTCCGGATCCACAGCGATAGTTGGGGCGGCACCGACAACGTCTACGACACCCAGGCCCGGATGGTCGACGCGTTCGTCTGGGCCCATCCGGACATGACGATCCTCTTCGCCGCCGGCAACTGCCTGTCCGCCTGTTCCTCTGGGACGATCGGCACGCCGGCGACCGCGAAGGACATCGTGACCGTCGGCGGCGCGTACAACCCGGACACCGGTTCGGGCCTGGCGCAGAATGACTTGGCCTCGCAGAGCGGCCGCGGCCCGACCGTCGACGGGCGCATCAAGCCGACGATCGTCACGATCTTCGACGGGGATTCCGCGATGTCCGATGGGAATCCCCTCAGCGGGAGGGGACAACCGGACGACAAGTGGTTCGGCACCAGCTACTCGACCCCGGCGGCTGCGGCCGCGGCTGCGATCCTCCGACAGTACTTCACGGACGGCTGGTACCCGTCGGGCCGGCCGCTGGCAGCGGACGCGATGACCCCGAGCGCCGCCCTGATCCGGGCCCTCTTGATCGCCTCGGGCGTCCCGGTCACCGGATCCGGTACCGTCTCGCGCTCCGCCTCGGACACGTGGCCCAACAACGAGCAGGGATTCGGACGCGTCCTCCTCTCGAACGTGCTCCCCGTTGCCTCCCTCGGGGACACCTTCCGAACGCAGGTGGTCGATGGGACCGCGGGACTGCTGACGGGGGACGCCGAGAGCTACACCTTCCACGTCACGAATCCAGGGCCGCTGAAATTCGTCCTCGCGTGGAGCGACTTCCCCGGGACCCTGGGGTCGACGAAAGCCCTCGTGAACGACCTGGACCTCGAGGTGACCGCGCCCGACGGGACGGTGTACCGCGGCAATCACTTCGCGCCGTTCGCCCAGGCCGAATCCCTCCCGGCGGGCCCGTTCGACACGACGAACGTCGAAGAGGCCGTGATCCGGAAGTCCGCGATCGTCGGCGACTGGTCCGTTCGCGTGATCGGGTCGAACATCCCGGTCGGACCGCAGCCCTTCGCCCTGGTCGCGACGGGCGCCGTCGACGCGTCGTATGGCCGGGTGGGATTCGATCGCTTCGCCTACTCCGAAGGAGACTCGGTCCGGATCACCGTGGAGGACGCCTCCGCAACATCGGTCGTCGTCCATGTGACGTCCGGGATCGAAAGCGCCGGGGAGAACGTGACCCTCGTCGGCGGCGGCCCCGAGGAGGTGTGGCGCGGCTCGATCCAAACGGCCTTCGGGACGCCCGCAGCGGACGGCGTCCTCCAGGTCCGCGAGGGGGACACCCTCACCGCGACGTACCAGGATGCCGGCCCGCCGCACACGTCCACGGCCCGCGCTAAGGTGCTCGCGAGTGGCCCGACAATCCACGATGTCACGGTCACGGACGGGAGCGCCACCAGCGGCACGGTGCGTTGGAGCACGAACGAGCCGGCCACCACGGAGGTCCGCTACGGGACGAGTCCGGCCTCCCTGATCTTCGCCAAGAACGTGTCGGACCTCGTCGCCGACCACGCGATCGCGTTGACGAATCTCACGGCGGACACGGACTACTTCTTCGAGGTCACCTCACGCGGCCGGCTCGGGAACGCGACGACGGACGCGAACGGCGGCCTCCTGTACCGCTACCGGACCAATCCGCTCGGGGACGTCCTCGTCGTGATCGGAGGTCCTTCGTTCCCTCCCGAGCGGGAGGCATCCTACGAGGCGGGACTCTCGGCGAATGGCTGGACCCATTCCTTTTGGCGGATCGCCGACCAGGGGCTTCCGGGCCTCGCCGTGCTTCAGGCCCGTCGCGCGATCGTCTGGCAGGTCGGGCTGGAGCAATACCCGCCCTTCGACGCGGCCGAGCGGGACCTCGTGAAACGGTACTTGGACGGCGGCGGCCGCCTGATCGTCGCGTCCCACGATGCCGCCTGGGCCCTCTCGGATCCGAACTCTTCCTTCGCCTCGCCGGGGAGCGCCGCCTGGGTCCAGGGCGTCCTGAAAGCGAGGTTCGTCTGCGACCCGACCTCCATCGGCCGAGTCAATGGCATCTCGTCAGACCCGATCAGCGGCGCCTACACGGGCGGCGTGGCGTACATGCCCCACCGGAGCGGGGGCGCCGATGACGAGCTCGCGGCGATTTCCGCCGGGGGCCCGACCGCGACCATGTGGACGGACGACGGATCGGTCCAGGGCTGCAGCCCCGCGAACGCGCCGATCGGCTTGCGTTGGATTTCCTCCGCCCGGAACGGCACCGCGGGCGTGGGCGTGTGGGGCGGCAACTTCTCCCGCTTGGCGTACTTCGCGTTCGAGATCACCGGCCTCGACACGAATGCGACGGACCTCCGGCCGGCGAGCCCCACGCGCGCCGCGATCCTCGATGCGACCTTCCGTTGGCTCGTGAGCACCGCGGCCTCGGGCCTCGACCGCGATCATCCGGACGTCGCCCTCACCGCGCCGAACGGAGGCGTCTTCCCGGGGCCGTCCATCCCGATCGCCTGGACGGCATCGGCCTACGGCCCCGGCGTGGGGATCGCGAACTTCGTCCTCGACGCCAGCGAGGACGGAGGACAAACGTGGAGCCCGATCGCGACGCTCCCGGGATCCGCGAGGACGTACACGTGGGACCTCGGCACGGTGCCGAACGGAGACGCGTACCGGATTCGGATCATGGCGCACGACGACGGGATCCCCTCCCTCACCGCCTCCGACACGTCGAAGGCGACCTTTGCGATCGCGCGGCCGGGAGGGGACCTCGAAGGCCCCGTCCTCTGGGCCGGCAGCATCCGGATCGATCCGCTGCCTCCGGGCGGCGCCCTTCCCGTGACCTTCGCCGCGACGGTCGATGATCGGGCGCGGGGCGGATCCGACATCGCCGCGGCGGAGTTGTTCTTGCAGGCCGCGCAGCCTCCGCCGGGCTCCAATGGCCAGGGCCTCCCGATGACGCCTTCCGACGGCCGGTTCGACGGGACGGTCGAAACTGTGTCGTGGGCGGACGCGCTGCCCGCGCCTCCCGGCACTGCCTGCGTCTGGATCCACGCGCAGGATGCCGCGGGCAACTGGGGACCGTACGGATCGAAATGTTTCGTCGTCATCAACGCGGGTCCCGACACGGTCCCTCCGGCCCCGGCGATCCCAGATGCGGTCTTCCGGGTGAATGGGAATCTCGACCTGTCGATCGGATGGCGGGCCTCCTTCGACGACGGTTTGTTCGGCGGGACGACACAATATCACGTCATCCGCGCCGGCTCGCCCCGAGGGCCTTGGACGGTCGACGTCAGCGGTCCGATCTTCGCCAACGGGAGCGCGACCTATCGGTTCGTCGATCCCGGGCGGGCGGCCGATTCGGCGGATTATTTCTACCGAATCCAATCCGTCGACGCGGCCGGGAATCGCGCCCTCTCGAACGCGATCTCGGCGAAGGTCCGCATCGCCTTCTCCTCCGGTCTGAATCTCCTTGGAGTGCCCCTTCGCCTGACGGAACCCGCGTTCGTCGACTTCGCGGCGGGGAGCGCCTGGGCCGATGCTTGGACCTATGACGCCTGCGCAGGAGGCGTCGGTTGGTCCTCGGCCATCCCCGTGGACGCCGTCTCCTTCTCCCTCGCCCCAGGGCGAGGCTTCTGGATGAACGGGACGGCGCCGGACGCCTTGACCGCATTGGGCGTCGTCCAACAGACGAGTCGAATTCACTTGTGCGTAGGTTGGAACCTCGTGGCCCTCCCCGGCTTCGCTCCGGGCATGACGGTCGGGAACCTGATCGCCGCGACGGGGGCGACCGCGGTCATGGGGATCGATGCCGCGGGACCGTACCACCTTCGCCCATTGGTTTCTGGGGACGCGATCGTCAGCGGCACGGGCTATTGGGTCCAAGTGCCCGTCGCGGTGGACTGGACGGTCACAGGCTGGTGACCGTCAGCCTTCCCGGATTTCCAACAGGTCGCGTTCCGGAAGTTCGTAATAATATAGGGATTGCTCCAATTCCTTGTCCTTCGACATCTCCCGGTCGATGCGCTCCCGCCATCCGGGTCGCAGGGCGATCTGGATCCGCCGTCCATCTTTCTCGAAGACGACCGCCGGCTCCGATCCCGACTCGAGGGCGATGTTCCCCTTGCCCATGGTACAACCGCTCGAGAACTGAACGCCATCGAGGACGCACCGCATCGGCGGCTCGGATTGGCTTCGGACGATCGCCCGGAGTCCCTTGTAATGTCCGAATCGCCGCTTCCCGATCGCCCCCATGCGGAGTCCGACGGTGACGTAGACTCCGAGGTGACCGTGGAACCGCTGAAGCGCCGCGAGTTCGTCCGGCAGGTCCATCGGCCGATGCAAGGCGCCGACCTCGGAAGAACCTTCGGCTCCCGGACACTTTCAGCCACCTCCCTCCCGCAGTGTGCTTAAATCGGTCGACCTGGCATGGAGCGTGTGTGAGGATCCTCGTGCGAAAGCCCTCCCACGACCGGGAAGGTCCTGCCGTGGGTGCAACTGCCGTCCGGTTGCTCACGAGTTGTCCGGAATGCCGCGCGGCCCTGCAACATGCCGACGGTTGCGTCCGATGTCTCGAGTGCGGATTTTCCCCCTGCGAATGATGGCACTTGCAGAACGTTCATTCCAGTGGAAACGCTCCGACCTAAACTCACGCGTGACCCGACGGGCATCGGAAGGGGGACTCAAAGGGATATGAGCCTTCCCGATATTGCGCCGCCTCCGGGTCGTGGGAAAGAGGTGCTCGTAGAGTTCCCGCAGGACGAGCTCATCGCGAAGTGGGAGGAGTTCTTCGAGGAATTCGGCTACCTCTCCAAGATCATCTCGATCGCGGATCGATATCCGGAGGACCGGAGCCTCTCCGTCGCGTTCGACGAGCTGAACCGGTTCGACACGGACATGGCGATCTACCTCTTGCGCCACCCGCTGAACGTCCTCATGGCGGGGGAGGAGGCGATCCGGAGGCTCGCGCCTCCGGGCGACGAGGCGGCCCAGATCCACTTGCGGGTCAAAGCCCTGCCCAGGGACCGGCGCGTGCCGATTCGCGACCTCAGGGCCAAGCACCTTGGTCAATACATCGCCGTCGAGGGCCTCGTGCGCAAGTCGACCGAGGTCCGCCCGCGCGTGACGGATGCGCTCTTCCAGTGCCTCCGTTGCGGGACGATCATCAAGGAGCCACAGGACGGGCAGACGTTCCGGGAACCGCTCGAATGCTATGAGGAACAAGGAGGCTGCAAGCGGTCGGCGAGCGCGACGAAATTCCGCCTGATGACCGAGACGTCGATGTACCTCGACACGCAGAAGCTCGAGATCCAGGAGTCGCCGGAAGGCTTGCGCGGCGGCGAAGAACCGCAGCGGCTCACGCTGTATCTGGAAGACGACCTGACCGGTCGCATCACGCCGGGGGAACGGGTCATCATGAACGGCGTGCTCCGAAGCATCCAGAAAGGCCGCCCCGGGGCGAAGTCCACCCTCTTCGACATCTTCATGGACGTGAACTCGGTCGAAAAGGAGCAGGTCGAGTTCGAAGAGATCGAGGTCACGGAGGAGGACGCGCGGCTCATCCGTGAGATGGGCGCGAGTCCGGACATCTTCCGGATGATCACCGCCTCGATCGCGCCATCGATGTATGGCATGTACGTGGAGAAGGAGGCGCTTGCGCTGCAGCTGTTCAGCGGCGTCCCGAAAGTCATGCCGGACGGCCGTCGGATCCGCGGGGATATCCACGTGCTCATGGTCGGAGATCCGGGGATCGGGAAGAGCGAGTTGCTGTCGTACATGAGCCGGCTCTCGCCACGCGGGATTTATGCAACCGGCAAGTCTTCGACCGCCGCCGGACTTACCGCTAGCGCCGTTCGCGATGAATTCGGAGAGGGCCGTTGGACCCTTGAAGCCGGTGCGTTGGTCCTTGCCGATCTCGGACTCGCTTGTCTTCACCCAAGCGCCGAGGTTTTCATCGATGGCCTGCCTCACAGCATTGAAGGGTTGTTTGACGCCTCGAAGTCGGTCCAAGCAATCGCGGCAGGAGGACACGTCGAACTTTCACCTCTTGCGCGCCCCACGGTCGCTTTTGACACGGAGCGCGTGCAAGTACGCAACCAAACCGCGGCGTTTGTCACACGAAAGTCATACCGCGGCCCGATCCTGCACATTACACTCGCTTCCGGATTCGAGCTTAGAGTCACACCAGACCATCTTGTCCTGGATGGCGAGTCGTTCCGTTGGAAGAACCTCCAAGACGTCCGTCCGACAGGAAGGCTAGTCGCGTGCCAGCGTCTCCCGAATGAAACGAACGAAGTGTACTTACTCGACATCTTGCCCGATGGTTGGATCGTGCAACCCTCGCGAGAAGAGAAGGAGGAGCTCCGCCGGATTCTCACAACTCGCTTCCCCACCTTGGCGGCAGCAAATCGTGCCTATGACTTGCCGCGCGACGCGCTCAATGGGCGGAGCGCCCTGGGTCTAGGATCGTTCCGCACTATCCTTCACGATGTGGGACTCTACAACTCGTGGAGGACTAAGGCCTTCGCCTATGGCCGACGCAAATCTACGGAACGCCTTCGAGTCGCGACAATTACGCCTGAACTTGCCTACGTCCTCGGATTCGTATGCGGAGATGGAAACGTCCAACGCGACGATCGCCATTCGAATCTGAGCATCTCCCAGTCGAGAGTCCACCTGCAGCAAATCCTGCGCCTCCTCCAAGTGACGAAGACGTTCACGCCACGAAATTGGGGAATGTATCCGCGCGCGGACCACTCACAAATTCGCGGACGATCGATCGAGAGCGCCTCTTACCATATGCACAAGGGATCGAACTTGCTCGCATTCATCTATGAGTGGCTGACCGATGATGACCTCGCGAATCTGCTGAGGCTAGACGACACCGCGATGCGCGGTTTCCTCGCAGGTCTCTTCGACGCAGATGGCTGCGTGTCCGTGAAACATTCCACCGCAGGAGGCAAACCGTACAAGTGCGTCGAGCTCCAGTTCATGTTTTCGTCGAGTGCGCGATCCAACAAACGACTGCTATACGCTCTCCGCCGTTTTGACATATATGCTCGTGTCCGCGAAGGGAAGAATGTCCTCTTCGTCCAGGTGACTTCGCGGTCCGACATACAGCGATTGCTGCTGGAATTGGGACCGCTCTCCGTCAAGGCGAAAGCCGTGCCCGCCGCGGGTACCCTACAGAGAGCAGACCATCAAGAGGCGCCATCGGAGGTCGTGTCCTCGATCCTCGCGCAAGTCCGGCCTCGCCCTTGGCGGCTCCTGAACAAGAGATACTGGAGCCAGTTGTACGATCTGGCCCATGCGCGCCGAAGGCCGTTCAAAGCCACGCTGGCAAAGCTCGCAGATAACATGAAGCCGTGGCTCTCCGACGAAGCTTACAATCGTCTTGCGGCACTCACCGCTCGCGACTACGCCCTCGATCGAATTGTTGAAGTCAGAGTCGAAGAGCACGACGGGTATGTCTACGACCTCCGAGTACCCGGCCTGAGCAATTTCGTTTGCGACGGGGTCGTGGTTCACAACTGCATCGACGAGATCGAGAAGATGAACCCGCAGGATCGATCCGCGATCCACGAGGCGATGGAACAGCAGAGGATCAGCGTGGCGAAGGCGGGCATCACGGCCGTCCTCCAGTCGCGGTGTGCCGTCCTCGCCGCCGCGAATCCGAAGTTCGGCCGGTTCGACGAGCACAAGTATATTTCGGAACAGATCGACCTACCGCCTGCCCTGCTCAGCCGTTTCGACATCATCTTCTCCATGATCGATCGCCCGCAGGCGGACCGCGATCGGGAGCTGGCGGAGCACATCCTGAAAGGCCACCGCGTCGGCGAGATCCGGCGGCGGCGCGAGACCGGGTTGGCCACCGAGGAGTCGCAGGCCCTCGAGGAACCGTACACGCCGCACTTGGATCCGGACTTCCTGCGCAAGTACGTGGCCTACGCGAAACGCATCTACCCCATCATGACGGTCGAGGCCATGTCGATCATCGAGAAAAAATACCTGGACATCCGAAGGACAGGGGAAGCGGCGGGTTCCAGCGTCCCGATCACCCCACGCCAGCTCGAGGCAATCATCCGCCTCGCAGAGGCGGGAGCGCGGATGCGGCTCAGCGAGGCCGTGACCGCGGACGACGCGGAGCGCGCGGTCCGGATCGTCGAATACTGGATGGGCAAGGTCGCCGGCGAGGAAGGCCGCTTCGACATCGACATCATCCAGACCGGAATCAGCCAGTCGCAGCGGGAACAGATCATCTCCATCCGCGACATCATCAATGAGCTCGCGGGGCCGGACGGCGTCGCGGACTACGAGGACATCGTCCGAATCGCCCAGGAACGGGGCATCCCTCCCGCGAAGGTCGACTCGTGGCTGAAACGCTGGGCGCAGGAAGGGGAGATTTACAGCCCCGTCAAAAACAAGTATAAGCTCGTCGAACGTTTGTAGCCGCGATCCTTCGATGCCGATCCGCATGAAGGTGTACCACCAAGGCAAAGAGACCTTGGTCGCGGCGGCCGATGCGGACCTGTTGGGCAAGACGTTCCGCGAGGGCAAATTCAAGATCGAGGTCGGCAAGTTCTACGAGGGGGACGTCGTCTCCGAGGACGGGTTCATCTCGAACCTCAAGCTCGCGACGATCGGCAACTTCGTCGGCCGAGAGACCGTCGAAGCCGCGATCCGCGCGGGGTTCGTCTCCGACGGCGGCATCCTGTGGATTGATGGCGTGCCGCATGCGCAGTTCGTGCTCATGTGACCCGAGGCTTCGACGACCGGTCCGCGGGTCGTCGGGACTTGCGCCAGCGACGCAGGACCCGCTTGGCGTGTTTCTTGAGCATCAGCGCGTACTTGCCCATGAGGGTGTGGCTGACGATCCCCAGGAGGATGCCGAGGCCCGAGAGACCGGCGACGACGGCGAGGAGGGCGATCAGCGGATCGCCGAATGGCCTTCCGGTCGTGAGGATCGTCCGCGAGAGGCGACCTACGTCGTGAAGCCCAGCAAGGCGAGCAAGATGAGGACGACGAGGACCGGCGGGTTGTTGAGGTAGGGCGCGACGTAATCCTCGTAGATCCCCGAGATGCTGCAGGGCGGAGAGGCGCACTGGGTTGCGTTGTCGGTGATCTGCCCGCCGAGGAGGCACGACGCGGAGAGGATGGCGAGGATGACCGCGTCCCGGTGGCGGATCTGTCGCAAGCGCCACCAAGATGGTTCTTTCTTCGCCATCGCTCGAGCCGACGCGCCGCCGGCTACTTATGGCCTTCCGTATGGATATCCGGCCCGCTCGCCCACGCCAGCACTTAAGTAGCGCGGCGCGATGGAAAAAAGGAACCCATGTTCTGCGTCGAGTGCGGGGCGGAAGGCCCGGTCTACGAAGGCCTCTGCGCGAACTGCTTCCGGAAACGGCATCCGATCGTCGCGCCGGTCGAGTTCGTCGACGTCCCGCGCTGTCAGTCCTGCGGGTCGTACCGGCTCCGGTCTGGCTGGACGAAGGCGGATCGCGACCTGGTGATCCCGCAGCTCCTCCGGGAGGCGATGCCGCCCCTTGCTCCCTATGAGCGGCTGAGCTTCACGCACGTCGCGCGGGAGGAGGACGCGAACAACCTCTCCGTCCGGGTCAAGGCGGCGGGCCGATTCCAGGACCTGACCGTGGTCCAAGATTTCCAAGTCCGGATTCGAATCAAGCCCTCGTACTGCGAGGCGTGCCAGAAGCAACGCGGAAGGTATTACGAAGGAATCCTCCAAGTCCGCGGGGAGGACCGCGAGCTCGCGCCGCGCGAGGTGCGGGCCGCGCGGACGTTCGTCACCGCGCGCATCGATCGGTCCGAGGACTCGGAAGCCTTCGTCTCCCGCGTCGAAGAGGTCCATGGCGGCCTCGACTTCTACGTCAGCACGAACGCGCTGGCCAAGGGGCTCGCGCGGGATCTCGCAGGGGCCTTCGGCGGCACGGTGACGGCCTCGCCGAAACTGTTCGGTCAGCGGCAGGGCCGCGA
>WNGI01002490.1_pt1 | contig 16404 bp, 17 predicted proteins | sample 5400621 | NCBI WGS metagenome assembly WNGI01 (sample SAMN13153374, study PRJNA577476) | soil metagenome | isolation source: 20 cm soil or saprolite under Garry oak tree replicate 1 | place: USA:California | collected 2016-06-15 | reverse complement strand
GGCATCAACCGCATCTCCCTCGGCGCTCAATCCTTCGACGACCGCGTGCTGCGCTGGATGCACCGCGTGCACGATGCGGCGCGCATCGGCGCGGCGATGGAGACGCTACGCGCGGCGGGGTTCGACAACGTCTCCCTCGATCTGATCTTCGCGCTGCCGGCGGAGTTGGAGCGCGACTGGCGGCGCGATCTCGATGAGGCGATCCGCCTGGCGCCCGATCACCTGTCGCTGTACGGCCTCACGGTCGAAGAGCGCACGCCGCTGGCGCGCTGGGTCTCCCGCGGCGCGGCGGCGGCGCCCGACGACGACCGCTACGCGGAGGAGTATCTCTTCGCGCACGAGCGGCTCGGCGCGGCGGGATTTGTGTTCTACGAGGTCTCGAACGCTGCCCGGGACGGCCGCCGCTCGCGGCACAACTCTGCGTATTGGTCGGGCCGGCCGTATCGCGGCGTGGGGCCCGCGGCGCATTCGTTCGACGGGCGGTCGCGCTTCTGGAACCTGGCCGCGTGGGAGGCGTACCGCCGCGCCGTCGCCGCCGGCCGCTCGCCGGTCGAGGCCGAGGAGCTGCTCACGGACGAGCAGCGCGAGCTAGAGCGCATCTACCTCGCGTTGCGTACGTCTGAAGGTTTGCCTGTGTCCGCCCCCGTCCGTCTCCGTCCGCCTCTGTCAGACTGGATTGCGTCGGGCTGGGCGGAGGAGGTGGGGGGCAGGGTACGGTGCACCCCCGAGGGCTGGCTGCGCCTCGATGCGTTGGTGCGCGACTTGACCCTTTCGGCCGCTAGTTCGTAAATTGCTGGCCGGAAAGAGGTTGAGCTAACATGAGCACACCGCTGTCGGAACGGGAGCGGCAGGTGCTCGAGGCAGTCATCGACGCGTACGTCCAAACGGCGGAGCCGGCCGCCAGCCGGACCATCGCCAAGCGCCTCGGGCTCGGCCTCTCCGCGGCGACGATCCGCAACACGATGAGCGACCTGGAGGAGAAGGGGTACCTCTACCACCCCCACACCTCCGCCGGGCGCATTCCGACCGACATCGCCTACCGCGTCTACGTCGATTCGCTGATGCACCCCAGCGCGATCACCCGCACCCAGGCCGACCAGATCCGCGAGGAGCTGGCGGGCGAGCGCTCGGCCGTGGATCAGCTGCTGTACCGCGCCGCCCAGGTGCTGGGCGTGCTCACCAAGGAGCTGGGGGTCGCGGTGGGACCGTCACTCGAGAACGCGGTGCTGGAGCGGCTCGAGCTGATCCAGGTCTCCTCCGAGCGGCTGCTGCTGGTGATGACGCTGAAGAGCGGCGTGATGCGCACGATCTTCGTCGAGATTCCGCAGCACCTCGCCGCCGAAGCCGTGGCCCAGGTCGCCGTGGTCCTCAACGAGCGGCTCGCGGGGCTGACGCTGCGCGAGATCCGCGCCACGCTCGCCGACCGGCTGCGCGATGCGACGCCCGACACGGGGGGTGGGGGAGCGGGGGCCGGCGAGCTGATCAACATCTTCATTCAGGAGGCGGGCGACCTGTTCGACGTGCCGGCGGGCACCGAGCCGCCCGGGAGCGGCGTGCTGCTGTCGGGCACGCAGCTGCTCGCGGGGCAGCCCGAGTTCGCCACCACCGAGCGACTGCAGGGGCTGCTCGAGGTGACCGAGCGCCGCGACCTGCTCCGCCACGCGCTCGCCGAGCGTCTCGGCGCCGGGCTGACGGTGACGATCGGCGGCGAGCACCAGAGCCCGCAGCTCGCGCCCTTCACCCTGGTCACGGCGCCGTATCGCTCGGGCCCGTTCGCCGGCGTCATCGGCGTGCTCGGCCCGACGCGGATGCCGTACGACAAGATCGTCGCGCTCGTGGACCACACGAGCCGGCTGCTCGGGGAGTTGCTCGCGTGAGCTACTACGACCTGCTCGGCGTCCCGCGCGGCGCCTCCGAGGCCGAGATCAAGAAAGCGTATCGCCGTCTGGCGATGGAGTACCACCCCGATCGCAACGATGGGGACAAGGCCGCCGAGGAAAAGTTCAAGCAGATCACCGAGGCCTACGAGGTGCTGCGCGACCCCGACAAGCGCGCCGCCTACGACCGCTACGGCGAAGCCGGCCTGCGAGGCGGGGGTTCAGGGTTCGGCTTCTCGCACTTCGACCTTTCCGAAGCCCTCAGCATCTTCATGCGCGATTTCGGGAACCTCGGCGGCTTCGATGCGCTGTTCGGGGGCGGCGAGCGCGCGCAGCGCGACCAGCGGCGTGGGGCCGACCTGAAGGTGACGCTGCGGCTCACGCTCGACGAGGTCGCCACCGGCACCACGAAGTCGGTCCGCATCCGCACCCTCGAGCCGTGCGCGACGTGCGGCGGCAGCGGCGCCAAGCCGGGCACGCAGGCGAAGACCTGCGGCACCTGCGGGGGCACTGGCGAGGTGCGCCGCCAGGCGCAGTCGCTGTTCGGCCAGCTGCTCACCGTCGCGTCGTGCCCCACGTGTGCGGGCGAGGGGACCGTCATTCCCGAGCCCTGCCCGACGTGCCGTGGGGATGGGCGCGTCAAAGCCGAGAAGACGCTGAGCATCGACGTGCCCGCGGGCGTCGCCGACCACCATTACCTCACCATGCGAGGACAGGGTGTGCCTGGCCCGCGCAACGGTCCGCGCGGTGACCTCGTCGCCGTCCTGGAGATCGCCGAAGACCCGCGCTTCGAGCGCCACGGCGACGACCTCGTGTTCGACCTCCACGTCTCGTTCAGCCAGGCCGCGCTCGGCGCCGAGGTGGAGGTCCCGACGCCGTACGGCCCCACGACACTCCGCATCCAGAAGGCAACGCAGACCGGCACGATCTACCGCGTGCGCGGCAAGGGGCTGCCGCGGCTGGGCGAGGGCGGGCGCGGCGATCTGCACGTGCGCGTGCACGTGTGGACGCCGGCCAAGCTCACCGCCGAGCAGGAGAAGCTGTTCAAGCAGCTCGCGCAGCACGAGGGGAGTCCACCATCGGAAGACGCCGCCAAGGTCTTCTGGAAGCAGGTCAAGGGAGCGCTGGGCATCTGACATGAGCGATTGCGTCTTCTGCAAGATCGCCGCGGGCGAGATTCCCGCCGCGATCGTCAAACGCAACGGGCGGTTCGTGGCCTTCAAGGACATGAACCCCCAGGCCCCGACGCATGTGCTCGTGATCCCCACGCAGCATGTGGCGTCGCTGAATCAGGCGAAGGATCCAGCGCTGCTCGGCGAGCTGCTGGCGTTTGCTCGCGACCTCGCACAGGAGACCGGGATCGGCGAGCGCGGCTATCGCGTCGTCCTCAACACCAACCCCGACGGCGGTCAGACCGTTTTCCATCTGCACGTGCACCTGCTGGGCGGCCGGCCGATGACGTGGCCGCCGGGGTAGACCTCATCCCCCTGTCGCGTTAACTTTTTGCGTCTTTCCCACTTAGCAGGCCCCTCGGGGCCGGGACAGAGGTGACGGGGAATGCCGGAAGTCATCATCCACGATGACGAGAGTTTCGAGCGGGCGCTCAGGCGCTTCAAGAAGAAGTGTGAGAAGGCGGGGATCCTGTCCGACCTGCGTAAGCACCGTCACTACGAAAAGCCGAGCGAGCGTCGCAAGCGCAAGATGAGCGCGGCGCGCCGCAAGGGCCGCCGCACCCGAGCCTACTGAGCCCCCCCCTTGCCCCCGAGCCTGTCCGACCGGCTGCGCGCGGCCATGAACGAGGCCCGGAAAAACCGAGATCAGGCCCGCACGCTGCTCCTCTCGACCGTCCTCGCCGACCTCCAGAACCGCGACATCGAGCTCCAGCACCCCGTCTCCGACGCCGAGGCGATCGACGTCTTGCGCCGCGGCATCAAGCGCCGGCGCGAGGCGATCGAGATGTACGCCAAGGGTGGGCGCAAGGACCTCGAGGCCAAGGAGGCCGCGGAGATCAAGATCATCGAGGAGTTCCTGCCGGCGGAAGCGGCGCCGGAGGATATCCGCGCCGCGGTACGCGAGGCGATTGCGGGCGGGGCGAAGGAGCTGGGCCAGGTGATGGGGCAGGTCATGCCGAAATTCAAAGGCCGGGCGGACGGCAAAGTCGTGAATCAGATCGCCCGCGAGGAGCTGGCGGCGACCGTATGAATCAGGTGGGCGAGATCGCGCCCTCCGTGCTGGACACGTTGGAGTTTTCCGCCGCCCTCGAGCGGGTCGCGGCGCACGCCGTCGGCCCCCTCGGCGCCGCGCGGGTCAAGGCGCGGCGCCCCGGCCGCGACCCGGACACCGTCCGCGCCGCCCTCGCCCAGGTCGCCGAGCTGCAGAGCCTCCTGATCACCGACGACTCCATCCGCGCTGAACCGGTTCCCGACATCGCTCCCGCTCTCGACCTCCTCGCCGTCCCCGGCAGCGCCCTCGACGGGCCCACGCTGGGACTCGTGGCGGCGACCCTGGTCGCGGCGCGACTCACCGCCGCTGAGCTGGGGCGCCTGGCGAAGGACGCCGCGCGCACCGCCGCCCTCCGGGTCGAGCCGCCCCCCAAGGACGTGGATGCGCGGCTCAAGGCGGCCATCGGCCCGGACGGTGAGGTGCTCGACGGCGCCTCGCGCGACCTGGCGAAGGCTCGCAAGGCGGTGCGCGACACGCGCCAGCGGCTGATCGCGCGGCTCGAGGCGCTGCTCCACGATCTCGACCCGCAGGACACCGTCGCCGATGCGACGGTGACCGTCCGCAACAACCGCTACGTCATCCCCGTGCGCGCGACGTCGCGGAGTCGCGTCGGCGGCATCGTGCACGACGCGTCGGCGAGCCGGGCGACGATGTTCGTCGAGCCGCCCGAGGTCATCGAGCTCGGCAACGAGCTGCGCGATCTGGAGGCTGCCGAGCAGCGGGAGGTGCAGCGGGTGCTGCGCGAGCTGACCGACCTGCTGCGGCCGCACCGCGAGCGGCTCGCCGCGGCCTGGGAGATGTGTATCGCCTTCGACGACCTCTGCGCTCGCGCCCGCTACGCCGTGGAGGTGAACGGCTTCGCCCCCGCGGTGGGCGAAGGTCCGCTCGAGATCCGCGCGGGCCGTCACCCCTTGTTGGAGGGCGGAGACGTAGTTGTTATCCCCTTCGATCTCGAACTTGCCTCCGACGAATGGACCGTCCTCGTCTCCGGCCCCAACACCGGTGGCAAGACGGTGCTGATCAAGGCGGTCGGCCTCGCGTGTCTGCTGGCGCAGAGCGGCGTGATTCCGCCGATCGGCCCGCAGTCGCGCCTGCCGGTTTTCCATGAGGTGTTCGCCGACATCGGCGACCGCCAGTCGATCGCCGCGAGCCTCTCGACATTTTCAGCCCACGTCGCGGCAGTCCGCGACATTCTGGAGCGCGCCGGCCCCACGAGTCTCGTGCTGCTCGACGAGATCGGCAGCGGCACCGACCCGGCCGAGGGCGCGGCGCTCGCGGCCGCGACGCTCAAGGCGCTGACGCGCCGCCACGTGGTCACGCTGGCGACCACGCACCTTGGGGCGCTGAAGAAGCTGGCCGCCGAGACCGTCGGCATCGTGAACGCGTCGCTGCAGTTCGATGCCGAGACCCTGACGCCCACCTATCGCCTCTTGAAGGGGGTCCCGGGCCGCTCCTACGGATTGGCGATCGCCCGGCGGCTCGGTGTGCCGTCCGACGTGCTGCGCGAGGCGGAGGGGGCCGTGCCGGACCCGGAGCGCGCCCTCGACGCCCTGCTCGCCACGGTTGAAGCACGGGCGCGGGAGCAGGAGGCGCGGGCCGTGGCGTTGGATGCCGCCGAGACCGCCGCCCGCGAGCGGGCCACGGAGCTGCAGAGCCGGCTCGATGATGTGACCGAGCGCGAGCGCGGTCTGCTGGCGCGCGAACGCGCGCTGGACAAGGAGGCGCGCGAGCGCGCACGGGCGTATCTGCTCGAGGCCCGCAAAACGGTCGAGGCCGCGCTCGGTCAGGCGCGTGCGGCGGTGGACGAGGCGACGGCCAAACAGGCGCGGCGCATGGTGGAGGAAGCGATTGAAAAAACAAAAGACGTCGGACAGTCGGACAGTCTGACGGGCGGACTGACAAGCGCCAAGGTCGGCGACCGCGTCAAGACACTCGGTAATGCCGTGGGTACTGTGATCGAAATCCGGGACGATGGGGAACTGGTCGTTCAGGTTGGGTCGGTTCGGCTCGTGCTCGACCCGACTCAGGTTCAACCGTCCGACCGTCCGACGGTCCGACCGTCCGACGCATGACGATCCCTGACGACGTCATCGAGCAGGTGCGGGAGGCCGCCGATCTCGTCACCATCATCGGCGAGCACGTCGAGCTCAAGCGCGCCGGGAGCGACTTCCGCGGCCCCTGCCCGTTCCACGGCGGCAAAAACCGCAACTTCGCCGTGATCCCGAAGAAGGGGATGTTCTACTGCTTCGTCTGCCACGAGGCGGGCGACGTCTTCACCTTCTATATGAAGCGCCTCGGCATGGATTATCCGACCGCCGTGCGCGAAGTGGCCCGGAAAGTCGGCATCACCATCCCCGAGCGCGGGCCCAGCGGCCCCGACCCCAGGGAGCCCTTGTTCTCCGCCGTCGCCGTCGCGCAGGACTGGTTCGCCCGCCAGCTGCGCGAGCTTCCCGAAGCGGAGATCGCCCGCAGCTATCTGCAGGGCCGCCACGTGGACCTCGAAGGGGCGGGACTCTTCGGCCTGGGCTACGCGCCGCGCGGGGCCGCCTTTCTGGATGCAATGAAAGGATTGGGCGTGCGTGACGATGTGTTGCTCGAGGCGGGTCTGACACGCAAGAAAGAGGAGGACGGGAGCGTCGTCCCCCGGTTCCGCGGCCGACTGCTGTTCCCGATCCACGACCTGCGCGGCCGGGTCGTGGGGTTCGGCGGCCGGATTCTCGGGGAAGGGGAGCCGAAGTACTTGAATTCGCCCGACACGCCGCTGTTCCACAAGGGGAAACTGCTCTTTCACCTCGACGTGGCGAAGCACGCGATGCGCAAGACCGAGCGCGCGATCCTCGTCGAAGGGTACTTCGACGTGCTGCGACTCGCCCTGGCGGGCATCGAAGAGGTCGTGGCCCCGCTCGGCACGGGCCTCAGCGCCGACCAGGGCCTCCTGCTGCGCCGCTACACCGCCCACGTGATCCTGCTCTACGACTCCGACGAGGCGGGCCTGCGCGCCACCTTCCGCGCCGGCGACGAGCTGCTGCGCCACGGTCTGCGCGTCAGCGTCGCCACGCTGCCCGAGGGCGAGGACCCGGACACGCTGGTGCAACGCCAGGGCGGCGCGGCGCTCGAGCAGACGGTGAAGGACGCGGTGGACGTGTTCGAGCGCAAGATCCAGATCCTGGAGCGGCGCGGGTTCTTCGCCTCGCTGCCCGGGCGGCGCCGCGCGCTCGACCGGCTGCTCCCCACCATCCGCGCCGCCGCTGACCCGATCACCCGCGAGCTGTACCTGTCGCGCGCCGCTGAGGTCGCGAGCGTCCGCAAGGATGTTCTGGAACGGGAAGTGGCGATCTCGGGACACGTGTCACGGGACACGGGAAACGTGACGCCGTCCGTGTCCCGCGTCCCGTTTCCCGAGCTCCCCACCAGTGCCGAGAAGGCTCTGCTCCTCCTGCTCCTCGAGGGCGAGCCGTGGCGCGCGAAGGTGCTCGAAGCCGTCGGCGCCGAGGAGTTCGAGTTCCCGGCGTACCGCGCCGTGTTCGAGGCCGCCCGGGCCGACGCCCCCGATCGTCTCGACGAAACGGCCGCGCGGGCGTACGAGGAGCTGAAGGCGGAAGGTCTGGCCGGCAACGAGCCCGACGCGCTGTTCGAGCGGGCGCTGAATTGGCTGGAGGCGCGCAAGCTGGAGCGCGCGATCGACGAGCTGGACCGTCAGCTCACGGTAGCGGCGCCGGACGAGCAGGCGGCATTGCTGGTGGAGAAGCGGCGCGTCTTCGACGCGCTGCGCGTGAAGTTCCCCCGATACAAGATCGCAAAGAGGAGGAGTGGTGCACCCGGATCTTGAAGCGCTGTTGGCCCTGCAGGAGAAGGATCAGGCGGTGAGCGCGGTGGACGAGGCGCTCGTTGCGCTCGCCCCGGAGCAACAAACGCTGGACGACGCCCTCGCCGCGGCCGAACGGGCGCTGGAGGCGGCCCGGCGCGGTGTGGGTGAGGCCGGGCGCCGTCGCGACGAGCTCGAAGGCAAGATCGCCAGCTACCGGACCATGCAGGAGCAGCGGCGACAACGCCTCGAATGGGTCCGCGGGGCCAAAGAGGCCTCGACCCTGATGGCCGAGCTCGACCTCGCGCGCTCGGTGCTGGCGAAGGAGGAGGCCGAATTCATGCGCTCCGGCGACCTGGTGACGGAAGCCGAGCTCAAGGTGATCGAAGCGGAGCAGGCCCTCGCCAAGGTCCGCGAGGCGCAGGCCGCGGAGCGCGAAGGCCTCGCCGGACGGCGCGAGGAGATGGCCGCGCAGCGCGAGCGGGCGGTCGCCGAGCGCGAGGCCGCGGCCAAGCTCGTGAACGGCGGGCTGCTCGGCCGCTACGAACGCATCCGCCGCGGCAAAGCGCCGCTCGCCTTGTACGCCCTCCACGGGGACGCCTGTGGCCACTGCTTCACGTCGGTCCCCACGCAGCGACGTGTCCTCGTCCAGCGGGGCGCGTCGATCGAAGCCTGCGAGGCGTGTGGCGTCCTCTTGTACGCGGCGGAATGATTCTCCCTCCCGCGCGTTGGGCGATCGCGGCTCCGCCCGATCCTGACGCGACGCAGGCGCTGGCGGCCGAGCTGCATCTCCCCCTCCCGCTCGCCACGCTCCTCGTGCAACGCGGGTACGGCGCTCCCGACACCGCCAAAGCGTTCCTGCGCCCCGAGCTGGCCGGGCTGAGCGACGGGCTGGCGTGGGCGGACATGCGGGTCGCGCTGGACCTCGTGATCCGTGCGGTGCGCGCCGGTCACCCGATCCTCGTGCACGGCGACTACGACGTGGACGGTCAGTGCGCTTCGGCGATGCTGGCGCGCGTGCTGCGCGCCGCCGGCGCGACCGTCCAGGCGTTCGTCCCCCACCGCCTCCGCGACGGCTACGACTTCGGGCCCGCCGGGTTGGCGGCCGCCCAGCGGATGGGGGCGCGCCTCATCATCACCTGCGACTGCGGCATCACCGCCATCGAAGCCGTCCGGGCGGCACGGGCCGCCGGGATCGAGGTGATCGTCACCGATCACCACCTGCCCGGCGACGAGCTGCCGCCGGCCAGCGCCGTGCTCGACCCGCGGCGCCCCGACTGTCCCTCCACCGACAAGGATCTGTGCGGCGCCGGGGTCGCGTTCAAGCTCGCCCAGGCCCTCGTGCAGGCGCTGGCCCTGTCGGAGAACCTGCCGCTGCATTTCCTCGACTACGTCGCCCTCGCAACCGTCGCCGACGTCGTCCCGTTGACGGGCGAAAATCGCATCCTCGTGCGCCACGGGCTCAAGATGCTCGCCGACTCGCGCTGGGCGGGGCTGCGCGCGCTGGTCGAGGCCGCGGGCCTCGCGGGCCGGCCGCTGCGGGCGGGGCACGTCGGGTTCATCCTCGCGCCGCGGTTGAACGCCGCCGGCCGCATCGGTGATGCCAACGACGGTCTGCGGCTGCTGCTCACGGACGATGCCGACGAGGCGGCGCGCCTGGCGCGCGAGCTCGAAACGCTGAACGCCCGCCGCCAGGCCCTGGACCAGCGCATCCTGGAGGAAGCGATCGACGTGGCGGAGCGAACCCTGCGCGCCGAGGACCGGGCCCTGGTGCTGGCGGCCGACGACTGGCACCCCGGCGTCATCGGCATCGTGGCTTCGCGGCTGGTCGAGCGGTTCGGGCGGCCCACGTTCCTGATCGGCTGGGAGCCGGGCGGGGAGCTGGGGCGGGGCTCGGGCCGCAGCATCGTGGGGTTCGACCTGCACGACGCGCTGCACCGCGTGGGCCACACGCTGGAGAAGTACGGGGGGCACATGATGGCGGCGGGCCTCACCATCCGCCGCGCCCGCTACGAGGAGTTCCGTGTTGCGTTTCTGGGCGTCGCCGGCGAGCTTCTGGGCCCCGACGACCTGGTGCCGCATCAGCGCGTGGACCTGGAGCTGCCGCTCGGGATGGTCAGCGAGGAGCTGGAGCGCCTGATGCGCCACCTCGAGCCGTGCGGGCCGGGCAATCCGGCGCCCGTGTTCGGGGTCCGGGGCGCGCGCGCGCTGGGGTCACGGCGGGTGGGCCTGAACCACCTGCGGTTCACGCTCGACGACGGCTCGGGGATCCTGCCGGCGATCGGCTTCCAATGGGCCGATCAGATCCCGGAGGACTGGCTGCGCCAGCCGCTCGACGTGGCGTTCCGGCTGGAGCTGGACGAGTGGCAGGGGCGGCACACGCTGCAGGCCCGTCTCGCGGCCGTGGCGCCGAGTCCATGAAAGGGATCGGGTGATCCAGATCATCGGGGGAGAGTTCAAGAACCGCCGCCTCAAGACACCCGTCGGCACCAAGACTCGGCCCACGGGCAACCGCGTGCGCGAGGCGTGGTTCAGCATCCTGCAGCGCTCGGTGCGCGGCGCGCGGGTCCTGGACCTCTACGCCGGGTCCGGCGCCCTGGGGCTCGAAGCGCTGTCGCGCGGCGCGGCGACGGCCGAGTTCGTGGAGCTGCACCGCGACGCGCTCAGCGCCCTGCGCGCCAACATCAAGACGCTGAAGGTGGACGAGCGCACGACGATCCACCGTGTGGACGCGATGAAGTTCGTCGAGCAGCTGCAGCCGGGGCAGTACGACGTCGCCTTCGCGGACCCGCCGTACGCGAGCGAGCAGGCCAAGCGCCTCGTGGCGATGTTCCGCATCGTGCCGTTCGCGCGCGTGCTGACGATCGAGCACCCCGCCGACACCGCCATCCCGGGCGACGACACGCGCCGCTACGGCGACACCGCGGTCACCTTCCTGTACGCTCCATGACGCGCGTCGGCATCTACCCCGGCTCGTTCGACCCCCTCACCAAGGGCCACGAGGACCTGATCCACCGTTCGCTGGGGTTCCTCGACAAGCTGGTCGTGGCCGTCGCCGTGAACGTCGGCAAGCAGCCGCTGTTCAGCCTCGACGAACGCGTCGGTCTGATCCGCGAATCCGTGAAGGACGCCAAGGTGGACGTGCAATCCTTCGACGGCCTGCTGGTGGAATTCGCCCGCAAGATCGGAGCGACGGTGATCGTGCGGGGGCTGCGGGCGGTCAGCGACTTCGAGTACGAGTTCCAGATGGCGCTGATGAACCGCCACCTCGCCCCGAAGCTCGAGACCATCTTCCTCGTCCCCGCGTTCGACCTGACCTACTTGAGCTCGAGCCTGGTGCGGGAGGTGGCGCGCTACGGCGGTGACGTGTCGGGGCTCGTCCACCCCGCGGTCCAGGCGGCGCTCCGCAAGAAACTCGGCCGGTGACCTTCCGCGCCCGCGTCCACGAGCGGGCGCGACGCGCGGGCCGGCGCGTCGTGTTCCCCGAGGGCGACGATGCGCGCGTGCGCGCGGCGGCCGACCGCCTGCGCGCCGAGGGACTGGCGCGGGTCGAAGTGTTCACGGAGGTCGCTGACGACCCGCGGCTCGCCGCGTGCATCCGGCACCTGCGGACGCGGCGTCCCGACAAGTTCCCCGCGGACGGCGCGGCGCGTGAGGCGCTCCGCCATCCGCTCACCTTCGGCGCCTGTCTCGTGGGGATCGGCGCCACCGACGTGATGGTCGGCGGCGCCGTCCATACCTCCGCGGAGCTGATCCGCGCCGCGTTGCTCGCCGTGGGCACGGCGCCCGGCATCGCGACTCTGAGCGGCGCCTTCTATATGGTGAAGGGGGACCGCGTGCTCACGTTCACCGACTGTTCCGTGGTGCCGGAGCCCACCCCCGAACAGCTGGCCGATATCGCCCTGGCGGCGGCGCGGGACCGGCGGCGCATCGTCGGAGACGAGCCCGTGGTCGCCTTTCTGTCGTACAGCACGAAAGGGAGCGCCGCGGGGCCGCGCGTCGACCGGGTGCGCCGCGCGGTCGAGTTGTTCCGGCAGCTGGCGCCGGACGTCGCCTGCGACGGCGAGCTGCAGAGCGATGCGGCCCTGGTGCCCGAGGTCGCGAAGACGAAAAGCCCGGGCTCGGCGGCGGCGGGCCGCGCGACGGTGCTCGTGTTCCCGGACCTGGACAGCGGCAACATCGCCTACAAGCTGGTGCAGCGGCTCGGGGACTGGGGCGCGATCGGGCCGATCCTCCAGGGCCTCGCCCGGCCGGTCGCGGACCTGTCGCGCGGAGCCACCGCCGACGATATTGTGGACACGGCGACGGTCGCCATCCTGCAAGCGGAGGAGCCAGCGTGAGCTTCAACCTGCGGAAGGATTCCAAGGGGGTCGTCGTCGTGGGCGTGGACGGGCAGCTGATCGTCGGCAACCGGCAGGAGCTCAAGCAGAAGGTGCTCGACGCGCTCGAGGGCGGGGCCAAGAAATTCGTCATCGACTTCAGCCACACCGGCTACATCGACTCGTCCGGTCTCGGCGTGCTCGTCTCGCTCTCGAAGAAGATCCGCGAGCAGGGCGGCGACCTGCGGCTGGCGGGGCTCAACGAGGACCTCCAGACCCTGTTCGAGCTCACCAAGCTCGACACGTTGTTCTCCATCCTGAAGACCCCCGAGGAGGCGGTCGCCGCCTTTTAGCGGCCATGGTCCCTTCGGCGCTCCGCCTCGTCGTTCGCCGTCGCGGGCGCGACGGGCAACCCCTCGAGTTCTCCCTGGCCGTCCCCAGCGACCTCGCCTGCGTCGGCGACGCGGTCGAGCTGGTCGCCCATCAGTGCCGCACTGGCCCGCTCTCGGTGCGGCGCCTCGCCTTCAACCTCCGCACCGCACTCGCCGAGGCGCTCACGAACGCCATGACGTACGGTAGCCGCCTCGATCCCGCCAAGGCGGTGACCGTGCGCGTCGAGGTGACGGTACAGGCGGTGCGCATCGACGTGCAGGACGCCGGCGACGGGTTCGATCCCGCCGGCGTCCCCGATCCCACGATTCCGGACAACCTGCCCAAGGAATTCGGCCGCGGCCTGTTCGTGCTCCGGCACCTCGTGGACGAGGTGTCGTTCAACCCCAAGGGAAATGTGATTTGCCTGACGCTGCGGGCGGGCTGAGCCGGCTGGAGCAGGCGCTGGCGGCGCTGCAACGCGTCGCCGGGGCCCCGCTGCGCGTGTGGCGATCCGACGGCCGGCGGCTGAAGCGGGTGGCGGGGCCGCCGGCGCCGGATTGGGTGCCGGCGGTGAACGGCGGTGCGGGCCGCCGCGTGCAGACCCCCGAAGGCCCCGCCTGGCTCGAGCCCATCGCCGGCGCGCCGGGCGTGTGGCTGGAGATCCGCGAGCCGGGGTCGGCGCGCAGCGGACCGCACGCCCTCGCCCAGGTCGTAGCGGCGATCCTCGGCGCCGAGAAGGAGACCATCCAGGTCGCCGCCGAACTCTCCGAGCGCTATGAAGAGATCGACCTGATCTACACGATCAGCGAGATCCTCGGCCACACCATCCGCCTCGATGAGGCCGCGCAACGCATCGTCGGCGAGGTGGCCAACGTGGTGGGCGCCCGCCGCGCCAGCCTGCTGGTGTACGATCCGGAGCGCAAGGTTCTGCGCATCGCCGCCGCCCGCGGCATGGATCCGGCGCAGGTCGAGCCGATCGAGATCGACGAGGAGTGCTCCGTCGCGGCGCAGGCGTTCCGCGAGATGAAGATCCTGAGCTACGATCCGGCGACGCCGGGCGCCAAGAACCCCGGCTGCCCCGACGGCCGCGACTATCGGGGTCGCGCGTTCCTGTGTGTGCCGGTGATGTACGCCGCGCCCGGTGGGCCGCCCCGCGCGATCGGCGTCATCAACCTGACCGACCGGGTCGGCGAGGACGCGTTCACCGCGGGCGACCGCAAGCTCGTGGCGGCCATCGCCAACCAGATCGGCGCCGCGATCGAGAACAGCCGCCTCGCCGCCCACGAGCAAGGCCGCCAGCGCGTGCAGCGCGAGCTCGAGCTCGCCCACGACCTCCAGCTCAAGCTCTTGCCCGCGCCCACCGTCCTGACCGGCCTCGCGGACGTCGCCGTGCGCTGCCGTCCCGCGGAATCGGTCGGCGGCGACTTCTACAACCTGCTGCGCCTCCACGGCGACCGCGTGGGAGTGATGATCGGCGACGTGTCGAGCCACGGCTTCGGCGCGGCGCTGATCATGGCGCTGGCCATGGCGGCCGCCGGTATCCACGCCGAGGTCGCCGAGGCGCCGGCGGACGTGCTGGCGCGGCTCGAGGAGTCACTCGCCGACGAGCTGCGCGAAACCGAGATGTACTTCACGCTGTTCTACGGGGTGCTCGACGCCAAGGCCGGTCGCCTGACCTACGCGAGCGCCGGCCACGGGTACGCGTTCCACGTCGCGGGCGACACCGGCACCGCGACGCGGCTCGAGACCACGCGCACCCCGCTCGGGTTCGGGGGGGGCAGTGCGCGCGGGGAGGACCGCACGCTGCCGTGGCACGCCGGCCGGGACATCCTGTGCCTGTTCACCGACGGGCTTGTCGAGGCGGAGGGAAACGGGGGCGAGCGCTTCGGCGACAGCCGCGTGGTCGGCCACGTCGTCGGCCTGCGCGATCGTCCGATGGAAGAGATCCTCACGGCCATCTACGCCGGCCTCGCCGCGTTCACCGGAGGGGCGGGCGCGTCCGACGACCGCACCGTCGTGCTCCTCAAGGCGTGAGCCCGCGCCGGCTCGGCCAGCACTTCCTCAACGACCGCAACATCCTGCGCCGCATCGTCGACGCCTTGGAGCCAAGCCCGGGCGAGGTCGTGCTCGAAATCGGGGCGGGAAGGGGGAGCCTGACGAGAGAATTGCTCGCCCGTGGGCTGCGGGTGATCGCTGTTGAAAAGGATCGCCGGCTGGCGGAGGGGCTCGAACGCGGAACGCGGAACGCGGAAGGCGGAACAAGCGCACCGCGCATCGTGGCCGGGGATGCCCTCGAGCTCGACTGGCAGGACCTCGCCGCCACTGTTCCGCGTTCCGCGCTCCACGTTCCGCGTTTCACGGTCTGCGGCAACATCCCCTACAGCATCACCACGGTCCTCATCGAGAAAGCCCTCACTCCGCCGCTGCCCGAGCGCATCGTGTTTCTCGTGCAGGAAGAAGTCGCCGACCGGGTCGTCGCTCCGCCCGGCTCGAAGACGTACGGCGGCCTCTCCGTCGGCGTGCAAGTGCTCTGCCGGGCGGAGAAGGTGTTCACGGTGCTTCCAGGCTCCTTCGACCCGCCCCCCAGCGTGCGCAGTGCTGTTCTGCGCCTCGTGCCGAGGCCGGATGCGCTGATCGACCCGTGGACGGAGGGGGAGCCGCTGCGGCGCTTCGTCACGGCGTGCTTCAGCCGGCGGCGCAAACAGCTGCGCAACGTGCTGCGGGCCGTGACGGGGCGCTCCGCGGCCGACGTGACGGCCGCCCTCACGCGGCTGGGGATCGACCCGATGGCGCGGCCGGAGACGTTGGCGCCCGCGACGTTCGTGGCGCTCTTGCATTGGAGCCGCTGATTGTGAAATAATTCACATATGCGGAAGATCTCGGAGAGCACGGTGCGGCGGCTGTCGCTGTACCTGCGCTATCTCGAGCAGTCGGAGACCCAGGGCCACGCCACGATCTCCTCCGCCGAGCTGGCGCGCCGCGGCGGCACCACCTCCGCCCAGGTGCGCAAGGACCTCTCCTTCTTCGGCTCCTTCGGCAAACGCGGCCTCGGCTACTCCGTCCCGGCCCTGGCCACCCGGCTCCGCGAGATCCTCGGGCTCAAGCACTCGCACCGCGTCGTGATGGTCGGGGCGGGACGCATCGGCGGCGCACTCGCGCAGTACCCGGGATTCCGTCAGCGTGGCTTCCACGTCAGCGCCATCTACGACCGCGATCCCAAGAAGATCGGCTCGCGCTGGAACGGCCTCGTCGTGCGCGACATCCGGCACTCCGCAAGGAGCCCACGGACATCGCCATCGTCGTGGTGCCGGCCGACGCCGCCCAGGAAGTCGTCGACCGGCTGGTCCACGCCGGCGTCAAGGCGATCCTCAACTTCGCCCCGGTGCAGCTCACCGTCCCGCGCGACGTAGCGGTGAAGACCGTGAATATGGCGCAGGAGCTGGAGACTTTGAGCTTCGTGTTGGCGAACCGGTAGGCAAACGCGGAACGTGGAACGCGGAGCGCGGAACAGCTTCCTGGGGATCGGCTCGTGTGTTCCGCGTTCCGACTTCCGCGTTCCGCGTTCGTTACATTAGGCCCATGCCGCGCGTCCATGTGACGTCCGAAATCGGGCCCCTGAAGGCCGTGCTGGTCCACACGCCCGGGGCCGAGCTCGTGGCGGTCACGCCCGGCAACCGCGAAGACTACCTCTACGACGACATCATCGACTTGGACCTGGCGCAGCGCGAGCACCGGCGCTTCGTCGCCGTGCTGGAGCGCTTCGCCGAGGTCTACGAAGTCCGCGACTTGCTGACCGAGCTCGCGGCGC
>WNGI01008107.1_pt1 | contig 16411 bp, 13 predicted proteins | sample 5400621 | NCBI WGS metagenome assembly WNGI01 (sample SAMN13153374, study PRJNA577476) | soil metagenome | isolation source: 20 cm soil or saprolite under Garry oak tree replicate 1 | place: USA:California | collected 2016-06-15 | reverse complement strand
TCGCCTGCGCCTCCACAGACGCCAACGTGCCGATCGCGCTCGGCGTCCCCGCCGTCGCGCTGGGAGCGGGCGGCCGCGCCGGCGACGCCCACCTGCCAACCGAGTGGTACGAAAACGACAAAGGCGCGCTCGGCATCGTGCGCGCCCTTCTCGTCACCGTGGCGATGGCTGAAGCTCCAGCAACGTAATCTCTGCCGGAGCGCATAACCGCAGCGGTGGTCCCCAATATCCGGTCCCGCGACTCACGTACAACCACATCGATTCGAGCCGGTGCAGCCCCGCGACGAACGGTTGAAACAGTCGTACGAGCAGATTGAACGGGAAGTATTGCCCGCCGTGCGTGTGACCCGACAGCTGGAGATCGTAGCCGGCCGCCTGCGCCGCGTAGGCGCTGCGCGGTTGGTGCGCGAGCAGTACGCGCACATCACTCGGCGGTGCGCCGGCGACTGCCGCAGCGGGATCTGATTCGGCGGAGAGATCCGTCACACCCGCGACGACCATCCTCCCCGATCCCCGCTCCACCACGCGATGCTCGTTCGACAGGACCTGCAGGCCGAGCCGCTCGAGCTCCCTGCTCCAGCCGCGCACATCCCAATAGTACTCGTGGTTTCCGGTCACGAAGTACGTCCCGTGCGGCGCCCGGAGCCGGCCCAGGGGCGCGACATGCTCCCGCAGCTCCGGAACAAGGCCGTCCGCGACGTCGCCGGTGACTGCGACGAGATCCGGATGCAACGCGTTGGCTCGATCCACCACCGCGTCCACGAACGGACGCCGGATCGTGGGGCCGATGTGCAGATCGCTGAGTTGGAGAATGCGGAAACCGGCCAGGTCGCTGGGGAGATCGGCAATCGGCACGGTGACGCGAACCACGCGCGGCCGCCGAGCAAGCACAATGCCCACGAGCGTGAAGACTGCGGCTGCACCCAGCACTGTCAGGACGAGTCGGGCGGTGTCATGCAGCCGCAGGAGATCGATGACGAAGAACGACACGATCAAGAGCGACGACAGGCCCATCGCTGTGTACGCGGCCCATTCGAGGCTCCGGATGGAGCGCCCCCGGCCCCCCCGCCCCCCGCGGCGGCCGGTGAACATGGCCACGAGCGGTAACCACGCGATGAGTACAACCCCCGCCCAGGCCAGCACGCGCGGCCAGCCGTCGAGTGCCGCAGGGCCGAGCACGTGCGCACCGACGTATACGTTGAGCAGCGTCCAGAGCCCGCCGGCGATGCCGACCCGCACCAACATCTGCGTCCTGGTCAATGGGCCGCCGCGCCGGCTCCCGGCGCTCCCTTGTTGCGGTGCATCAACAGTAGCAGCGGTAACGACAGCACGAAGGCCGCTCCGAAGAGGAGGAAGAGCTGCTCGAACGACAACATCATCGCCTGCCGCGTCACGATCCCGTTGAGGAAGCCGATCGCTTTCGTCTGCGCGATTACCGGGGCGTCACCCCGCGCCACCAGCGCCTGCGTGATCATCGCCATCCGCTCCCGCGTCGCTTCTGCGAACGGTGTCACGTGGGCCGCGAGGTCGGCGCGGTGAATCGCGGTGAAGCGCTGTAACAGCGTGGCCGAGAGCGCGATGCCGACGCTGCCCCCGAGCTGCCGCATCAGATTGAAGAGACCCGTGCCGTTGGGAATCTTCGACATCGGCAGATCCGCGAGCGCCAGGTTCGTGAGCGGCACGAAGATCAGCCCGAGGCCCACGCCGCGGAAAATCAGCGGCCAGAAGAAATCGTGGAACCCGCTCTCGGTGGTGAAATGCGCGTGCTTCCACATCGCCAGCGCAAAGATTCCCACGCCGGCGGCGATCGAGAGTCGCGCGTCGAATTTGCCTTGCAGTCGCCCCATGAACGCCATCGTGAATGCGCTCGCGAGGGCGCCCGGCAGAATGACGAGACCCGTCTGGTTCGCCGTGAAATTGCGGACGTTTTGGAGATAGACGGGCAGCACAAAGATGGTCGCGTACAGGCACACGCCGAGCACCAGGCCGTACACGACGCCGACCGCCAGCTGCCGGCTCTTGAGGATGCGCAGGTCGACGACGGGCTGTTCTGTGGTAAGCTCGTGCCAGATGAACGTGATCAGCGCGAGCGCGCTCGTAATCCCAAGCAGGCGCACCTGGCCCGACGCGAACCAGTCCAGCCGCTCGCCGCGCTCGAGCATCGTCTGGAGGGCGCCGATTCCGACAGCCAGCAGCCCGAGGCCCACGAAGTCGACTCGGTCGGCACGCTGCTGGTGACGCGAATCGGTGATGAACGAGAGCGTCAACGCCAGCGCGAGCATGCCGAAGGGGATGTTGATGTAGAAGATCCACGGCCAGCCATAGACGTCGGTGATCCAGCCGCCGACGGTCGGCCCCAGCGTCGGGCCCACCATCACGCCGACGCCAAAGATGGCCATGGCGGTGCCGTATTCTTCCCGCGGGAACTCCTCGTACAGAATCGCCTGCGAAGTCGAGAGCAACGCGCCGCCGCCCAGTCCCTGCACGATGCGCCAGAAGACGAGAGCGCCGAGGGAGCCTGCGTTGCCGCACATGAAGGACGCGACGGTGAACAACGCGATGGACCCCGCGAAGTAGCGCCGCCTGCCGAAATAGGCCGAGAGCCAGCCCGTGATCGGCAGCACGATCACGTTCGCGACGATGTACCCGGTCGATACCCAGGCGATCTCATCGAGCGTCGCGCCCAGATTCCCCATCATATGGGGGATCGCGACGTTCACGATGCTCGTGTCGAGCAGCTCCAGCACCGACGCGAGCGACACGGTGATTGCGATCAGGTACTTGTACTTGTACCGGTCGTCCGTGACCGCGGTGGTGAACGGAACAGCAGCCGCTGTCACTTGATTATTTCGTCTTGATCGTGACGACGGCGCTCATCCCCGGACGCAGCGGATGGGCGGGATCGATCGCGCTATCCAGCCGGACGCGAACTGGAACGCGCGCCACGACCTTCGTGAAGTTGCCGGTCGCATTGTCCGGCGGCAGCAGCGAGAACATCGCACCGGTTGCCGGCGAGAGGCTCTCCACGTGCCCGCGGAAATGCTGGCCTTTGTAGGCGTCCACCGTGATATCGGCGGAGTCCCCCGGTGTGACATCTGCCGTCTCGGTTTCCTTGAGATTCGCCGTGATCCAGACGTCATCGAGCGGTACGACCGTCATGAGTGGTTGGCCGGGCTGTACGAGCTCGCCGAGCTCCACCGTTTTCTTCGACACGACACCGCTGGATGGCGCGACGACGCGCGTGTACGACAGCTGCAGCGCGGCCTGATCGCGCGCCGCGCGCGCGGCCGCGACTCGCGCATCCGCCCCGACGAGAGCCGCCTGGGCCGAAGCGAGCTGCGCCTGCGCGGCCGTCGCCGCCGCGCGAGCGGCGTCGAGCTGCTGCGCGCTGACGACTTGCTGAACCGCGAGCGGCTCGATGCGAGCCAGATCGGACATGGCCTTGAGGGCGTTCCCCTGCGCTTGTGCCACGGCCGCCTCGGCCTGACCCACCCGTGTCCGCGAGCTCACCGTCGCGAGCAGCGCGGCGAGGTCGGCCTCGGTCTGCGCCAGCCGCGCCCGCAAGTCGCGATCGTCCAGCACGACGAGCGTATCGCCCGCCTTGACGTTGTGGTTTTCATCGATACGCACCTCGGCGACATAGCCGCCGACTTTCGGCAGGATCGGCACGATATGGCCGTCCACCTGCGCGTTATCGGTCGAGACGTGCGAGCGGCCGAACCACCATCTGCGCACTCCAATCGCCAGGAGGCCAAGCAGCACGACGCCCATGATCATGAACACCGTGCGCCGCGAGCCTTTTTTAGCGGGCTGGGCGGCGGCGGGTGGCGCACTCGGGCCCGGAGGCGCCGGCCGTGTGCGAGTCTCAGTTGGTTCCATCGTCGTTGCCATGGGCTTTCCTCAGTTAGTGCAGTGTGCGCGCTGTACCGACCGAGCCGGCGAGCGAGATTCTCGCTGCCAGCGCTCCGAACCGCGCATCGATGTCTGCTTCACGCGCGCGAACCAGATCTTCTTGCGCGTTGATCACTTCGATGTTGCCGGCGACACCGGCTTGAAACCGCTGGCGCGCCTGGGATACCTCTTCGCTGGCCAGCTGCAGCCGCTCCCGCGTGATCATCTGCTGCGCGGCCGCGGAACGCAGATCGAGCAATGCCCGGTCCACATCGGCGGCCACCTGTTGCCGCAGATCCTTGACCCGCACGTCGGACTCTTGCGCGACCGCGCGTTGCTCGGCGAGCCGGCCTTCGCGACGCCAGCCATCCAGCACGGGCAGCGACACCTGCACGCTTACGCTGCGCGTGCTGATCGCGTCGGGGAACTGGTTTCCGCTGAGTCCGTAGTCGGCTGCCACCCCGAGGCGCGGCAGCCGTTCCGCGGAGATCGCGGACGTTGCCGTGCGAGCGGCGTGGCCGCGCGCGACTTCGGCGGCGAGGTCGGGCCGCGCCGCGATCGCCTGCGTCACCGCCGCGTTGCGATCGGCGGGAACGTCAGCAGCGCCGAGCTGCTCGCTCAACGTATCGGTGAGCTCGATCGACGTCGAAGGGTCGATCCCCAGCGTGCGCGCGAGATCGATCTTGTTGCGCTCGAGCTGACTGGTCGCGAGGATGAGGCGGCCGGCGGATTCCGCCAGCTGGGTCTTGGCGCGCGTCACGTCGATCGAGGCGCTCACACCGGCCTGCTGCTGCGCAATCGCCAGCTTGACGAGCTCGGCAGCAAGGGTCGAGTCGGCCTGGCGCGCAGCGACGACGGCCACGCTGCGAATCGCGCGCGCATAGGCAATCGCGACGTTCTGCGCGCTCGCCTCCATCGTCGCCGAGCCCTCCGCCACAGACGCCGTGACCTGACTCTTGGCCGCGCTGACGTGCTTCAAATTCGAGAAGTCGAACAGCGTCTGCTGGAGCTGCACCCGGCCGTCGACGACATCGAACGGACCGATGAGACTGGGCACCCCCGGGAATGAGAAACCCAGCGCCTTGGGGTTGAGGGTGCGATTCGCCCACGAGCCGCCCAGCGAGATGCTCGGGAGCAAGCCGGATCGCGCCTGCGTCACCCGCGCCCGTGATTCATCGGTCCGCAGTCCGGCGAGCTCCACCGCCGGAGGCGGCGATTGGGTAGAGCCGGTCGCCTGGCGGATGGCGTCGGCAAACGAGAGCCGCGCCGGCGCGGGCGTCTGCGCCCGCAATGCGCTGGCGCTAAGCGCGAGCAGAAGTGCTGGAAGGAGCCGAGATGCCATGGAGATAGAGGTCGATGTGGGTGTCGAGATAGCTGGCGACGTCGAAGCCTTCGGGCATGCAGGCCGCGAACGCCTTGCGGGCGATGACCGCGTGCATGAGCGGCGACATGGCGAGCTTCGCCGCTACCATCACATTCACCGGACGAAATTCGCCGGCTTTAATACCCCGCTCGATGACGCCGGCCATGAGCCGGTGTCCGCGCACAACGACTTCCTCGTAGTAAAAGCGGGCCAGCTCGGGGAAGTTTCTTGCCTCGGCCATCATGAGCTTGGGGATGTTGACGAGCGATGTTTCCCCGACGAGCCGCCAGTACTCGCGTACGAGCCGCTCAAAGAGGTCGCGGGCGGTCCCCACGAACGTCCGCGCGAGGGCTTCCCCCTGCGCGATGACGGGCACGATCGTTTCGCGGATCAGCGCCTTGAACAGCGCTTCCTTGCTGTCGAAGTACAGATAGATGGTGCCCTTGGTGACGCCGGCTCGCCGGGCGACGTCTTCCAGCTTCGTCGCCGCAAAGCCGCGGTCGGCAAAGGCCTCGAGGGCGGCGCTCAGAATCTCTTCCGGCCGGGCATTTTTCCGGCGGCGCCAGCGCGGCTTAACGCGTTTGGTGAGGGTTCGCATAGGGGTTCAAGTTAGTAACTGAACGGTCAGTAACTAACATTGGTTCCCCCGCTGCGGTCAACCCCTCCGGCGGTAGTACAGAATGAGATCCGTGCTCGGCGGCTGATGCCCCAGCTGTCGCAGGAACGTCACGATTTGGCCGCGATGGTAGGACGAATGGTTGACGAAATGGCGGAACATCTGTCGGAAGCTGTGGACGTATTCGCCGCCGCTGGAAGGCTTTACGAGCTTCGTGTCATCGAGCCGCGCCTCCGTCATTCCGGCTACGAATCTCCGCCGCTCTGCCTCGACCTCCTCCCACCGGCCTCGTGCCTCCGCGAGCGAGCGCAGATCGGTTCCTTGTGGAACGGCCGGGTTGGGCTTCCCCAGCCACCGATGCAGCCACAGCTGCTCGGCCCAGACGATGTGACACAGCGTGCCGTGGATCCCGCCGTAGCTGCTCTTCAGGTCGCGGAAATACTGCTCGTCCGGCAACCGGGCGACCGCGTCGAAGATCGTGCGATTCGCCCAGCCATTGTAGTCGAACAGCTCGAGGAGCTCGTTCACTAGCGCGCCGCCGCGAGCTCTCCCGCGTCCATGACGGAGTCCTTCACCTCTTTTCCTTCGATCACCTGCTTGTCGCCGATCACGGAGCCCCGCACCGTGGCCTTCTTGAGCTGCACACCGCGGCCGAGGATGCTGTTCGCGACGGTGCTGCCGACGATCCTGCTGCCGCTTTCGACGGCGACGTTGGGCCCGATGGTGGCGTCCTCGAGCGTCACGCCATCCTCGATGTACACGGGGTCCTTGATCTTCACGCCGGACGGCACCGTGGATGGCCTCTTGCCACGCCCGTGCTTCAAGAGATGCTCGTTGGTCTCGAGCAGCGTATCCACCTTCCCGCAATCGTACCAGCCATCGACTTCGCTGACGAACAGCTTCTTGCCCTTATCCACCATGTACTGAAACGCGTCGGTGAGATAGAACTCGCCGCCCTTCCCCGCCGGGCTCTTGAGAACATGCTCGATCCCGTCGAACAGCGTGCGCCAATCCTTCACGTACTGCAGCCCGATGTTCGCCCGCCGAGAAATCGGGGTGCTCGGTTTCTCGACGATCTTGGTCATGTAGCCCTGCGTGTCCGTCACGATGACGCCGAAGCGCTGATAGTCTTCGACCTCTTTCGTCCAGATGATCCCGTCCGCCTTCGAATCCTTCACGATCGACAAATCGGCGTCGAACAGCGTGTCCACGAAGATGACGATCACGGGACCGTCGACGTAGGGCCGAGCGAGGTTCACGGCGCCGGCGGTGCCGTCGAGGACTTTTTGCTCGATGAAGCGCGCGGGGATCTTGTAGTTCTTCCGCACGTACTCTTCGACTTTCTCCTTCAGGTGACCCGTGATGATGATCAGCTCCTCGAGCTGACCGGCGCGCTCCAGCGCGTCCATGACGTAATCCATCACGGGCCGCCCGGCGACGTTCACGAGCGGCTTGGGGACGCGCTTGGTCAGCGGCAGGAGGCGGGTGCCTTTGCCGGCCATCGGCATGATGACTTTCATTTGGGAGGAACTCGTCCGTAGCGATCCTTGAGCCGCACGACGTCGTCCAGCTCGGGCGTGGACGCCTCGAGCAGATCGGTGACGATGACGGCCTCGAACTGATGGATCTGTTTGGGGGGAATGTGAAATGCCTCGCCTGCGCTTACGCGGCGCTCGATCAGCGTGTCACCCTGCTGGATCCGCAGGATGATTTCACCGGCCAGCACGTAGATCGACTCATCCTTCTTGTTGTGATACTGCAGCGACAGCACGTGGCCGGGCTCGATGTGCAGAATCTTGCCCACGTAGCGATCGGCCTTGGCCCAGATGATCTCGTGGCCCCAGGGTTTCTCGACGCGGTACGGGAGCTCGCTCACGCCAGTCTCAGCTTCAGCGACGACGGCATGGTCACGCATGCGGTGACGCATACGCCGCATCCGACGCATCCCTCCGGCTTCAGCACCGGGCGGCCGCGGTCATCGAGCGCGAGCGCGCGCTCGCCCACGGGACAGGCCCGCGCGCACACGCCGCATTCCGCTCCCTGAAACGTGATGCAGCGCTGCGGGTCGAGCTCGAGCACGCCCATGTGCACCGATGTCCACGGCACTTTTGTGAGCGCACCGGTCTCGCAGGCGGCGGCGCACGGCATGTCGGTGCACACCACGCAGGCGCGCGTCGCTGGATCGATGTAGGGCGTGCCCGTCGCGAGCCCACCGTCCTTCGCCGGCATCTTGAGAATGGCGTGCACGGGACAGACGTCGATGCAGTCGCCACAACGCGTGCATGCCGCCAGGAACGCAACCTCAGGCGCCGCGCCGGGTGGCCGAAACCAGCGCTTCGGCGCCACGCGCTTTTCGGCGCGCTCGACCACCTCATGCAAGAGCTTCCCAATGGTGTCCTGGAAGAACCCTCGACGATCAGGCATGATGTCTCACCACGCGCCTCAAAACGACGGCTCCAAACTGACCTGCCAGCGGAACGCGACCCGATCCGACGTGCCAGCGGCTGCGTCATCCCAACGGTTCACGACGAACGGGACTTCGAAGCGCATCGTCCATCCAAGATCGTGGATCTGATGGTGCGTCACGAGGCCGACGCCGCCGTCGTACAGCTTCGTGTAGGACTGGCCCGCCGAAGACGCCGGTACTGCCTGGGGATCGACGATTCCGGCATCGAGGAACAACTCCAGCTCGGCATGTTCGGGCAGACCGAGCCGCCTGGTGGTCTCGAAATTCGCTGCGACAGCCCAGCGGCCCCCCAGATTTGGGTTGAAGGCGCGCAAGTTGGCGCCACCCGCCGCGTGATAGTGGAAGTCGGGGCGCACAAAGAGGGCGCCTTTGCTGCGGAGCAGCGGGTTGGTGAACGTCTCGTAGGGATCGGCGCCGGCAACCATGATGCGACGCTGGAGCGGCGGGTCGTTGGGCGCAAGGTAGCCCCCGCCGAACAGGCGCACCCCCGCAGTGCTCTTAAGAATGAAAGGCGTGCGCACGCTCACTTCGGCAGTGGCGCGCGCAAACGCCTCCAGGTCATAGCGATTGGTCGACACCACGCCCGGGCCGGGATTGCGATACACCACCCCGGCGCGCACCCCCGTTCGCGCGCGCCACACCGTCTTGCCTCGCTGGCTCGTCACCGACCACCAGGGCCCGCCTTCGACCGTGCCCGCGTTGTCCCAGAGCTCCCGATCGACGTAGCCGAGCGTGTTGACGGCCATCCAGATCGCATCGAATCCGACATGGGGATCGGGGCCGAAGCTCTGGTGCTCCCGCAGGGAGCGGTCGGCGTGGAGCGCCACGCCGGCGCGGCCCTCCACATACCAACCTGCCAGGCTCGCATCGGTGCGCGGCATCGGGTTGTGCACCGAGTTCCCGAAACGGGCGTAGACGCCGAACGGGTGCGTTGCCTCCGGATCGAATCCGTAGGAGAGCAGAGCGAGGTTTTTCTCGAAGCGGCCAAGGTAGTTCTCGCGCCCGCGGAGCGCCGCCGTCACGCCGCCGTAGTCGTTGAACCAGACGAGCGGCAGGACGCCCGTTACGATGCGGTCGCGTCTCGTGGCGTTCTTCGTGGGATTGTCCAGGTGCGTGACCTGGGCCGATCGGCTATGGAACAGGCCGCGCGGCTCGCGGTTGTTCAGCGCATTCCAGTCGTCGTGCGCGAGCATGCGAGGATCGAGCATCAGGCGGCCTGGCTTCTTGGCGGTGATGAACTCGACGCGTTCATGGTCCAGCTGGCCCGTTGTTCGGGCATAGATCGTGGAATCGTCGGCGATCTCGACCGGCATCCAGCCATCGCTTTTCCGGATGACACTCACGGTCGTCAGCCACCGGCCATCGGCAAGATGGCGTCGCTTCACCTTGTCCAGTCGATAGTCGATGAGCGGCGTCCCGTGCAGCCACTGGCCGAAGAGCCATTTCAAATCCAGGTGCGAGACGTCTTCAGCCACCTCGCGGAATGCTGTTTCATCGACGTGCTTGAGGCGCCACCGCTGATAGTATGTGTGGAGGATCTTGCGCATCACGTCATCGCCGACGATGTAGCGCAGCTGCCTGAAGAACAGCGCTCCCTTTTCGTACGCCATGTCGTTGTAGGTGTCGAAGTCGCGATAGCGCTCGCTCACCATCGACGTCGGCTCACTCCAGCGATCGATGTCCGACAAGAGGACGTACGCTTCCACGTCCGCGTACGCGGAGCCTTGACCGTGCGCATCAAAGAACCAATCGGTCTGGAAGGTGGTGAAGCCCTCGTCGAGCCATCCCTCGCGCCATTCGTTATTGGCGAGGATGCCCATCGTGTAGTTGTGCCCCAGCTCGTGGATGATCAGGCCGAGGCCCGCGCTGCCGTCCATGATCACCATGGGGAACTCGGTGCCGCCGCCTTCGATGCGGTGCAGGTTGGTGATCTGGGGCCAGGCGAATTTGCCGTACAGCGAATCGAGCCACATGAGCGCGATTTCGGTGTTCTGGACGGCTTTGCCCTTGCCCCATGATGCCGTATCGCCCGGCTGGTAGAGGACGCGTACGACGACGTCCTTATAGCGCCCCTCTTCATACCGATAGTCGGGATTCAGCGAGAAGGCGAAGTGGTGGACGGAGTCGGCGAAAAACCTGACACACTTTCGACCTTGAGCTGCAGTGCAGGCGTGTGTGGTGCGTGGTGCGTGGTAGTAGTCGCGCTGGTAATCGATTCGTGTGCCGCGATTGACGTTTGCCCGTTCCCAGCCCGGATCTCCTTCAATCGACACACCCGTCGCCCCAATCACCTGATCTTCGGCCAGGTCGAGCGTAACGTCGTAGGACGCGAATTCGCCGTAGAACTCGCCGGCCGGATACAGCGGGTGATCCTCCCAGCCGTATTTGTCGTAGACGACGACTTTGGGATACCACTGCGCGAAGTCGAAGCGACGGCCTCGACGCCCCTGACGGCGCGGCAAGGTCGAGGGCCGAGCCTGCCAATCGATGTCTGCGACGAGCGAATCGCCCGGGGCAAGCGGCCGCGCGAGGGTCCAATGCGCGATCGTCGAGTCGGGCGCATAGGGGTAATCCGGTTTCCCCGCCACGCCCATCACCGTCGCTGCCGTAATCCGCTCGAACGCGTAATCGGGGTCTTTCAGGTGCTGGAAGCGCTCGCGCTGTTCGGCGGAGTCGACGGCGGCCCAGCGTGAGCCGGGGCGGAAGGCATTGAGATACTGGTGGACGTAGAAATCGCGCAGCGTGTCAGGCGACTGATTCACATAGTGAATGCGGACGCGCCCGCTCAGCACGCCGCTCGGTTCGTCGAGCGAAGCGGTGATCTCGTAGGCGACGCGCTGCTGAAAGTATGCGGAATCGAGTGCGAGCATCGGCCCGGGAATCTCGCGTGTTTCGGGGCCGTGTCGCAAGGAAAGGACGGTGGTCCGGCGCTGCAGCCTGCCACAATGGGCCTCCACTTTTGCCTGGAGGACTCATGGTGTACCGCAGTCACGGTGTGGCGGCGTTGATCCTCATCGCCGCGTGCGCCGATCGGGGTGTGACGCCGCCCCCCATGTCCGAGACATCGCTGCCCGCCATCTCGCCGAGCGCCAAGCGGCCCGAGGCGCTCGCAAAGATGGTCGCGACCGCGCTCAAGAATGCGGCGTTCCGCGCCTACCTGAGGGCGCAGCTCGATGCGTCGCCGTATCCCGAGCACAAGCTGCAGTTCCAGACGTTCCTCGCCGCAAACACCGGCCGAGCGTTGCGTCAGGTGGCGACGGAGAATCGCGTCAGTAAGGAGGCCCTCACCGATCGGGCGAGGTCGGCGATTGCGCTCGAGGCCTACTTCCCCGTGCCCGAGCACCGCGCGGCTTGGACAGGCGACGAGCATATCCTCGTCGCCACCGCGCTCACCGACGACGATCCGCCGATCGCGTTCGACACTGACGGCCGGCGCCAGGTGCTGGATCCGGCTACGCCGCCGGCGACGCCCGTGTTGGCCCTGGTGCCGGTGGAGACCGACTTCTCCGTGCGTCCAGCCCTACAGGCCTGCCTGGAGGATTGTGGTAGCGGTGGGACGCCGGTGCCGCCGCCTCCGCCCGCGCCTGGTCTGTACATGACCAAAAGCCACTTCGTGCAAGACTTTGAAGGCTGGTTGAAGGGGTCGCCCGAATTTGAAGTGCAGATCCTCGGCCAGAAGGGGCAGACGGACTCGCTCATTTCGTATCAATGCGCCGGCGAGCACGCCGGCGGACCGTACACTTTCGACCAGAACAGTCTCGACTGGTCGGGGAGTGTGTTGTTGTTCTCCCAGAATCAGATCGACCAATACAATGCCGCGCATCCCAATCAGAACGTTCGCGTGTTCGTGGTCGAAGATGACGACACCGCCTGTGAGATCAGGACCGATCCAGATCGGTTCCAGAAACTCATCTTCCAAGTCGATAGCGCGTACAGTCGCTACACCTCAGGAAACGATTCGAGTACGGTCATCAGGAAGTACTTCGGCTATGCGAAGTCGGCCTATAACATCTGGCAGGCTCTCGCCGCACTGATCAAGAGCAACGATGAGTTGGTCGGAAACGGTGTGAAAGATGATATCGTCGGTGGGTTCTATCCCGGCTACAACTGGTTTGTGAAGGGTGAAAACACGATCACCAACGGGTGGATCAACCTCGTGATGTACTGAAAGGAACGCGTGTGCGCGCACGACTGCTGAAGCTGTTCCTGTTCTTGAGCGCGGTTTGCTCGCCTGCAGCAGCCCAATGGCACTTGGGGACGGAGCTCACGGCCAATACGTACCGCGGTACCGCGCGCGACACGTCTAGTACTCACGTGACTCCGAATGGTGGACCAGGCGGAGGACCGGCGTTCAGCCTCCTGGTAAATCGGACGTGGAAGCGGATAGGCGCCACACTGCGAATCTCATACGCGAATCCTGGGTTTGCCGTGACAAGTCCGGAGCTGCGCGTCATTGATAAGACGACAGGGACGAGAGTTGAACTGGGGCCCGCCCTCCACGTGTGGGACTTCTCGGGTGAGTACAGGACGCGACTTGGAGGGGTCGGTGCCGCGGTGTACGAGTGGCCCGTCACGAGTCGCTTTACGGGGTCGGTACGGCTCGAGGGTTCAGCCTCCTCATCCTGGTTTAACGCGACTGAGGTGCCGCCCGAATTCGAGCGGCACCTCACGTGGCGCTACGGCGTGGGTTTGGGCCTGCGCTACCGGCTGTAGCGGTCAGCGCAGAATAATCGCCGGGACGTCGCTTTCCTTCACGAGCCGGTTGAACGCAGGGACGTCCGCGTCGAGCACGGCTTTCAGCCGGTCGAGCTGCACCTGCAGCGCCGCCGACAGCTCGTCGAACACCTGGACCGACTGCGCGGTCGGCGCCGCGTCCGCGCTTGCTACCACGCCCGCCAGCGCCGCGATCTTGTTGTTCAACCGGATCGGGTAGTTGAGCGGGTCCTGGCTCGAGCGGTTCTGTACCTGATAGATCGCCTGCTCGACCGCCGCGAGCCGCCCCTTGATCGAGTCGGCCTGCTGCGCGATGCGCTTGCCCGCGTCACCTGCAAGGCTGCGGGCGCGGGTGGCCGCGCCGTCGATCTGATCGCGCACTTCGCGGATCCGCCGCACGGCGTCGTTCGCCGCGCTCACCCGGTCGCGGATCTTCATGAGCAGGTCAAACTGCTGCTGATATTCGGCCGGCGTCGTCTTGAGGCGCGGGTCGCCGCGCACCACGAGCTCGCGCGTCTGAGACCAATCGCCCACGCTCAGCCGGACTTTGTAGGTGCCCGGCACCGCCACCGGCCCGGCCGTGCCGCCGGCCCAGAAGATCATGCCCTGGAACCGGCTGGCGTCGGAATAGCGCAGGTTCCACACGAAGCGGGTCATGCCGGCGCGCAGCTTGAGCGAATCGGTCGGCGCTTTCGGCTTGGGAGCAAAGCGCCGCACCAGCGAGTCGCGGCTGTCCAGGATGTCGAGGTGCACGTCCGTGGTGGAGTCGGGCGCGCTCTTGAGATAGAAGAACAGGGCCGCACCGCCTGGCGGATTGCGGCCCACGTTGGCCGGTCCACCGCCACCACCTCCGAAGCCCCCGCCCAACCCCATGCGATACGCCGTCCGCGGCGTATAGAGGAAGCGGGTTTGCCGAGCCACTGAATCGGCGAGCTGCTGGAGCGGGGTCAGGTCGTCGAGGATCCAGAACGACCGCCCGTGCGTCGCGGCGACGAGGTCGTTGTCCTTGACCACGAGGTCGTGAATCGGCACAACGGGCAGGTTGCGCTGCAACGACTGCCAGCTGGCGCCGTCGTCGAACGACACGTACACACCGAATTCGCCACCCGCGAACAGCAGGCCGCGCCTCGCGGGATCTTCGCGCACGACGCGGACGAAGTGGCCCTCGGGGATACCGCCGGTGATCGCTCGCCAGGTCTTGCCGTAATCGGAAGTCTTGAAGACGTACGGCTTGAAGTCGTCGAGTTTGTAGCGCGTCGCCGCGACGTACGCCGTTGCGGCATCGTGCGGCGACGGCTCGATCGACGAGATCAGCGACCAATCGGGAAGGATCGATGCCGGTGGCGTCACATTCGTCCAGGTCTTGCCACCGTCGCGCGTCACGTGCACGAGGCCGTCGTCACTCCCCGCCCAGATCAGGCCTGAGTCCTTCGCGCTCGGCGCGATTACGAACACCGTGCTGTAGTACTCGACGCTGGTGTTGTCCTTCGTGATCGGGCCGCCTGACGGACCCTGCTTCGACTTGTCGTTGCGCGTCAGGTCGCCGGAAATGGCCTCCCAGCTCTGGCCTTCATTGGTGGTGCGGAAGACGACATTGGCGCCGGCGTAGAGCACGCTGGGATTGAACGGCGAGAGCACGACGGGAAACGTCCATTGGAAGCGGTACTTCAGGTCGCCCGCTCCCCAACCCATGGGGTTGTCGGGCCAGGGGAAGATGTTGCGCTCCTGGCCGGTGCGGACGTCGAGCCGCGAGAGGTAGCTGTAGCTGCCCGCGTACACGATATCGGGATCATCGGCGCGCGCCGCGATCCAGCCGCTCTCGCCGCCGCCCACCTCGTACCAGTCCTTTTCCCCAATCGAGCCACCGCTGGTGCGGCTCGCGATGCACACGGTGCTGTTGTCCTGCTGCGAGCCGCAGACCTTGTAGGGCACGTGCGTGGTGGCGATGACGTGATAGAACTGCGCCGTCGGCTGGTTGTCCTGACCTGTCCAGGTGGCGCCGCCGTTGTTGCTGATATTGGCGCCGCCGTCATTGCTGTTGATCATGCGCGCCGGGTCGTTGGGCGCGATCCAGAGGCCGTGATGGTCGCCATGCGGCGCGCGCAGCGCCGTGAACGTGCGGCCGCCGTCCACCGAGCGATACATGCTGGTGTTCAGCACGTACACCGTCTCGGGGTCTTTGGGGTCGGCGTGGATATGGGAGTAGTACCAGGCGCGCTGGCGCAGATTGCGCTCGTCGTTGGTGCGGCGCCAGGTGTCGCCGCCGTCGTCGGAGCGGAACACGCCACCCGAGTCGGCTTCCACGATCGCCCACACGCGATCGTGATTGGCGGAGACCGTGACGCCGATCTTCCCGATGACGCCCCTGGGCATGCCTTCGTTGCGCGTGATCTCTTTCCAGGTGTCGCCGCCATCGGTCGACTTGAAGAGCCCCGAGCCGGGTCCGCCGCTCGACATGTACGACGGCCCGCGGCGCGCCTGCCAGATCGCCGCGTACAGAATGCGCGGATTGGCAGGATCCATGGCGAGGTCGATCGCGCCGGCCGAGTCGGAGCGGAACAGGATCTTGTCCCAGGTCTTACCGCCGTCCTTCGAGCGGAACACGCCACGCTCCGGATTCGGGCCGAACGCGTGGCCGAGGACCGCCACGTATACGAGGTCGGGATTGGTGGGATGGACGCGGATCGCGCCGATCTGGCCGGCGTTGGGGAGCCCGATGTGGGTCCACGTTTTCCCGGCGTCGGTCGATTTGTACATGCCGTTCCCGGGCGACACGTTGCCGCGGATCGGCGACTCACCGGTGCCGACGTAGATGACGTTCGGGTCGGACGGCGCGACCTCGATCGCGCCGATCGAGCCAGCACGGAAGTATTTGTCCGAGATCGGCGCCCAGGTGAGACCGCCGTCGCTGGTCTTCCAGACGCCGCCGCCTGTGCCGCCGAAGTAGTACGTCAGCGGCTGGTCGGCGTGTCCCGCGACCGCGGTGACGCGTCCGCCGCGGAACGGCCCGACCTCGCGCCACTCGAGCGCGTTGTAGAGCGAGGTGTCAAAGGCTGCCGGGGCGGCAGAGCTGCGGCGTTGCGCTGCGACGGGTACGGCGACGGCCAAGAATGCAACGGCTGCGAGCAGACGGCGCGGCGGGGGCCCGAACATGACTGCGGCTCTCGAGGTGAGGGGAGCCGCAATTATATCCGAGCCCCGGCTGAGGGTAAGACGGCTAGGGCGTCTGCGCGGGCGGCGTCCGCGGCGGCAGGGTGGCCTGGCCGATCGTGTTGTTGTCGGAGCCGAACCAGATCGACTTCGTTGCCGGATCGTACACCATGTGGCGCACCACGCCACCGCCACTCGGCACCGCGGTTTC
>WNGI01002332.1_pt1 | contig 16412 bp, 20 predicted proteins | sample 5400621 | NCBI WGS metagenome assembly WNGI01 (sample SAMN13153374, study PRJNA577476) | soil metagenome | isolation source: 20 cm soil or saprolite under Garry oak tree replicate 1 | place: USA:California | collected 2016-06-15 | reverse complement strand
ATGACGCTTTCGTGCATCAAGGTCGCGCCCCGCGCCAGCTCGCGACGTTGATCGAGCAGGGCGAGCCGCGCCGAGGTGCCGCTCCCGCACGGCGAGCGATCGACCTCGCCGTCCGCAAAGACGGTCACGTTTCGGTTCTCCGCCGTGAACATCACGCCGTAGATCCCGGCGAGCTCCGGTTCGAGCGGATGGACGATATCGCGTTCTGCCTCGATAGCGGCCTTGATCTCGCGGCCGAGCTCAATGAAACGGGTGACGAAGGCCGGCTCGATCGGCAATTCGAAGCGGTCCGCGGGGACGATGGCGTAAAACGCGCCGCCGAAGGCGACCGCAACCTCGGTCCGCCGGTCGCCGGCGGTCACACGCAGACCATCCAGCAGCACGAAGCTCGGGACGTTTCGGAACCGCACTGAGCGAACCCGCCCATCCTGCATGGTGGCCACAGTTTTCAGCCGGCCCGAGGGCACGTCCACCACGACCTCGACCAGCCGACCAGTGGCGGGGACGATCGCCGCCTCGATCGCCCAGGTCACCAGCGCAATGGTGCCGTGGCCACAGGCCGTGCTGTAGCCGGCGTTATGAAAGAAGACGACCCCGAGTTGGGCGCCCCCGTCTTCCGGCTCCGTCACGAACCCGCCGTACATGTCCGCGTGACCGCGTGGCTCGAAGACCAGCAGCTGCCGAATGTCATCGAGGTGGTCGAGCGCGTAGCGCCGCTTTTCGAGGATGGTGCGTCCGCGCAGCGAGGGAACTCCGCCGCTGACGATGCGAAACGGCTCGCCGGCGGTGTGGTAGTCGACGGTGGTCACCATCAAGCGGCGACCGGTCGCCGGTTCGCTCATCGCCTCATGCTGACACAGCCTGCGGCGACTTCCGATTCCGTCGCAGCATCCCGCCCTTAGTCTCGGCTACGCTTCACCCAGGCGCCAGTGATGCAAGACCTTGGCCTGCTGCTGCTCCGAATCGTTGCCGGGATGACCTTGTTCGCGCATGGCTATCCAAAGCTCTTCGGTGGCCCGGGAAAGCAACCGCATCCGCTGCTCGCAAAAACGATGGGACCCAATTACCCGGGCGCCGTGGAGCGGAGCGGGCCCGGCTTCGTGGTGGCACTGCAAAAGATGGGCGTACCCAATCCCGAGGCCGCCGCGACCGCATCAGGTCTTGCCGAGCTCGGTGGCGGACTAGCGCTGGCTGCCGGCCTCTTCACCAGGCCCGCGGCCCTGGTGGTGGCGTTCAATATGGGGGTCGCCACCTACAAAGCGCACTGGAAAAACGGCTTCTATGGACAGGGCGGCTACGAGTTTTCGCTGCTGCTCGGCACGGTCGCACTCAGCTTGTGCCTCACAGGCCCCGGTCGCCTTTCCGTCGACCGTATCCTGTCCAAGTAGGTGGCGACCCGGCCAGGCGTGAGGTGGGCGGTAATCGTGGCGTTCATCCTTCTGCTGTATGGCACGGTCATGGTCTTCCTGGCGTTCGACCGGGTCTCACACTCGAACAGCGACACGATTCGCCCATTCATCATCACCATGGCCCCGGTCTGGGCCGTGGCGATCGCGGCCGCCGTCGTTCTTCTGCGACGGCCGGGATCGCGCTGATCTCGGTCAGTGCGCGCCGATCAGCTGGCTGACGACCAGCGCGACGGACAGCAGCGCAATCAGGACGGTCACCGTCCACCCGGCAATGTAGAGCGGGAGACTGCTCCGCAGTCGCCCGAGCAGCCGGCGGTCCCGGCTCATCATCATGACGAATACCAGGATGAAGGGTAAGAGCAAACCGTCAAAGACCTGGCTCAGGTACATCACGGCGATCAGGGGCAGGCCCGGGATGAGGACGAAGAGCGCGGAGAATCCGATGAAGAAGGCCAGCAACCCATAGAAGGCTGGCGCCTGGCGCCAGCTCCGGTCGAGACCCTTCTCCCAGCCGAAGGCTTCCGTCACGGCGTAGGCGCTGGTGAGCGGGACGGTGCCGAGTCCGAGCAGCGAGGCGGCGAGGAGCCCGAGCGCGAAGAGCAGCTCCGCGAACCGCCCGGCCAGCGGGCCGAGGGCGCGCGCCGCGTCGGCCGCCGTGGTGATCGCGGTCTGTCCATGTGACCAGAGCGTGGCCGCGCATGCCACCACGATGAAACCGGCCACCAGGTTGGTAAGGAACGCCCCCGCGGCAACATCGATGCGCGAGGCAGGGAGATCCTTCGGACCCAGGTGCTTGTCCGCGGCATAGGACTGGATGAACGCCTGTCCCCACGGCGTGATGGTGGTGCCGACCGTGCCCATGACGGCGAGCAGGTAGAGCGTGGTTATCGAGCCGTGTGGCACGACCGTGTGCGAAAGCGCACTGCCCCAGTCGGGATGCGCGAGGATCGCGGAAATCGCGTAGGCGAGCGAGGTGCCGATGCCGACGGCGAGGAAGACGAACTGGATGCGGCGGAAGTTCGCCCGCGACAGCAGAAAGAGAACGGCGAGCGCGGCCAGCGCGGAGCTGAGCGCGATGGGAACGCCGAAGATGGCCAGCGCCGCCCCGATGCCGGCGAACTCGGCCACCGTGTCGCCGAGATTCGCCAGCAGCATCACGCCGATCGCAAAGGCCGCACGCGGTACGCCGTACTGCTGCCGGATCAAGCCGCCGAACCCCTGCCCAGTGGCGAGCCCGAGCCGGGCCCCGACTTCCTGGGTGATGGCGAGCGCGAGCATGCTGGCGAGGACGACCCACATCAGGTCATAACCGAACTGGGCGCCAACGACGGAATAGGTCGTGATGCCTCCGGCATCGTTGTCGGCGAAGCCGCTGATCAGCCCGGGACCGAGGGCTGTCAGGAACGCCAGCCGAGGCAGGCGCGAGCGCAGTAACCAGCGCAGGTAGGGGCGCAAGCCCGGGGTTCTCCCTCGTCGCGCGCGCGGCTTTCTTTTCAACATGGCTCTTACGGGTTCATCCAACCGTGTACGGCAAACTTGCCCGTTGCATTTTCGGGTACAACTGGGACTGATGCCCGAACCGAGGTCGTTACCCCTCGTTGTCGCCTCCGTTGAGGACGTCACGCCCCACATGCGTCGCATCCGTCTCACCGGGCCGTCGCTCGACGCGTTCGACTATTTCCCTGGGCAGGACCTGGCCCTGGGCGTGGTGCGCGACGATGGCACCATCGTTCGCCGGCGGTACACGATCCGCCGCTTCGACGCCGGCCGGCAGTTGCTCGACCTCGAGGTGGTGATGCACGGCGACGGTCCGGGCATCCGGTGGGCCCGGGCGGCCCATCCCGGCCTTGCTGCGGAGGCGATCGGACCGCGCGGAAAGATCGGCCTGGATCAAAACGCGGCAAGGCACCTCTTTGCCGGTGACGCGACCGCGCTCCCCGGCGCCTTCGCCATGATGGAAACGTTGCCCGCCGCCATGCGGGCGGCCGCCTATCTGCTGGTAACCGATGCCACCGAGCGGCAACGCTTCGCCGCCGCTGATCCGACCAGGACGGTGACCTGGTGCTATGAAAATAGTAGTAACGGGCGAGACGGCCTCGTCGCGGCCGCGGCCGCGTCATCGCCAGATGGTGGCCATGCGTACCTGGCCGGTGAGGTGGCACTGGTCTCGGCGCTCAAGGCCGCCCTTCTTGGTCGGGGCTGGAGCGCCGACCAGGTCTCGGCCAAGGCCTACTGGAACCGCGGCCGCGCCAATGCCGGCCACGGCGAGCCTGAGATCAAGGCTTAGCGATAAAGTGATAGAGGCAAGCTCACATCGTAAGGGGCCCCGCTCCGGCGTGAAAGAGCGGGGAGAAGGAGGCAGGTGATGGCCACCCAGAAGCAGAAGACGGCAGCCCGAAAGAACATCAAGCGCGCGCGGGCGGTGCAGAGCGCCCGAGCTCGTGGCGCCCGGGTGCCGAAGAAATCAGCGGGGCTCAGTACCCGGCAGCAAAATCGAATGCGGGCGCAGACCTTTGCCTTTCCCAAGGAACGCAAGGAGCCGCTCAGTGATGCCCGTCACGTTCGCAACGCGATCGCCCGCTTCGATCAGGTCGAGGGCGTCAGCGATGCCGAGCGAGAGGCAGCCTGGAGGCGGATCAAGGCAGCCGCGAAAAAGTTCGGGGTGGAAACCCAGGTCAAGAGCTGGCGCGAGTTGATGAAGGGCGGAAAAACCGGCCGCCGCTAGGCCTGGACCTGCGCCTCGCTGACCCGCCAAAGACGGCTCGCCGCCTCGCGATCCTGGGCCGCCGGCGATGGCGTAACCAGGCGCTCATCAAAGAAGTAGCCGCCACTGGTGTCACCTGCCGTGTCCGAGTCGACCAGCCACACCAGGGTCTGGGCGCCTTTCGATGCGCTGCGGGCGAAGGGTCGTGAGATCGCCATCCCGACGCGCATCAGCAGGCCGTTGTTGCGATTGAAGCCAGTCGCCACAAAACCCGGGTGGAAACAATTGGCGGTGACGCCCGTGCCGGCCAGGCGTCGCGCCAGCTCGACCGTGAACAGGATGTTAGCCAGCTTGGTCTGGCCGTAACGCGGAAACCCGAAGCCGCCCCACGTACGCTGCGCGTTCAGGTCATCGAACGGGATCTGCGCACCCCGATGCGCATCCGATGACGTGGTGACGATACGCGCGGGCGTGCTGGCCGTCAGCCGCGGCAGAAGCACGGTCGTGAGCAAGAACGGCGCCAGGTGATTCACGGCCCAGGTCAGCTCGATGCCATCCGGGCTCAGCTGCCGGCTGGCGTAAATCGCGCCGGCGTTGTTGATCAGGACCTGGATGCGCGGGTATCTGGCCTGCGCATCGACTGCCAGCTGCCGGACGCTGGCCTGAGACGCAAGGTCCGCGGTCAGCACTTCCACGGTCGCGCCCCCGGCAGCGGCCTGAATCTGGCCGACCGCATCGGCCGCCCTCGCCTCGCTACGGGCGACGAGCGTGAGCTGCGCTCCCCGCCGGGCGAGCTCGATCGCGGCCGCCAACCCGATGCCGCGGGTCGCCCCGGTGATCAGGACTCGCTTGCCCGCCACGCCTCCCCACAGCGGCACTAGAAGTCCCGCCGACCCTCGAAGGTCTTCGCCGCGGCCGGCCGAGTGAGTTCATAGACCGCGATCCGTTGTCCTCCCGGCGCGCGGAATGAGCAGATCGGTCCGTGCGGAATCTCGAAGGTCGCCTCCTCCTCCCACCCTTGCTTGGTCAGCTTGGCCAGCGCCCTGCTGAGGCTTGCCACACGGTAAACGAGGATTGGCGTGCTGCCCTTGACGTGGTCCGCCAGCAGGAGGAGGGGCGGCGGCGGCGCGAGTTCGATCGCAGCAACTCGAGCCCCCATGCCCTCGACGGCAAAGCGAAGGCGGCCGCCGAGCACGTCCGTGAAATAGGCGATGTCGCGCTTGACGTCGCGGCTCGGGTGGTAGACGAAGTCCAGCGACTCGAATGGCATCGTGATCAGCCCTTTGACGGATTGCTGCGGTCCTGCATCTCCCAGGCGTGATCGAGCGCATGCCAGGCGATGCGGCGCGCCGCGTAGCGCTGCGGCCAGCCCTTCTCCACGAGGGCCGCGCCATTCGAGGGTCGCTGAACGGACTCGGCGATCGCCGCTCGGAATTCCGCGAGCGCGCGCCGGTCGTGCCGGTCCGGCGGTGCAAGGCGCAACCCGAGCTTTCGCACGTACGCCCCCTCGGCCTCACGCACGTGATCGGCCATCTTGTCGCGGTCGCGGCCGCCACCGCGCGGACCCTTGCGCAGTTCGGCCGGAGTTCCGGCAAGAATCCGATCGTAGACGGCCCACGCCGCCTGCAAGAGCGATGCCAGCCGCTTGCCCTCGGCCGCCGCCATCAGCGTCGTGTCGCGCCTGGCGACCTCTGCCGGCACGCCGAATTCCGTGCTCGCTGAACCCGCGAGCCGCTCGACCACGCGAAAGGTCGGTTTCGCATCGAAGGCAACTCGGGCCTGCTTGGCGACCGCGGCGTAGCGCGGCGCATAGGCGGCAAGCGCCACGAGCGCCGATGCTTCGTCCTTTCCGGAGCGGCACCAACCGGGCCAGTCGTAGGCACAGGCGAAGGTGCGCGTGCGACTGGACTCGACGTAGACCGGCGTCGTACTGACCGTCATCCTCCTCGACTCAGGCGGCCGATGGAAAGGAGCCTAGTTCAGCCGCTCGACAATCATCGCCATCCCCTGGCCGCCGCCCACGCACATCGTTTCCAGGCCGATCGTCTTGTTTTCGGTGACGAGGCCGTTCAGCAAGGTGCAGAGGATGCGGGCCCCCGTCATGCCGAACGGGTGACCGAGCGCGATCGAGCCGCCGTGCGGATTCAGCTTGTCGCTGAAAGGGTCGATGCCGAGCTCCCGCGCGGAGGGGATAACCTGCGCGGCAAAGGCCTCGTTGATTTCGACGATGTCGACGTCGTCGATCGACATGCCGGCCCGCTTGAGCGCTTGGCGAGACGCCTCGACCGGGCCGAGGCCCATGATCTCCGGCTCCAGGGCCGAGACCCCGGTGGCGACGATCCGGGCCAGCGGACGGAGCCCGAGATCCTTCGCCCGGCGGTCCGATGTGATGACGACCGCTGCCGCCCCGTCGTTCAGTGGACAGGAATTGCCGGCGGTGACCCGCCCGTTTTCTCGAAAGGCGGGTTTCAGCGTGGCGAGTACTTCCATCGTGGTGTTCGGCCTTGGCCCGTCGTCGCGGTTCATCGTGGTGCCGTTCGGCAGCGGCACCGGAATGATCTCGCGGTCGAAGAATCCGCCGTCACGAGACTGCACCGCACGGGTCTGGCTCTTGACGGCGTAGCGGTCCATCTCCTCGCGCGTAATCTGCTTCAGGTCAGCGACGTTCTCGGCGGTCTCCCCCATCGCGATGTAGATGTCCGGATACTCTTCGGTGTTCCCTCGCCTCAGGCGCGGGTTCTGGGCGTCGGGCTGGTCGGCGAACCCATTGACGTATCGCGAAACACACTCCACGCCGATGGAGAGGAAGGCTTCGCCTTCGCCGGCCTTGATGGCGTGGAAAGCCATGCGGCTGGTTTGCAGCGACGAGGCGCAGTAGCGGTTGACGGTTGTGCCGGGCACGTCGAGCCGGGTGAGGATGCTGACCACCCGCCCGAGGTTGAAGCCTTGCTCACCGGCCGGGAGGCCGCAGCCGCACATCAGGTCGTCGATGGTCGACCGGTCCAGCTGCGGCACCTTCTGCAGGACCTTGCTCGTGACGTGGGCGGCAAGGTCATCAGGCCGCACCTCGACCAACGAGCCTTTGCCGGCTCGTCCGATTGGAGATCGCCCGTAGGCGACAATCACCGCTTCAGGCATGGCCAGACCAAGTGTAGCCGCACATCGGCCCGGCGATTCTCAGCGCGCGACGGCGGCAGCGGTCCGGGCCAGCCGCAGCGCCAGGACCGGACAGGCATCGACGGCACGGCGCGCGTGCTCAACGACGCTGGGCGGAACGTTCCCGGGTTTGAGGATTGGATAGCCCCAGTCATCGAGGCTGATCAGCTCGGGAAGCAGCTCAGCGCAGAGCCCATGACCGTCGCAGCGGATCCGATCGATCTCCAAGACCTCGCCCATCAGGCCACCGCCACCCTCGCCGGCTGGGAAATCGTAAGACAGCGGCGGTGCTGATGCCCGACAAAGTCGTCGGCGAAGACCTGCAGCGCGCTCTGCATCAGGGCAGCCGCCCCATCGGGGTGATGGCACGCGCCGCGGCCGGTCACCTGGCGGCTCCAGCGGACGATGCGATCGAGATCGCCAGGCTGCGCCGACTGGGCCGCCAGCCGCTGCGCCGCGCCGGCGATCGCCGACAGTCCGAAGACGCACGGCCCGCACTGACGCGCGCTCTGGGAGGCCAGATAGGTCATGAGCCGGGCCGTCGCCTCCACGCCGCAGGTGCCGGCGGGAAGGAAGTGCACGACCCCGCATCCGAGCGCCAGGCCACGGGCACGCATCGAGGGCGCATCGAGTGGCAGGCCCCATTGCTCGTGCAGGTCCGCCCAGCCACCGAAGTAGCCGCCGAGAAGCACCGCCCGCACATCGGCGCGGAGACCACCGGCGGCAGCCGCCGCGTCTGACAGCGTCGCTCCGAGCTCGATTTCATGGACCCCCGCGCGGTTGACCGCACCAGACACGGTCAAGAGACCAATTCCCCGTGCCCGGCCGTGGCCGAGACCCTGGTACCAGGCGTGGCCTCGGCGCGCGATTAGCGCGGCCAGCGCCAGGCTTTCGACGTTCTGAACCAGCGTCGGCCGTCCTCCGACACCGCGTTCGAAAGGGCGCGGCGGGGTCGTCGTCGGCCGGGCATCGCCGGCGTTGACATAGTGCACCGCGGCCGATTCCTCGCCCGAGACGTAGCCGGCCGGCGCCGTGACGATGCGGGTCCGTCGGCGCACATCGCCCGGTCGCTCAGCGAGCGCCTGCCGGAGCGCCGCTTGCGCCGTTGCGTGCTCGCCACCGACATAGAAGATGATGTCGTTCGCGCCAACCGCGCGCGCGGCGAGCAGCGCGCCGTCGATCACGAGGTGCGGCCGGGCCGCCATCAGCGAGCGGTCTTTGAGACTCAACGGCTCGCCCTCGGCGCCGTTCGCCAGCACAACCGCCCCTCCGGCGGCGCGCTCGGCGACCGCTCGCCACTTGCGGCCGACGGGGAAGCCGGCGCCGCCTCTGCCAAGGAGGCCGCTGGCCTCCAGCTCGGCCATCAGCGCGCCGGATGGCAGGCCCGGCAGGGGCCCGAGGCGCTGAAGATGCGCCGCCAGGCTTTCGGCACCCGCCGCGCGAGCGATCAGCTCCATTTCTGGGCCTGCGGGGAGGCGGCCGAAAGGCGCCGCCACGCCGTGTGCGGGGCGGCGGTCGCTCGCCAGGCGACCGCGGCCACAACGCTGCCGATGCATCCCGCCTCGATGGCGAGCATCCAGGCGAACCGCGGGTCGGTGCCGGTTCCGATGCCGTGGATGACGGCGACCGGCCACATCAGGTAGGTCAGCCAGTGCACCGCCCGCCAGGCGGATTGACCGAAGTACGGGCGGAGCAGGCTCGTCACGACGATCGCCAGAAGCAGATAGAGGGCGACCACGCCGAGACCCAACCAGAGGCGACGGTATGACGAGGAAAACGGAATGACGGCGGCCTGCCATCCGAGGGCCGTGAACGGGTCGACGACCGCGGTCACGATGTGAATCGCGAGGAACACCAGAGTGGCCAACGCCAGGTTGCGGTGCAAACCGGTGGTGAGGAACCGCGGCCAGGCAGCGGTCTGCCAGCGCATCGCTGACAGAAGGCCCAGGACAACGACGCCAGTGAGGAGAATGAGGCTGACCACCCCCGCACCGCGGGTCGCGTACCAGAGGATGGTGTCGCTCATGCCGCCACGCCCGATGGATCCGGCCAGCGGCCGATGTAGTGGATCGTCCCGTCGTTCTCGACCAGCCGGGCCGGCAGGCGCCAGCTCAGCAACCAGTCGATGGCGGCCTCACCTCGAACGATCGCCGCCGTCGACGCGATGTTGGCGTCGAGGCAGGTCGCGGCGACAACCGTGACCGTCCGGAACGGACCGGTGGCCGGCAGGCTCGTTTGTGGGTCGATGATGTGGTGCAGCACCGCGGTGCCGCGGGTCCAGCGGCGAACGGTGGTGCTCGAGGTGGCAACCCCGCCGGCTGGCACGCAGATCACCTCGCCATCAGCGTCCGGAGCGACGCGGCTGTCTTCCGCGATGTGGATTCGCCAGCCTCCTGAGGGGGGCGTACCGGCCGTTGCGATGTCACCCCCGAGGCCAACGAGCACACCGCCCGCGCCGGCGGCCGCGAGGGCGGCCCTCGCGGCGAGGTCGGCCGCAAGCGCCTTGCCGGTTGAACCGAGGTCGAGCTCCACGCCAGCGGGCACCAGCACGGTGCGCGACCGCCGATCGAAGCGGATCGCCTGCCATCCCGGAACGCGCCAGGCGCGCAGGTTCACGGGACGACCCTGGTCGGCGACCCGGGAGAAATCATCGTCGTACCCCGCGACGCGAATGGCATGGCCGATGGTAGGATCGACCGCTCCATCCGTCAGTCGGGCAGCTCGCTGCGCGGCGTCGATCGCGGTCGCCAGCAATGGGCTGACTCGCACGGGCCGACCCGGGCTCGCGTTCAGCCGGCTGAGCTCGCTGTCGTCGCGGAACCGGCTGTAGGCAATGTCGACCTCGTCGAGAACCTCGCTCACCGCAGTGGTCGCGGTGACGAGCTCACCAGCATCGGTGGCGAGAACGTGCACCGAGGTGCCCAGCGCCTTCCAGCTCTTGACCGCGAGGGCCATCACGAACCGCCGCTGGTCACCGTGCCGCTGCCGCTGCTGCCGGTGGTGGGCACCTGCGGTGCCTGCTGCAGGCTGTTGCTGCTGTCGGTCGAGCTCGAGCTGGAGTCGGTCGACGTCGTGGTCGATGTGGTCGTATTCGCGGCCGTCGCCGACGCGGTAGCCGACGACTTGCCGGCATACGAGGCGGCGGCGACGTAGCTGACGCCAACCACCGCCACCAACGCCCCCGCGGTCGCGCCGAAGGTCAGTCGCCGCAGGCGCTCGAGCCCACGGTCCCGCTGGGTCGGTGTCAATGAGTTCATACCAGCATGGTGCCGCAGGGCACCTTGCAAAACCGTGACGCCGGGGCTATGAGGCTAGGCGTCGAGTCGGGCGAGCGGTGGCGTCGTCTCCGATGCGGCCACCCGTGTCGCCGAGGGGCGTGCCAGCAGCCTTGGCCAGATGACTGCCATGCTGGCGCCGCCGGATGGCGAGCGACCGACCTCCCAGCGGCCGTTGGTCGCGCGGACCACGGCGTCGGCGATGGCCAGCCCGAGGCCCGCGCCGCCTGGCTGATCCGTCGCCCGCCGGAACCGATCGAAGATCTCACCGCGCTGGTCGGCGGGGATGCCGGGGCCCGAGTCGTCGACGACCAGCTTGATGCGGTTCCCTTCGGCGGCCACGCGCACTTCGATCGCGCCCAGCTCCGGCGTGTACTTGCACGCATTGTCGAGCAGGACACCAACGAGGTGATCGAGCCACTCCGGCGAGGCGGCGATCACGTGCGAATCCCCACTGAGCCGGATCGTCAACCGCTGGTGCCGGGCTTCGGCCACGGCCGCGAACCGATCCACCGCCTGCTGGGCCATCACGCCGACATCCACCGGCTCCGCCCGACCCGAGTGCGGCATGGCTTCGAAACGAGCCAGCCAGAGCAGGTCGTCGACGAGGCGGCGCATCCGCTGGCTCTCCTGGTTGACGCGCGTGAAGGCGCGCTGATACCAGTCGCCGTCGCGAGGTTGCGAGAGGGCGAGCGACGTTTGTGCCTGGATCACGGCAAGCGGCGTACGGAGTTCGTGTGACGCATTGGCGGTGAAGTCCATCTGTCGCCGGCGTGCCTGCTCGATCGGCGCGGCGACCCGACGGCCGATGGTCAGCGCGCCCATGAAGACCACGAGTAACAGCACGGGTCCGATCAGAAGCTCGGCCTGGATGAGGTTGCCTCGGGCCTGGTAGACGCTGTTCATCGACTGCCCGACCACGGTCCAGTCGTCCGAGGTCTGTCCGCCCATCACGCGCAAGTCGACGCCGGACACGGTGATCGTCTGGGGCGCCTGGATGCGGTTGTACGGCGCCGGCAGGTTGATGGTGGCGGCCTCGGCGCTGCTGTCGGCGTAGTTACCGTCCGGATGAAACGTCCACCAGAGCACCGGCGCGTCGAAGCGCGGTCCAGGCGGTCCCCCAGGGTTACCACGGGTCGGCCCACCCCGCTGTTTGGCCATCGAGGTGAGCCATGACGAGAGGGTGGTGTCGACGTTGGAGGTGAGGTTGTGGGTGACGATCAAGACGACCCCGACCGCGATCAGGAGATAGAGCCCGGCCACGATGCCGGTCGCCGCGAGCGCCACTCGCTGGGCGCCAGACCGCACCAGGTCGACCCGAGCCATACTCAACGTCCTTTCACCCTTTGCCACTCTGGCAGCCGGTTCCTTTCGATTTGATGACACCATACAAAGTTGGGGCCGGGAGAATCCCGGCCCCATCGTGCTCGTCTGTCGGCGACTAGGGAACGGTCGGGAACTGGCCCGCGTTCTCCTGCGCCTCGCGCGCCGCACTCTCTCCCGCCTCGTGCGCTGCGGTCTCGTTCGGCACGAAGGTGCCGGAGCCGGCGCTCGGGCTGGCAGCGGTCGCGGCGACATTGGTCGTCGTGGCTGCGCTGGCGCCCAGCGGCCCGGCGATCGTGGCGCCGATGACGCCGCCCGTCAGCAATGACCCCGCAACCGCGCCGCCGACGAGAAGCCTTCTGATCTGGTTCATTTCTTTCACCTCCTTCTGCGTGGCAGTGGAGCCAGCATGGAGGCGAGCGCCTTTCGAAACCGTGACAAACAGCGGCCACCTTCGCTCGTGTCGCTGCTAGGCTGAAACCTGATGCCGAAGTACGTTCTTTTCTACGAGTCAGCGGACGACATTGCCTCCAAAGCGCCCGCCCACTTCCCCGCCCAGCAGGAGGAGGGATCGATGGCGATCTTCACCACGCGCCAGGCCGCTGAGGCCTTCGCCAGGAGCGACCCATTCGTCCTCAACGGCGTAGTGCGCCGGTGGTCCGTCCGCGAGTGGAACGAGGCGATCGGCCGCTCCTAACGGGGAGAACGAGACGCCCATAATGTCGTTGAGCCATGGCAGAAGAGACGCTAACCATCACCGACAACCGAACCGGCCGCCGCTACGACGTGCCCATCCGGAACGGCGCGATCGCCGCTACCGATCTCCAGAAAATCACCTCGAATGGATCCGGCTCCGGGTTGCTCAGCTACGATCCCGCGTTCCTCAACACCGCGAGTTGCCGGAGCGCGATCACCTTCATCGATGGCGAGCGGAGCATCCTGCGCTACCGCGGCTATCCCGTCGAGGAGCTGGCCGAGCGCAGTAGTTTCCTCGAGGTCGCCTACCTCCTGATCCACGGCGAGTTGCCCGATCCGACCCAGCACGGCCAATGGGTAGACGCGATCACCCACCACACCCTCCTGCACGAGAACATCAAGAAGCTGATCGACGGCTTCCATCACGATGCCCACCCGATGGGGATCCTGGTGGGAACCGTAGGCGCGCTGTCGACCTTCTACCCCGACGCGAAGGACATCTTCAACGAGGCGAGCCGGCGGCTGCAGATCCTGCGCCTGATCGCAAAGATGCCGACGCTGGCCGCCTTTGCGGCCCGGCACGCAGTCGGCATGCCCTATGCCTACCCGGACAACGACCTCTCCTATGCCGGCAATTTCCTGAACATGATGTGGAAGGCGACCGAGCTGAAGTACGAACCCAACCCGGTGTTGGAGCGGGCGCTGGACGTCCTCCTGATCCTCCACGCCGATCACGAGCAGAACTGCTCGACCAACGTGATGCGCGCTGTGGGGAGCGCGCACGCGGATCCGTTCTCAGCCACGGCGGCGGCGGCCGCCGCGCTCTACGGCCCGCTGCACGGCGGCGCGAATGAGCAGGTGCTCCGGATGCTCAAGGAGATCGGGTCGGTCAGCCGCGTATCCGAATACGTCAAGCGGGTCCGCTCCGGCGAATTACGCCTGATGGGATTCGGCCACCGCGTTTACAAGAATTACGACCCGCGGGCGCAGATCATCAAGAAGGTCGCCGATGACGTGCTGGCGGTGACCGGCCGCAGCCCGCTACTCGACATCGCGCTGGAACTGGAGCGGGTGGCCCTGGCGGACGATTACTTCATCAAGCACCGCCTCTATCCCAACGTCGACTTCTATTCCGGCATCATTTATTCGGCGATCGGCTTTCCGGTCGAGATGTTCCCGGTGCTGTTTGCGATCGGCCGCACGCCGGGCTGGCTGGCGCAATGGCAGGAAGGGCTGCTCGATCCGGAACAGAAGATCGCGCGGCCACGGCAGGTCTACACGGGGCCGCCGGAGCGTCACCTGCCCGGGATCCGAGGCTCCCACCCTGACCCTCCCCCAGAGGGGGAGGGAAGAATCACGGCAGTAAGCGGAACCAGCGCAAGCTGAAGAGCCCACCGGCTACCAGGATGATGGTGCCGAAGGCCAGCAGCGGGACGGTGAGATCGAGCTTGGTGGTCACCCAGCCGATTCGTGATCCGAGATCGCTGTAGATCTTGCTGAGCTGGGCCTCGTCGGCCGCGTAGTAGTAGTGGCCGCCGGTGGTGGTGCTGATTTGTTGTAGCGTCTGCTCGTCGACGCCGTCGACGACCCGACCTTGCACCATGGTCGTCTGGTTCCGCTGCCCGATGCCGACCGTTTGAACCGGGATCTTGGTTTTGGCCGCATCGCCGGCGGCGGCGGCCGGATCGACGCCCGTATTCGAGGTACCGTCGGTCAGCAAGACCACCATGGCATAGTTCTGCGACTTCGGGTTATTCGGGTCGGTGATGCTGGCGAGCTGAGCGACCGCAACCTGGATGGCGGAACCAATCGCTGTTCCCCCTCCGGGCCGAAGGGTACCCAGGGCGTCTTTCACCGAGCCTTTGTCGGTGGTCAGCGGGGTCACGACCTCCGCTTGCGCGTTGAAGATGACGAGACCAACCTGCGCGTTGCTCGGCAGCTTGTCGATCAGCGTGCGGCCGGCGGCTATGGCCGCCTCGATGCGGGTGGGCTGCACGTCGGTCGCCGCCATCGATCCGGAGACATCGACCGCCAGCATGACGCTGGTCTGACCCTTGGGGACGCGGATGCTCGCCTGGGGGCGCGCCATCGAGAACAGCAGGCCGGCCACGCCGGCGATGAAGAGGATCGCGGGAAGGTGGCGCCGGAACCCGGGGCCCTTGCCCATCACCTGGTTGAGCAGCGCCAGGTTGGTGAAGCGTACCGCGTAAGCACGGCGTCGCTGCTGACTCGCGAGGTAGAAGCCGACCAGGAGGGGGATGGCCAGCAGCCCCAGCAGTAACCAGGGCGATTGGAAGCTCATGCGACCACCCGTGCCAGCCGTCCCGAACGCTGGGCCTCGCGCTGTTTGATGAATCCAACTAGCTGAGGCACGAGCTCCGCCGCGGTGCTGATTTCGGCCACGGCGGCTCGAGCTCGAAGGAGGTCAGCCCGGATCGTTCCGCGCTGCGCCGCTGCCGCCTCCTGGAACCGCGCCCGCAGATGCGCGCTACGGGTATCGACGAGGATCTGCTCTCCACTTTCGGGGTCCTCGAAGGTGACGACCCCGACGTCCGGGATCTCGCCCTCGCGCGGATCGGTGATCCAGACGGCGACGACCTCGTGACGGATCGCCAGCGCGCTCAGCGGCTGCTGCCAGCCGCCGGGCGTCATGAAATCGCTGATGAGAACCATCATTGAGGGACGGCGGATGAGCCGGCCTGCCTCCGCCAGCGCGCGCGCCAGGTCGGTCGCGCCCCCACCCTGCCCTCCCCCAGAGGGGGAGGGAATTTGTGGCCCGTGCCCTGCCCCAGTGGGGGAGGGTGTTTGTTGTCCCTCGGCGGCACGCTCGATCCGGGCGATCAGCCGCAGCAGCGCGGTTCGGCCCGCCGATGGCGGGATGATCGATCGGACGCGGTCGTCGAAGAGCAACGCGCCGACACGGTTGCCGCGGCCGATCAGCAGCTGCCCGACGACGGCCGAGAATTCGAGCGCCAGCTGTCGCTTGAGGCAGCGGGCGGTGCCCCAGTCGAGCGAACGCGTGATATCGACGAGCAACCAGGCATCGAGACCACGATCGGGCAGCGACTCCCGGACGTAAGGACGATCCGATCGCGCCGTGATGTTCCATTCGATGGTCCGCGGGTCGTCGCCGGCCTGGTACTCGCGCACATCGCTGTACTCGAGACCGGCGCCGCGCGTGCTCGACCGCTCGTCGCCGCCGGGATGAAAACCGAGGCGTCGGAGCACCGGCCAGCGCGAGCGTCGCAGCAACTGGTCGACGGCGACACCGCCCGCTAGCGCGTCAGGAGGCAACCCGGTCTCCGAGGTCGATGCGAGGCGGCGGGAACCGCTCGAGTACGCGCTTGACGATCGTCTCGGCGTTGACGCCCGACGCGATCCCCTCGTAGGTCAGGACCAGCCGGTGACGGATCACCTCGGGGGCAACTTCGCTCAGGTCGTGGGGGAGGACATAGGAACGCCCGCGCATGAAGGCGAGCGCCCGGCCGGCGGCCACCAGGTTGATCGACGCGCGTGGGCTCGCGCCGTAGGCGATCGCGGGGGCGAGGTCCTCGAGGCCTTTGACCTTCCCGGGTCGGCTCGCGTAGGCGAGCGTGGCGGCATAGGTGCGGACCGCAGGATCGACGTAGACCTCGGCCACCGCCTGTTGCATCTCCTTGAGCTGGTCGAGCGTCACCACCTGGTGAAGCTCGATCGCCGGACCGGTGATCCGCTCCACGACGACGACCTCTTCCTGGAAGGAGGGGTAATCGACGAGCACTTTCAACATGAAGCGGTCGAGCTGGGCTTCGGGGAGCGGGTAGGTTCCGTCGGTCTCGATTGGGTTCTCGGTCGCAAGGACGACGAAGG
>WNGI01004754.1_pt1 | contig 16414 bp, 16 predicted proteins | sample 5400621 | NCBI WGS metagenome assembly WNGI01 (sample SAMN13153374, study PRJNA577476) | soil metagenome | isolation source: 20 cm soil or saprolite under Garry oak tree replicate 1 | place: USA:California | collected 2016-06-15 | reverse complement strand
CGGCAGCCGAATATTGAGGCCAAAACTCATCTCCCGCCCTGCACCGCGCTGAGCCGCGCCCATGATCCCATCGCCGCCGCCGGTGATGATCATGAATTCATGTTCAACCATGCGCTTGGCAAATTCCGCCGCCACCATTGCCTCTGGCGAGTCCGACAAAACCCGGGCCGAGCCGAAGACAGCAACTTTCCGAAAAGCCTGAAATTGCGCGAAAACTTTCGCCGCATAGCGCAGTTCCTTTATTGAGCGCGCGATTAGCTTCAAATCCGCTATGCCCATTCGATCGCGCGCCATTTTTAACGCCGTCACGATCATTTCCTCGATCAATTCCGGCGAGTGTCCCGCGCCAAACTCTGCCACCAGTTGACGCACGCGCGCGTCCCACTCACGGCCGAGAGTGGACTGCCGCCGAACCGGCTGGCTTGTAATTGTACCCGCTGTGAAATCTTCCACCGTACAGTCTTGCCTACGCCTCGACCCGGCGCATTTGATTTTTATGCTGCCAGCAGGTCAACAAGGATGTCGCGCATGTGACGGATGGGCGTGGAATAATGGCCAGCGTTATCGATAAAGCGGGCGCGGCAATTGGGAATCTTCGCTGCCGTGTCGCGAGCGACGGCGGCAGAAAAACTCCGGTCCGAATTTCCATGCCACAACCGGACCGGCACCCGCACTTCACTGAGCGAGAATCCCCACGGCTGTGCGTAAATTTCCGCGTCGGCCAGCACTCCGTCGGCGGAAGCTTCCCAGGCGCGGCGCTGACTTTCGAAGCACGCTTCAAAGGAGCGGTCATCGTGCAAGGCGATGGCATCACACGGCTGGAGTAATTTCAGCAGAACTGCTCGGCTACGCCGCGACGGTCGCAAAGAGAGCAGAGGCCGCACAAAGCGAAACGACGACCGTGATAGCCGTGGGAACTTTCGATAAGCGGACAGCATCAATCGATAGAGACCGAGCAATCCACTGTGGTCACTCAATTCCGCGATATCCGGCGCTCCGCTTACCACCCCCACTGCGAGTATGCGCTCCGGCATTGCCCATGCCGTGGCATAGGCATAGGGAGCGCCGCCCGAAATGGCGAGGAGCCGAAACTTGTCCACGCCCAGAAAATTCGTTAGCTCGCGAACTAAGGGAGGCCAATCCAGCAGCTTCCGCCCAGGGGCCAGCGTCGAATCGGCAATTCCGGGACGGTCTGGCGAGATGATGCGTACATGCAATTCCTGAGCAGCGTCGTCGGTCAGCTCTGCCATCGTGCGCGAACTCGGCCAGCCATGACAAAAAATTACCGGCTCCCCCTCCAGATCGCCATATTCACTAAAAGCGACTCGCTCCCCGTTGCTCCGAATCAAAACATTATTTCGTGCGGAAATCACTGGGTTGTGGTTTGTTACTGGATAAAACGGTCATATCCGCTCAGTTCCCGGCTGGAGATTTTGCCCTTGCTCATGCGCACAATCTGCATCCTCGTTTCGTATTCAATATGATGACTGAAGATCGGCGCCCAGCTTACGGAAAAATATCTGTTCATGGAGACGGACTCGGCGCCCCATCGCCGGACATGGTGGAGAAACGCGCCCGCGAGATTGCCATGATTGACGAACGAGACCCGGATGAGTTTACCGACGCAGATTGGGAACAAGCACGGCGAGAATTACTTGGGATACCCGCGACCGACGCACCGGAAGAACCGGGCCATGGTGTGGATGTTCCTGAGGAGGAGCGTGAAATCGTTCCGGAATCGCCTGCCCACCGGGCACCGCGCGCCGGATTTGACGATGACGAGTCTCTTGGAGAGACGCTCGTCAGCGGAGGTCTCGAGGAAGCGGCTCACGATCAAATGCTCGAGGCGCGTCGCGAAGAACGGGAATCGGAAGAAACTTAACGTGTCGCAAGCGACGGCGGCTAAATCCATGCAGCCTCTGGTGCAGGCGCGTCCAGAAGCACTCCTCGTCCGTTTTCATGATGTGCGTGATTTTTCCAGATTGCTCGCGCGTGATCTCGAGGCGGAAGAATGCGTCGTCCAATCAATGCCGGATGTCAGCCCGACGAAATGGCACCTTGCCCACACGACCTGGTTTTTCGAAACATTCGTGCTCAAAACTTGGCAAAAGAATTACCGGCCAGCGATTCCCGAGTACGCATTCCTCTTCAACTCCTATTATAACGCTGCCGGCAGCATGCACCGGCGCGATCTGCGCGGCTTGATCTCGCGCCCGACCGTCGCGGATTCGTTCCGTTACCGTGAAAATATCGATCGTCATATTGACGATCTCATCAGTTCGGCCTCGGAAGAATTGCTGGACGAAATCGAATCGGTCATGGTGCTCGGAATTCATCACGAGCAGCAACATCAGGAATTGCTCGTCACCGATATCAAGCACGTTCTCGCCCAAAACCCGCTGCATCCTATTTTTCGCAAACGCCCACCGGAGAAAACGGCACCGCCACCGCCAACGCATTTTATCGATTTTGCAGAGACGATCGCAACCATCGGGCACACCGGCCCCGGCTTCTCCTACGATAACGAAGGCCCGCAGCATCGCGCGTTGGTTCAGCCATTCTCGCTTGCATCGAGACCGGTCACTTGCGGCGAGTATTTGCGTTTCATTGAAAACGATGGATATCGCCGGCCGGAATTCTGGTTATCCCTCGGGTGGATGACCGTGAATGAGCAACGCTGGGAAGCGCCACTCTACTGGGAAAAAAGGGACGGCGAATGGTGGCACTTCACTCTTTCAGGTTTTCGTCCGGTCGATGAAAATGAGCTTGTCACGCACGTCAGCTATTTCGAAGCGGACGCCTTTGCCAACTGGTCGGGCGCGCGTTTGCCGACTGAGTTTGAGTGGGAATCTGTTGCCCAGCGGGAAATGATTGAAGGGAATTTTGTCGAGTCAGAGCGTTTCCATCCCGCACCAACCAAAGCAGCGGGTTTGTCGCAATTATTCGGCGACGTCTGGGAATGGACGCGCAGTTCGTATTCCCCTTATCCCGGCTATCGCGCCGCTCCTGGTGCTCTCGGCGAATACAACGGCAAGTTCATGTGCAATCAGTACGTGCTGCGCGGCGGTTCATGTGCGACTTCAAAATCGCACATCCGCGCGACCTATCGGAATTTCTTCCAACCGGAAAAACGCTGGCAGTTCAACGGAATCCGACTCGCGCGCGACGCGGCATGAGTGGTCGAAAAATTGCGGTGCTCGATCTCGCGCCCGCCAGCGAAGAATTTCGCGAACAATTCATTGCCGGTCTTGCGCAAATTCCGCGCACATTGCCGTCCAAATTTTTCTACGATGAACAGGGCGCCGCCTTGTTTTTAAAGATTTGCGAGTTGCCGGAATACTATATCACGCGCACGGAGATGCAGATCCTGCGCGATTCCGGACCGAAAATAGCCGACGCTCTTGGCCGCCAGATTGAATTGATTGGCCTTGGGACCGGGGCAGGAACAAAGACGCGCATTCTACTTGAGAATCTCGATTCGCCGATCGCCTATATCCCGGTCGATATTTCGAAGGAACAGCTAACGCAATCCACTGCCGCGTTCAGCCAGACTTTTCCCACTCTCGAAATTCTGCCTGTCTGCACCGATTACTTGCAGCCATTCGAACTACCGACTCCAATTCGGGTCCCATCTCGCAAAATCGTTTACTTCCCTGGATCGACTATCGGTAACCTCGAACCCTCCGCTGCACTCACCTTCCTTAAAAAGATCACGACGATGGTTAGGCCGGCGGGCGGAGGGCTGCTCATTGGAGTGGATCTAAAGAAGTCGAAGACAATTCTGGAGCGTGCCTACAACGATTCCTCCGGTGTGACGGCTGTTTTTAATCTCAATTTGCTCGTGCGCGCCAATCGGGAACTGGATGCAGATTTCGATCTTGAACAATGGCGTCACCGCGCGATTTACAACGAGAAGGCCGGCCGGATTGAAATGCATCTCATCAGTCGAATTAATCAAAGCGTAGGCGTTGGGGATCACACCTTCACCTTCGCCCGAGGTGAGCACATCATTTCCGAGTTCTCCTATAAGTATTCGCCGGAAGACATGATCGCACTGGCCGATCGCGCCGGGATGCGATTCGAAAAAGTGTGGACTGACCGGAACCGGCTTTTCGGTGTTTTTCTATTCAGCTTAAAGTAGCGGGCGTGAACCCGCTCGTGCAGCTCCGCGGCATCAGCAAACACTTCGAAAAAGAGGTGGCGGTTTCGAATGTCGATTTGGAGCTGGAGCGCGCTCAAATAACGGTTCTGATCGCTTGATCGTGGGGCTGATCGCGGCGGACGAAGGAAATATGTATTTCGATAGCGCACCGATCTCCTCGGATACGATCACCAGCATTCGCCGCCGTGTCGGTTACGTGATCCAGGATGGCGGACTCTTTCCGCACCTCACCGCTAATGGAAACGTCGCTCTACAGGCGCGTTTACTCGACAGATCGGGAAAAGAGGTCAAAGCGCGTATCGCGGAGCTTTGCGCGCTTACCCGATTTCCGGAGAACCTGCTTGATCGTTATCCCGTCGAGCTTTCGGGCGGACAACGCCAGCGCGTCAGTCTGATGCGAGCGCTCATGCTCTCACCCGAGTTGCTGTTACTGGATGAACCGTTTGCCGCGCTCGATCCGCTGGTGCGCGCAAATTTGCATCGTGACCTCAAAGAAATTTGCGCTCGACTCCGCCAAACCGTTTTGCTCGTGACCCACGACCTCGCCGAAGCGGCAAAGCTTGGCTCGCTCATCGTTTTGATGCAATCGGGCCGCATTATTCAATCAGGCACATTCGATGAATTGCGCGATCACCCGGCGACGCCCTTTGTCGCGGAATTCTTTAACGCACAGCTCGGCGGCCTACAATCGTGAAACTTAGCGCACTGCTCCTGATCGCGTCGGTCGCAACCGCGCAAAGCGATTCGGTTGTGATTGGATCGAAGAAATTCACCGAATCATACGTGCTGGCGGAGATCGCAAGGCAAGCGTGTCAGAGTGCCGGTGTTCGCGCCGAGCATCGGCAGGGAATGGGCGGAACGATCATTTTGTGGGAAGCCTTACGCGGCGGCGGCATTGATATCTATCCTGAATACACCGGGACCATTGCGGAGGAAATTTTGAAACAGCGGGGCGCGACCGAAACCGACATTCAAACCGCGCTCGAGCAGCAAGGCATCGGAATGACGAAAGATCTCGGATTCAATAATACGTATGCGCTGGTGATGCGACGCGAGAAGGCGGCGCGACTGGGGATCAAAAGTATTAGCGATTTGCGCGGGCATCCGGAACTAAAATTCGGCCTGACTCACGAATTTCTTGACCGACGCGATGGATGGCGACCGTTGAGTGCGCGCTACGGACTCGCGCGGACGAATGTCGTCGGCCTCGAGCACGCCCTCGGGTATGCCGGCTTGGTCAGCGGTGAGATCGACGTAAAGGATGCATATTCCACTGACGCAAAGATTGCCGACTACGACCTCGTCGTCCTTGCCGATGACTGGCAATTTTTTCCGCAATACAAAGCCGTTTTTTTGTTCCGTAAGAACACAGCGGCGGCGGCAATTGCTGCCCTGAACAAGCTGACCGGCACGATCGATGAAACGCGCATGATGCGGCTCAATGCTGAAGCCGAACGAACAAAGAGCTACATTGCAGCTGCCCAGCTGTATAGCGGCGAGTCGTCCGAATCGGGTGCGGAATCACTCTCCCATAAGCTTTGGCGCTGGATTTCTCGCCACCTCGAGCTCGCCGGAGCATCCCTTGCCCTCGCCGTCGTCGTTGGCTTGCCGCTCGGGGTAATCGCCAGTCGCGGCGGCGCAACCGGTCAAACCATTCTGGCCGTGACCGGAATTATCCAAACCATCCCGTCACTCGCTTTACTGGCCCTGCTCGTGCCCGTCCCCTTTTTTGGAATCAGTGTGCGGACAGCGATCGTCGCCTTATTTCTTTACAGCTTGCTTCCGATCGTGCGAAATACCGCCAGCGGATTGCAGGACATTTCCCGGCCGTTGCGTGAATCGGCGGTTGTGCTCGGTCTCACCGCCGGACAGCGGTTACGAAGAATTTATCTGCCGCTGGCATCCCGTTCGATTCTCGCCGGCATTAAAACAAGCGCCGTGATCAACATCGGAACTGCGACGCTGGCCGCGCTGATCGGTGCTGGTGGTTTGGGAGAACCGATCATCAGCGGCCTTAATCTCAATGATCATGTGACGATTCTTCAGGGTGCCGTCCCGGCAGCGTTGTTGGCATTACTGGTACAGCTCGCGTTTGACTTTCTCGATCGCATTTTCATCCCGCGCGGTCTGCGTATAAAATCTTAGATGGCAATCGCGTCGATTAGTCCGGCGACTGGCAAAACAATCCAGCGGTTTCGGCCCCACTCCGGTACCGAGATCGAACAGGCGCTCGAATACGGCGCTCGAGCATTCGAAGAGCATCGGCGGAGCTCATTTGCCGACCGTTCGGCGAAAATGCGCCGCGCTGCCGATTTTCTCGAAAACGATCGCGAACGATTTGCCCGAATCATTTCAACAGAGATGGGCAAAATTTTTCGCGCCTCGGTTGAGGAGATTGAAAAGTGTGCGCGCGGCTGTCGCTTCTACGCTGAACATGCTGAAGAATTTCTCCGGGAACAAGTCGTGACCACGGATGCGCGACACAGTTCTATTCGCTACCAGCCGCTCGGAATTGTCCTGGCCATTATGCCCTGGAATTTTCCGTTCTGGCAGGTGTTTCGATTTGCCGCGACGGCGATTATGGCCGGCAATGTGGCGCTGTTAAAACACGCCTCGAACGTTCCCCAGTGCGCCCTCGCCATCGAGCAGATCTTCCGAGAAGCAGGATTTGAACGCGGAGTTTTTCAGACGCTGCTGATCGAAAATGAGCGGGTGGAAAATCTAATAAACGATTCTCGAATCAAAGCGGTCACACTAACTGGCAGCGATCGCGCTGGCAGCGCAGTCGCGAATAGTGCGGGACGAGAACTAAAGAAATGCGTTCTGGAGCTCGGCGGCAGCGATCCTTTCATCGTTATGCCGAGTGCTAATCTCGGTCAGGCCGTGTCGATCGGAATTAAAGCGCGTACCGTGAACACCGGCCAATCGTGTATTGCCGCGAAACGCTTCCTCATTGCCGACGCGATTTATTCTGAATTCACCAGTCGATTCGTTGACGGCATGAAAAATTTAAAAATGGGTGATCCATTCGATCCAGCAACCGAGGTCGGACCGCTCGCAGCGGAAAACATCTTGCGTGGGGTGGACGCGCAGGTGCAGCAGTCGGTCGCCGCCGGTGCCAAGGTTTTGACCGGTGGAAAACGCGCAGATCGGATCGGCTATTTCTACGAGCCAACCGTCCTCACCGATATCCCGCAAAATGCACCGGCCTACCGCGAGGAAGTCTTCGGTCCGGTTGCTTTGATGTTTCGCGTCCGAGATTCCGCCGAAGCAGTAGCGCTGGCCAACGACTCAGTCTTCGGGCTCGGCTCCAGCGTATGGACGAACAACCCGGCCGAGCAGGAATTCTTCGAGCGCGAACTCGAATCGGGCATGGTTTTCGTGAACGCCATGGTCGCATCCGATCCGCGGTTACCATTCGGTGGAGTCAAGCGATCCGGCTTCGGACGTGAACTTGGTGCCGAAGGAATTCGCGAATTCACCAACATCAAAACCGTTTACGTCGGCGCCTGATTTCCAGCCCGTCCAACATTCGGGCGCAATTACAGTCGGCGCAGGCGCGAATCGTTAATCAAACAATGTCAATTGTCGCCGTGGTGCGCGAAAGTGTTCGGCCGAAAGTTCCGGCCGTGGCCCGATCCCGTACTTGCGGCAACTCATCTGAAACAACGAGCCGGTCTGCTCCGCAAAGATGCCCTCGCCCTTAATTCGTGTCGCCCAGCGCGGATCGTTTAATCTTGTTCCGCCGCGAATGGTTCGGATGCGCGACAGCACCTTGTCTTTCTTTTCCGGAAAATGCTCATCCAGCCAGCGCTCAAAAAGGGGAGCAACGGCGAAGGGCAATCTCACAATGGTGTAGCCCGCAAACTGAGCACCGGCTTTGGCGCACGCTTGGAGAATCATCGGCATTTCGTGGTCGGTTAATCCGGGAATAATCGGCGCCACCATCACTCCGACTGGGACTCCGGCTTTGCGCAACATCGCAATCGCTTCAAGTCGCGCGGTCGGGGGTGAAGTGCGCGGTTCGAGCACGCGTTGTAAACTCTCATCGAGCGAAGTCACTGAGATATTCACGGCCGCGGCGGAAAACTGCGCGAGTTCGCCGAGCAGATCGATATCGCGCGTAACCAGGCGATTCTTGGTGATGATTCCGACCGGATTCCGGAACCGCGCGAGCACTTCCAGGCACCCACGCGTAATCCTCAGCCGCCGCTCAACCGGTTGGTAGGGATCGGTCACGCCGCTGATGGCGATCACCTGCGGATACCATTTTCGCGAGGAGAGCTCGTGCTCCAGCAGCGACGGCGCGTCGATTTTTACCATGATTCGTGATTCAAAATCGGTGCCGGCAGAAAACCCGAGGTACTCGTGCGTCGGACGCGCATAACAATAAATGCAACCGTGCTCGCAGCCGCGGTAAGGATTGACGCTTGTCTCAAATCCAACATCGGGACTGTTGTTGCGCGCAATGATCGATCGCGATGAATCCCGGAAGAAAAGAGTTTTAATCGGCCGCGAATCCTCATCGATCTGGTCCGCCGGTTCTTCTTCGATGTGAAGGGTCTCGAAACGATTGGCTGGATTGATCGAGGCACCGCGAGCGTGGTAGGCGCGCGGGTGAATGATACGCGCTGCGTCGGGAAACTCTCGCACCTGTTCCCAAAGTTGCCGCAGATCCAGTCGCTGTTTCATTCGATATGTTCATCTGAACATCGCCAAAGTCTAGCGCCTTTTTTGCCGTGGCAGTTGGTTGCTGCCTCCGATTAAACAGGAGAATATTGCTGCCGCCGTTGGAGGGGTGGTCGAGTGGTTGATGGCTCCGGTCTTGAAAACCGGCAGAGCGCAAGCTCTCGTGGGTTCGAATCCCACCCCCTCCGCGGAAATCATTTGGACGCGACGGAGCGCGCCCCTCCACCAAGTACAGATTTCCTGCGTTCCTGATTCATTCAGTCTACGCTTTCGCGGAATCAAATGCGGAGTGTGAAGTCCGAATTTGCATCCGTTCAGCAACAAACAGGGCAGCAATTATCCCGACGGCGAAGCCGCCGATCACGTCCGAAAGATAATGAGCCGCAACTATCATGCGGGATGACGCGATTAAGAGCGGAATAAACAGAAAAGGTGTTCCGACTCGCCATCCCGCAGCGATTAGCAAAGTGACAAAGAACGCCGAAGATAGCGCGGTGTGACCCGAGGGGAAGGCGTTGAATTTCGAGTGCAGACTCGGTCCGCTCCACGTTTGCTCGCTCGTGGTCGAGGGGCGTGGCCGGCCAATCGCAATTTTTCCGACTCGCGCCACGATCCCGGCAAGAGCGCACGCGATCAGCATCGCGAGAAAAACACGCAGCCAGCGTTTACTCCTTCGTAGCCATGCGATCGCGACCAGAATTAATCCTGCGGCGAAATGTCCCTGCCAATCACCTATTCTGCTTACCAGACGCATGAATCGTCGCAAACCGTCCGAGGTGTTTGCGTTGATCCAAGAAGCGACACTCGCATCAGCGAAAAACGCGAGGCCGATCGCGGCTGTAGACAGGGTAATCACTAAAAACCAAAGGCGGCCGCGGTGAGCGTTTTCCGTTTCCGTTTTCACACGAACGGCTGCTAGCTTCCGGTTCAATTGTGCAACCGGCAATGCGCAAATACATGCTGCTCTTTTTCGGCTGCCTCGCTTTTCATGTCGCCGGCACATGGAGCTTACCCCTGATGGACCGGGATGAGCCGCGCTTTGCCGAAGCGTCCCGCGAAATGCTCGAGCGTGGTGATTATATCGTTCCTTATTTCAATAATCAGTTCCGGTTCGATAAACCGCCTCTTACTTACTGGTGCCAGGTCACTAGTTTTCGGGTTCTTGGCGAGAATGATTTCGCTGCACGATTGCCAACGGCGATTGCTGCTGCCCTCGTTGCTGTTTTGCTCCTCGAATGGGGAACACGCATTCGGAACGAGCGCGCGGGCTGGTGGGCTGCGATTGTCTTTACGCTCGCGCTACAAACATTTGTCCACGGCAAGGCCGCGGTCGCGGACATGTGGCTGGTCCTGTTTTTCACGCTTGCGCATCGTTCCGGTTGGGAATTGCTTTTCCAACATCCCAAACGTCGAATCTTTTGGTGGATATTCTACGTTTCGCTTGCGTTTGGGTTCCTGGCGAAAGGGCCGGTTGCTTGGACGCCTCTACTAACGGTGGCGGTAGTAAAACCTTTTTATCCCGAAAAAAGGTTGAGCGCGCAGTTCCGCTTTGCGCCGGGACTCGCTCTGATGTTGGTGATCGTGTGCGTTTGGGCCGTGCCGGCCCTGGCGCGCACACACGGAGATTTCTTCCGCATAGGCATCCTGCATCACGTGGTCGGCCGCTCTTTCTCCGTCATGGAAGGGCATGGGGCATCCTCGCCATTAATGTACCTCGTGTTGCTCCCATTTTATTTCGCAGCGGTATTCGTCAGTTTTTTTCCCTGGTCAATCAAGCTGCCTGCTCTGTGGACTGAGTTGCGCTCAAACCGCGATGCTAGCGACACGTTCTTGATAACTGGGACCCTCATCGTTTTTGGCATTTTCACTCTCGTGAAAACCAAGCTGCCGCATTATACCTTGCCGGCGTTTCCACTCCTCGCGCTCCTGGTCGCCCGCCGCTTCGATTCATTGCGGCTGTCTCGCAGGCTCGTGATTTCAACAGCAATTGTCTATGTGGGGGTGGCGTTGTTTGTCACCCCGTCTCTGCGGCGATTTTTTCCGAGTTACATTCTTGCGCGCGAAAGCCGCGGCGATCTCAAACCCGAAATGGAATTCGGCGCCATCGATTATAACGAGCCGAGCCTGGTCTGGTACTTTCGAGATCGAGTTCGCGGTTTCATGACGACATTGAAAGCGAAAGATGCCGTCAGTTACATGGCAAAACCGGGGGCGCGGTTCATCGTGCTGCCAAGCAAAACTGCTGCCGTCGTTTTCCCCGATCCCGAACCTTCCTGGCGCAGACATCGCGTAACCGGGTTCAATGTCGCAAAAGGCCAACGTGTCGACCTTACGCTTTTCCTAAAGCCGCAATGAGCGCGTTTGCCATTTCCTGCTGAACGTTTACCGGTTGCGGACGTGATCACGTTTCTCCACGGCCGCCTCACTCACGCCCTGCCAACGCAGGCAACAATCGAGGTAAACGGCGTTGGCTACGAGGTTTTCATTCCCCTTTCGAGCTACGACAAACTTCCAGCGATCGGTCAGTCGATCGAAATCCTAACCCATCTGCACGTACGCGAGGATGCGCACGTTCTGTATGGATTCATGACCGCACCTGAACGCGATTTGTTTCGGCTCCTCGTCAATCACGTTAGCGGAATTGGACCGAAGTTGGCCCTGGCCGTCTTGAGTGGAATGAGTGTGAACAATTTCAAAACCGCGGTGGTAAACAATGACGTCGCTTCACTTTCGAAAATCAGCGGACTGGGGAAGAAAACAGCCGAGCGAATCGTGCTCGAGCTGAAAGACAAGGTGGGCGTGGCAGCAGCGTGGGAAGCCGCGAGCGCGACACACGCGCCGACACCAGAGGAAGAACAAGCCAATGAGGCCGTGCTCGCGTTGATCGCGCTTGGTTATAAGCAGGTTGATGCGCATAAAGCTGTGCGCGATCTGCAAGAAAAGGAAGGCGCCGGAAAAACTGCGGAGGAACTGGTCAAACTCGCCTTGAAACGGCTGGCCGCCGGACGCTGAAATCTAAGAGCGCCTCGACTGAGCGAGGCGGCTAGATTGTAGCTGCCGCTGTCCTCAGCGGCAGTGATGTGCTGTAGTGCACTGCGATCGAACGGACTCGCACCGAGGCGAGCCGTAGCAAACCAGTACAAAACACAATCGTAATCAGGAAACCAGGAGTCCAAGAGTGGATTTAAGCAGAACGAATTAGGAACGAAGGAAATTAAGGAACAAACCAGAAATTTCCTCAGTTCCTCTTTTCTGATTTACAAATTAGATAGGACGCGACCCGTTCGGCAAGCTCAGGACAGGCTCCGCGCGTCCTCCACCAAATCCGAATTCCTCAGTTCCTGCTTTCCTGATTCTACAGTCTCGTGGCCTCCTGGCTTCCAGATTCCGCTTGCGATGATGAGTTGTCATTGCGCTTCAGACGTTCAACCTTTCCGCCACCAATGCCCGCGGTGATGGAGAATAGGTTGGATGCGATTCGGAGCGCAATTCCCGTAGAGGGACTGTTCGCCGCAAAGGACTGGCTCATTTCACCGGATCCGTTTCCCATTTCAGGAAAGTTCGTGCGTGAGCTCGAACACCTTGGTCATCGCCTTGCCGTTTTTCAGCGCGCCTGCAATCAGCTTTACCAACTGAGCGTTCGTGGCAAACAGCCCGCCTGGATCGCGAAGTATCTCGATGCCGGAAAGCCGAAGCAGCTGGTCGAATATGCGCGTCAAAAACAATTTCGGGAAATGCTCCCGCGCGTTATCCGACCCGATCTAATCCTCACCGAAACCGGCTACATTATTGCTGAAATCGATTCTGTGCCGGGCGGAATTGGCTTAACCGCGTGGCTCAATCGCACCTACGCTGCGCTTGGGGAAGATGTCATCGGCGGCGAGCGTGGAATGCTCGACGGTTTTCGCACGGTGCTGCCAAACGGCGGCGATATCATCGTTTCAGAAGAATCAGCAACCTACCGTCCGGAGATGATTTGGCTGGCGCAGGAGATGAACGCGTTCTTTCCGGAGCGGAATTGGCGGACGTTGGCAGCGGAAAATTACGAACCACAAGATGGACGCGATGTTTATCGCTTTTTTGAGCTATTTGATCTAGCCAACATTCCGAACATCGGTTCGCTCTTGCGCGCGGCAGCGGAGGGACAGGTAAACGTGACGCCCCCACTCAAGCCTTTTCTCGAGGAAAAGCTCTGGTTTGCGCTTTTCTGGCTTCAACCGTTGCGAGAATTTTGGCGACGCGAACTGGGCGAAAAATATTTCCTCAAGTTACAGGAGGTAATTCCATACACCTGGCTGCTCGATCCAACACCGCTGCCACAGCACGCCGTCATTCCGCGGCTCGAGATTCACGATTGGCGGGAAGCAGAACGGTTCAGCCAAAAACAGCGTGATGTTTTATTGAAGGTCAGCGGATTTTCACCACTTGGCTGGGGCGGTCGCGGCGTCGCGCTCGGAGCAGACTTGCCACACACGGAGTGGGAAAAACGAATCGAGCAAGGCCTCGCCAATTTCGATTCACAACCAACGATCGTGCAGCAGTTTCACAAAGGCGCTTTGGTCGAGCATCGTTATTTCGATGGGAAGAATGCTGAGCTGCGGACGATGAATGGGCGCGTACGTTTGTGCCCTTATTATTTCGTCGAAGTCGATCGGGTTCGAATGCGCGGCGCGCTCGCCACGATCGTACCGGCTGACAAGAAATTGATTCACGGAATGCGGGATGGAATTCTGGCACCTTCAAAACAGGTCGATTAAGTGGATTGCTCCGCCTTAATCGTCAGCAACCGCTGATGAATTGGACCGGCTGCGGTGAGCTGGCTCTGGTAAAGATGGAAGGCATCGACCCGAAACATTCCGGCATCGAATTCGCTATGCTTTTTTAGGAACGAGCGCATTAACTCCTTGGAGAGGCCACGGGCACGTCCGATGGTGAAGTGCGGCGTCCAGGCGCGCTCTTCAATCGGGAGGTTGCAGGCAAGGGCCGCTTCATTCACTCGCTTGTGTAACTGAAACAGGTGCGGATGCGCATGGCCAACGCCGATCCAAAGAATGAGCGGCATTCCATTTCTTGAAAACACGCCCAGTCCCGTCACCGGCAGAAAGAATGCGCGGAAAGAAATGACACCGAGTTTTTCCTTCAGCTGATCGACTAGCAGCGATTCGACCTTTGCGAAAAAGGCCAGCGTCAGATGCACCTGTTCCGGCGCAGCAAAGATGAGGCCGCGATAATGTGGATTAAGCGTAATCAGACGCCCCGCTATTTCATTCGGTAAATCGATCGCGACAAACAGCCGCTGACCGCTCATCTGGAGTTAGGCGACGGGCGCTCGTTATTGCGCGCAGTCGCTTGATCGAGATGGCGGGTGAAAACATTGGCCGGTCGTCGGCGACTTTGCCATCCAGTGCGCAGTTCATCGCCATCTGCGGTTGTCGGAGATGGCAGAAAGCGGTTCGCTAATTTCATTGTGGAGCCCGTAAGATTCGGCGCAATTGCATTGCCGGCGATGGCCAATCGCGCGCCCAAAGTGAGTATCAGCGAAGGCTGGCCACGCCGGCACGCCGCGATGATCTTTGCAGCAGCGCGTTCTGCACTCATCGAAACAAGTGGCAGCCCGTTCGAAAACGAAAACCAGGCGAACTCGGCAGCATGATTACCTTTAAAGCGCGCATTCACATGTGATCCTGTCCGCATCATCCCGGGGGCGACCGTGGTAACGTGAATGTTTTCAACAGCCAGTTCGGCACGGATGCTGTCCGAAAATCCGGTGAGCGCAAATTTTCCTGCGACGTAGGGGGCGAGATGCGGCACGGCAATCTTACCGCCGATCGAAGAGATGTTGACGATGCGACCGCCACCGCGTTTTGCCATCTGCGGTCGCATCCGCATCGTGAGCTCGTAGGGCGCCCAGAAATGGATGGCGAGTGAGCGTTCGAAATCTTCTCGAGTCATGTGAGCGAGCGGGCCGACCTCGATCACGCCAGCGTTGTTGATCAAAACGTCAATGCTTCCAAAATGCGCAACGACAGTTTCGACGGCGGAAGCGATCTGTGCTCGATCGGTTAAATCACATTGCACCGTCAAGACCTGGCCGCCTCGGGGTTCGAGATCGTTTTTTGCCCGAGCTAATTCATCGGAATTATGCGCAAGCAGGGCAATGCGCGCGCCCTCACGCGCGAACTGCCGTGCCATGACCAAACCGAGACCACGGGAGCCGCCACTGATGACGACCGTTTTGCCGGCAAAGGAAAATCGTAAGCGTGAGGTGCTGCGGGCGATCGTCCACAGCGCAAGCGCCACTCCGGCGACGAGAGCGAAATGAGAACGTTTCATTCAGCAATAGATACGCACGGAAGGCTCGGGTTGAGCGCGGAATCTGAATCAGTTGTAAATACTCGTCATCCCGAGCGATCTCGCGCCCGAATTCCCGGCGAAGAGTCAGAGATGTCCCGGCTTCGCTCGACATGACAAACGCTTTTCCCGCAATGTGAGACGGGAATTTGCTGCGATCCAACCGCGATTTAGCCGTGGCGACGATTAAATCGCGCGACCTCGCGGGCTGTCTCCCGATCGGACGCTCGTTTTTTTAAGTCGGCGCGCTTATCGCGCGCCAGCTTTCCCTGGGCAACCCCGAGTTCGGCTTTCAGTCGACCGTTCTTCCAATGGAGATTGAGCACGACCAGGGCGCGACCGCTGACTGCGGTTAGGCCGTAAAGTTTGTCGATCTCCGGGCGATGAAGAAGAAGCTTGCGCACGCGTTTCGCAGCCGGAATTTCGTGGCTGGCGCGTTCATAAGGCTGAATGTCAGCGTTGTAGAGAAAGGCTTCGCCGTTTTCGATCCGGGCAAACGCATCATTGATATTTGCTTTTCCCGCGCGGATCGATTTGACCTCGCTACCCTTTAATTCGATGCCCGCTTCAAAGCGCTCGAGAATGTGGAAATCGCGCAGTGCCTTGCGATTGAGGATCGTCTCGGCGGGCATGGCGCGACGCCGGGCCTGCGACTAAGCGCCGTCGGTTGACCCGGTCACTTCTTCGAAAGTGAGTTTGCCGGCAATGATTTCCTTCAACGCGATGTCGGTAAGCGATGCGCGCGGACCCACTTCAACCATGGGGCGGTGACCGAGTCCTAGCTGACGCACTCGTTTTGAAACAACATTGATGAGCAATTGCGGATTCGGAATGACCTGAGCGGCTTCTTGCAAAAGTTGAGTGGTCATAATGCGCAAGGAATGAACGGCGCGCGCAGGCTCAGTCGGGAATTGAAGAATCGACGGCAAACTGGTCGAAAGCGGAATGGTGGTAAAACGTGAGCCGAGCATCGCGACGAAAAAGGAACGGTGAATGTGGGAAGGGTAACTTCCTTTGTCAACCCATTTTTCCGCGCCAGGCGCCAAAGCCGCGCAGGAAAGTGAAGACGGCGCGATTTAAGAAAAATTTCCGGCAGTTGATGAGGACGATGGCAGCAGGATGTCGCAACTTTTGTAGCGGCGGTCGCTGGCCGCAGAACCGGTGGTCACCAACTCCGGCTATCACGTCCTGGTGACTGCGTAGCAATCAGCG
>WNGI01002329.1_pt1 | contig 16419 bp, 10 predicted proteins | sample 5400621 | NCBI WGS metagenome assembly WNGI01 (sample SAMN13153374, study PRJNA577476) | soil metagenome | isolation source: 20 cm soil or saprolite under Garry oak tree replicate 1 | place: USA:California | collected 2016-06-15 | reverse complement strand
ATGACGGCCTGAAAAAAGAAATCGGTCCAATGACTCACATGCCACGGCATTTCGTCACGCATGGCATAGGCGGCGGTAAACATGATTGGTGCGGTTTCGCCCGCGACGCGGGCAATCCCGAGAATGGAGGAAGTCAAAATGCCAGGAAGCGCGTAGGGCAAAACGTTCTTGCGAATGGTTTGCCATTGGGTCGCGCCAAGCGCAAGGGACCCTTCCCGGAGCCCTTGCGGCACAGCCCGGAGCGATTCTTCGCTCGCTGTGATAATCGCAGGCAACACCATCAGACCGAGAGTGAACCAACCGGCCAAGAGTGAAACATTCCAGCCAAAAAAAATGACGAAGAGGCCGAAGCCGAAGAGCCCGAACACGATCGACGGCACGCCAGCGAGATTAAGGATCGCGATACGGATAAAGCGAATGAAAGGAGTGTCCCGGCTGTACTCGCTCAAATAAATCGCCGCGCTGATTCCAATGAAAAGGGCCAGCGTCATCGAGCCGATGACAAGAAGGGCGGTCCCAACAATACAAGGCAAAATGCCACCGGCGGAGTAAGCGACACTGCTAGCCTCAACATTCTCACTATGGGTCGCTTTCCATCGACGAAATTCACGATCGCTCAGCTCCATTTTTTTTCCCCGATAATCGAATACGTAAAGCGTCTGCGGCGATTGGGTCAGAAACGCGACATTGATGAAAGGGGCGTGACGCGTAAAAACGGTGCGGCCTCCTTTGATCCCGATATCGAGAAAAATATAAGTGGCGCAAAGGAGAACGAAATATGTGGCAAGACGGAAACTCCAGAAGACGATCCGCTCAAGGAATCGGACGCGACGACGATTGGAAGGCGCGGAGGTCATTCAACCGATGCTCATTCGGTACCGGGCGACAAGTTTTTGGGCGAGATAATTAATCCCAAGGGTAAGTGCGAACAATACCAGGCCGATCATGAAGAGCGCCCGGTAATGGATGCTCCCGCTCGGTACTTCGCCCATTTCCTGTGCAATGATCCCGGTCATGGTGTGGACGGGTTGAAAGAAGGCACCAAGGCCCTCGCTGAAATTGGGAATAGCAATGCGATTACCAGCGCAAAGCAACACCACCATAGTCTCGCCAATGACACGACCAAGGCCGAGCAACACGGCAGAGATAATTCCCGAAAGGGAGGCGGGAACGAGCACCCGCGCGATTGTTTGTAAGCGATTTGCACCAAGGGCATAAGAAGCTTCCTTGAATCCGCGCGGCACATTCTGCAAGGCGTCTTCCGCCAGGGTAAATATGGTGGGGACCGCCATGAGCGCGAGCAGGCAACCCGCCGTAAAAACATTCAGCCGCTCGCTGATGGGAAAAAACGGTACCCACTTCATGAACGACGCCTGGGACAAGGCACGAATCGCCTGCCCGACTACCGCAATACCGAAGAAGCCGAGCACGACCGACGGAATCGCGGAAATGAATTCGATGTAGGGTTTGATCAGGCTTTTCTCGCCACGCTGCGCCACTTCGCTGACATAAATCGCGGCGGAGACTCCGAAAGGAACGGCCAGAAGCAAAGCAACCGCCGCGACCATGATGGAACCGACCAGCAACGGAATAATCCCGTACCAATCCTGCCAAAAGCTGGCTGTAATCCATTCCGATCCGAAAAGAAATGAGGTAACGGCACGATACGGGGGAACGGGTTTGTGCGCGTCCCATGCGCTAAGTTGCTTCGAGGTGGCGGGAAGCTGCGCGAGATAAGCCTGCACTTTCGTTTTCCATTTCTCGAATAATTGGCGAGCTTTGAGGCTGGTTAACTGCGGGGGCGCGGCCAGGAGATTGTCGATTTTACCTCTCATCGCATCGGCGATTTTCTCGAATTTGGCGCCAGAGGATCGCAGCGCGACCATCCCCTGGGCCAGGTCGGCCCGCGGCAATTTCGCCGGATTTTGATCAACCTGATCCTGAATGGAAGACTCGTTCGGATCGGGCTTGCGAACGGCTGCGAGCAAGGTCTCGCGCAGCGCCAGCGCCTGATCGTTTGCGTCCGAGACAAGGCCGTTTAGCTCATCCCCCGCTTCGCTGAAGGCCGTCGCAAACCGATCGAAGCTTTGCCGCGCTGGGTCGCTCGCCTTCGCTAATGTTTCTTGCATCTGGACTTCGTTGAGCTGCCGGGAGAGTGCGCTGTGTTTCTGTGCCTGCGGACGGATGATGTCGACGTACTCCAGGCCGGCGCGGCGATAGAGCCGGATGCTGGTTAGATTTTGACCGAAAAACCCAAAGCCTTCGCGAAAAAGAAAAATCGTGATCAATGCCAAAACGACAATCGCCACCAGCGCATTGCTGCCGAAGAACGCCTTAATGGCGTGCTCCGTTGTCAAGCGGCGGCGGCGGGCGGAACCGCCGGCTCGAAGCAAAGGGGGGGCAGGGGCGATAGTTTCCACATTCTCAGAATGCGAATGGCGCCACCAGGCGGCAAACTAATTACTGTTACGTTTCTGTTACAGCCGCCTGCTCGCTTCTCCCGTCCAGGGGCAACAGCACCCGGACCGTCGTCCCTCGCCCTACCTTACTTTCCGCTTCGACGCGGCCACCATGCATTTGCGCGATGTGCTTCACAATGGACAGACCGAGGCCGGTGCCGCCCAGTTCCCGGCTCCGCGCTTTATCCGCGCGATAAAATCTTTCGAAGACACGTGGTAAATCCGCTTCACTAATGCCGAGACCTGTATCGCTGACGGACAGGGCAATCTCCTCGCCGGACCTCTGCGCCTGGAGGCGAATTTTCCCGCCAGGCTGGGTGTATTTCAGCGAATTATCCAGCAAGTTGTAGAGAATTTCCTGCAGGCGGGTCTCGTCCGCGCGAATGATCGGCAGGTTCGCCGCAATGGCGATATCAACGCTCAGTTTCTTCTCGGCAAATTTCTTTGCCCAATCATGCACGATGGCGGCGAAAAGCTCGCTCAGCCGCACGTCGGATAATTGCAAATTCGGATTCGCCGACTCCAATCGCGCCAAGGTGAGCAAATCATCGACCAGGACCCCGAGGCGGTTGGAATGTCTTTTCATCACTTCAAGAATCCGCTCCAGCTCATCTCGTGAAGTTCCGGGATCGTCGAGCAACGTTTCGATATAACCGCGCAGGATCGACAAAGGCGTGCGCAACTCATGGGACACGTTGGCCACAAAATCGCGCCGGATTTCATCGGCTTGTTTTAATTGCGTAATGTCGTGGAAGAGAACGACAGCGCCGGTTGTAGTATCGGCCTCGTTCTTCATGGCGACGGCGCTGAGTTGCATCCGTCGTGGCGAATTGCTTTGTGAATCGGAAATAATTAACTCATGACCCTGCGGAGTTCCCGTCCGCAGCGTTTCCGCGATCAATCGATCCAAATCAGCTTCACGAATAATTTCGAGGATTGGGTGACCAACGATGCTATTCCCCAGCCCAAAAAGGTGCCGGAAACTCCGGTTGACGAGGCTAATGCGGTGACGTGTGTCGACCACAAGCAAACCATCCTGCATGGCGGCGAAAATTGTCTCCGTCCCGACTGCGCGTTCCGCGATCTGGTGATTGAGTTGCTGCTGGAGGTTGGATATCGCTTCCAGCGCGAGTCCGACGCGTCGCGGTGCGCTGCCGCCGTTAATAAGAAACGTCCGCGGCCTCTCGCCGCGCGCGACCTGCCGAATCATGTTTTCGACCCGGCTCCAGGGCGCGATCCATCGGCGCCAAACGGCATATCCGAGCGCGATGGCCAAGCCACTAATCGCCCAAAGCAAAAGCCACTTCATCGCTGGCTAATTTTCCCGGAAGCGATATCCAAATCCGCGAACCGTCTCAATGGCACTACCAGCTTTGCCAAGCTTTTCGCGCAGACGCCGCACGTGGGTATCGACCGTTCGCGTGTCGATGATGCTTTCGTAACCCCAAACGTCATTCAGCAATCGGTCCCGCGCTTGGACGCGGCCGCGGCGCTGTAAGAGGGTGCGGAGAAGTTTAAACTCAATACTGGTGAGGTGAACGACTTTGCCGGCGACAGATACCTCGTGACGCGCCGGATCAATCGTAATCAGACCGGCCGTGAGCGGCTCCTCCTCTGACTTTACTTCACCGCGACGCATGATGGCTTGGATGCGCAAAATGACTTCGCGAGGACTAAACGGCTTCGTCACATAATCATCGGCGCCGAATTCGAGACCAACGATGCGATCGATCTCCTCGGCTTTCGCGGTCAGCATCATGATCGGAATGTGCCTCGCCTCCGGGTCGGTTTTCAGAATCTTGCAGACCTCCAGACCCGACATTTTCGGCAACATTAGGTCAAGAATGATAAAGGCGGGCTTTTCCGTGCGCGCTTTCTCCAAACCGGAGGCACCATCAGCCGCAGTCGAGATAATAAACCCGCCGCTCTTACGCAGGTTAAGGGTCAAAAGATCGACAACGTCGCTCTCGTCCTCGACGATTAAGATAGTCTTACCGGAGGCCGCTTCCATGGGCAGCAGCTTTTCAAGACGGCCTTATTTCGGCTTATCCGTAACGCCTTCCGGCTTCACGCCGGCCTTCTCGTTCAAAGCCTGGGTAAATTCCTGCAAACTTGAAACGATTTGCGGAGCCTTGGTCAGGACGGTGGTGGCCAGCTTTTCGGCATAGTCTGGACGCCGTTGCGACATTTCGGAAAGCGCCATCATCACGGCGAGAGCGTTGTTAATCGAGTGTTTGATCTCGCTAAATTTCCTCTGTAGTTCGCCTAGTTCTTCGGGCGTAATACTGCGGGCAGGATCACTCATGTGGGACGATTTTCGCTGGAGAAAAGAGACGGTTGTGCTTGACTAAAAGGTTCGAGATTTGTCGTCCCGATGCCTGCGCAAGTTATCAAGATCAGTGGTGCGCGCCAGCACAATTTGAAGAACCTCCACGTCGAGATTCCGCGTGAGAAATTAGTTGTTATCACCGGGCTCAGCGGGTCGGGGAAATCGTCTCTTGCTTTCGATACGCTCTATGCCGAAGGCCAGCGGCGCTACGTCGAAAGTCTTTCCGCGTATGCACGGCAATTCCTCGATCAAATGGAAAAACCGGATGTCGATTTCATCGAGGGATTGTCTCCGGCCATCGCTATTGAACAGCGCAGCGCCGGTGCCAATCCAAGATCGACCATCGCCACGACGACCGAGATTTACGATTATCTGCGGGTTCTGTTTTCGGCGGTCGGTCAGCCGCACGATCCCAAAACGGGCCAGCCGGTTTACCGGCAAACGCCGCAACAAATCGTCGATCAAATTCTCGCCTATGAACCGGAAACCAAGATTATTTTGCTTGCCCCGCTGGTGCAAAATCAAATCGGCGAATTCCGCGACGTTATTGAAAAAGCGAAACGCGAAGGATTTGTGCGGGTGCGCATCGATGGCGAAATCGTCGAACTGGGCGGGGCCGAGCCAATTCGTCTGAAAAAAAGTGAGCGACATACCATTGAAGCGGTGGTGGACCGGCTGGTGGTGCGTGAAGGAATTCGTCTTCGTCTGACCGATTCGGTGGAAACAGCACTCAAGTGGGGCAGCAGCCGGATGGTGGTGCTGCGCCAACCAAGCGGAGATGGAGTAATGGAGAAAAGGAGTAATGCAGAGGCCAATACTCCAGCACTCCAACACTCCAATACTCCAAAGGGAACGTGGGAAGAAGCGCGCTATTCCACGAATTACGGAAACGCAGAGACCGGTTTCACCTTGGGCGAACTGACCCCGAAACATTTTTCATTCAACAGTCATTTGGGCGCATGTCCGGACTGCCACGGTCTTGGCACGCAACTCGTTTGCGATCCGGAATTGATGGTTTTGGATCCGACAAAAACACTGGCGGAAGGCGCGATCACGCCATGGCACCGCGGGACAAAGCGGATGCAGGCATATTATCGGCACCTGCAAGGCGCGCTGATAAAACATTTCCAGATCGATGAGGACGTGCCGTTTGTCGAGTTGCCCGAGCCATTTAAAGAAGCGCTCTATTTCGGCACCGGAGATGAAGTGATCGATATGAGTTTAGGCGGCAATGGTCAGGCGAAGAAAACAGAGCGGCCGTTCGAAGGACTGGTGCCACAGATGCAGAGGCTTTACGAACAAACGCAGAGCGAATTTACGCGTAACCGCATTCGCACCTTCATGCGCAAGGTGCCTTGCCAGACGTGCGGCGGGGCGCGCTTGAAACCGGAAATTCTTGCCGTCACGATCAGAGATCGAGACGGGCACGAGCTAAACATTCATCAATTCAGCGAGCAAACGATCCAGGCAGCTGCCCTCTACATCGACATTCTGGTTTTGACGGCGCAGCAACGAACAATCGCCGCGGAAGTAGTTCGCGAAATTCAATCACGTTTGAAATTCCTGCTCGAAGTGGGGCTTGGTTATTTAACGCTCAACCGAGAGAGCGGCACGCTTTCCGGCGGCGAGGCCCAGCGCATCCGGCTGGCAAGCCAGATTGGGTCCGGCCTAGCTGGTGTTCTCTACGTGCTCGATGAACCAAGCATCGGATTGCACCAGCGCGATAACGCGCGGCTTCTTGGGACGCTGCGGCAGCTGCGCGATCTCGGCAATTCGGTTATCGTGGTCGAACACGACGAAGAAACAATTCGTGCCGCGGACCACATCATCGATCTCGGTCCGGGAGCGGGACCACGTGGCGGCGAGATCGTGGCCCAAGGCTCGCTCGAAGAAGTCTTGCGTTCGAAGAATTCATTGACGGCCGATTATCTCACTGGGCGTGTGCGCATCCCAGTTCCACGCAAGCGCGTCCGTCCGGGAACGCTCGACCGGCAGACGGCACGCACATCGGAGATTTCCGGATGGCTAACCATCGTTGGCGCTGCAGAAAATAATCTTAAAAATATCACGGCATCATTCCCCCTTGGTTGTTTGACCTGTGTTACCGGTGTTTCCGGTAGCGGCAAATCGACGTTAGTCGACGATATTCTGCGGCGGGCGCTCTTTCGTCACTTCTACAACTCGAAAGAAAAGCCAGGGAAGCATCGCGTCATTCGCGGCATCGATCAGGTCGACAAGGCGATTGTGATCGATCAAAGCGCGATTGGCCGGACGCCGCGCTCAAATCCCGTGACCTACACCGGGGCTTTTACACCAATTCGCGAGTTGTTTGCTCAACTTCCGGCCGCGCGAGTTCGGGGTTATGACGCTGGGCGTTTCAGCTTCAATGTCAAAGGGGGCCGGTGCGAAAATTGCGAAGGCGGCGGATTGATCAAGATCGAGATGCATTTCCTGCCCGATGTTTACGTTGAATGCGAAGTCTGCCGGGGCCAGCGTTACAATCGTGAGACGCTCGAAATTACTTACAAGGGCAAGAATATTGCCGATGTGCTCAATTTCACGGTGGATGAAGCCGCGCGATTTTTTCGGAATGTACCCGGAATTTCCGACAAGCTAACTGCTCTGCTGGATGTGGGACTTGGCTATTTGCGCCTCGGTCAAGCCGGGACAACGCTCTCCGGAGGCGAGGCGCAACGAGTTAAATTGGCGACCGAACTGGCCAAGAAAGCCACTGGGCGCACTATATATATTCTCGATGAACCGACCACCGGCTTGCATTTCGCAGATATCGAAAAGTTGCTACAGGTGCTTATGAAACTGCGGGATGCCGGCAACACTTTGGTTGTGATTGAGCACAACCTTGAGATGATTAAATCCGCGGATTGGATCATTGACCTTGGGCCGGAGGCAGGCGAACGCGGCGGTGAAATCGTAGGAACAGGCCCGCCGGAAGAGATTGCGGAGGTATCGGACAGCCTGACGGGAAAATTTCTGCGGCCCTTAATGCACCAGCGATGAAAACGCTCAAAGTCCGATACTCCGCATCCCACGCTCAATTCAAAATGCGCGTATGCATTTTGATCTCGTGCACGCTTTTCTTTGTTCAACCGTCATCCTCAGAGCAACTGGCTAACGAATTGAGCGCCGCACCGCAGGCCAGCGCCCAGGGCGTGCCGGAGGTGGCGGTAACACGTTTGCGCGCCTTGTTGAAGAATGATCTTCCCGATGATGTTTGGCATACTGTTGCTTCGAAACTGGCCGAGGCGTTGCTCGCAGCACAGCGTCCGAGTGAGGCGTTAACTTTGCTGGAAGACCGGCGACTCGGCGGAGTTCCCTCGACAAGTTTTTGGCGCGCGCAAGCGCTCGCCAGCTTGCATCGTTGGAGCGATGCCCTACCTCTTTACCAAGCGGTGGGCGCCGACCAAACATCGTCATTTCACAATGACGCAATCTTCGGCGCGGCGGAAATGTTGCGGGCCTTGGGGCGGACCGACGAAGCCTTGCAAAAATTGACTGTTCTCATCCCCGACAAAAAATGGAGTAATCGGGCGCGCCTTCGTTCGGCGGAATTGTTTCTGGATAGATCCGACACAGAAAATGCGCGCCGCCTGCTTGATGAGGTGAACCCGGGGGCGAGCGCGGTACGGAAAGAACGCCGGTTTTTGCGCGCTCGATTGGAGCTGATCCGACACCATCCAGAACGGGCCATTGGAGAGTTCGAGTCGCTCGTGCAGAAATCCGAGGGCGTGAGTCATCCCTTGGTTCTGGCGACGCTTTTTGGCGTGGCCGATGCCCACCTGCAATTGAAGACGTCGGAAGCGGGCGATGATTTCCTGGAGGATTTCATCGATCATCACCCGCACGATCCCGATCTTGCGCAGATTTTCCTCAAGCTGGATGAGCTTTACCGCGCAGAACGAAAACCCGCCCGCGTGGAATTGGAGAAATGGAGCCGAGACCGCGAACAGCCAAGGCGGGCGTTCGCGCTCTGGTATCTCGGCCGGATTGAGCTGCGCGCCGGCCATCGCGACCGCGCCCTGCAGCTTTTCAGCAATCTCAGGAAATCCGACCAAAAAAGACCCGCGCTGGCCGCGGGGCTGCTGGAATTTGCGAAACTTCAATTGGAAGATAGTCATTTCAAAGATGCCTTGGCGATTTTGGAAGAAGCACGCTCATTGCAGCCCCAACAGGAATTGCTGGATCGAATCGATCTGACCGCAGCCGAGGCGCACTACAACGCCAGGCATTTTGACTCTGCGGCAGCCGTGTTTGAACGGATCGCGCATTCGACTTCGCCTTTGGCAAACACGTCAATGTGGAATGCGTGTCTGGGATGGCTGAAGCTTGGCGATTACGCACGCTTTTTCGCCGATTACAATGAGCTGCAAGCGGGAGGTGCAGATCAACAATCACGCGCGGAATTACTTCTGGAAGAAGGACTGATCCAGGCTGCCAAGGCAGACACAAAAGCGACCGAGACTTTGCAAAGATTTCTGCGCGAATTTCCTGATCATCCGCGGATCTCGGAAGCGTGGCTGGCCCTCGCTGAGCTGGCGTTTCATGCGACACCGCCGCGCCTCGAAGAAGCGCGCCGAAATCTCAGCCGCGCGAATGAATCACGACCGACGGCCGTGGCGAGAGAGCGCGGCGACTATCTTATGATCTGGATTGAAGAGGCCGCTGGGGGTAACGACGGCAAAGTGATCGACCTGGCGCGCGATTTCCTGCAGCAACACCGCGATTCCACCTTGACTGGCGATGTTCGGCTGAAATTGGCAGAAGCTTATTACCGACGCCAGGATTTCCCGAATGCTCAAACCCAGTTTGAAATGTTGGCGCAACAAAATCCCTCGGGACCATTGGCAGAGAAGGCTCTCTTGTTTGCGGCCGAATCAGCCATGTCTGCGATGGGACCGCATTCGCTGGATCACGCCATTGTCCTTTTTGATCGAGTCGTGCAACTGAAAGGCGAGTTGCGGTGGGTGGCACGGAACGAACAAGCTGTGATCGAACGGAAATTGAGGAAACCGCAGGAAGCTTTGGTCTTGTACGATGAAGTATTGAAAAGCGATGCCAAGCCAGCCGAGAAACGGGAGGCACTTTGCGGAAAGGGCGACATTTATTTCGATATGGGAGCGGAAGATGAAAAGAACTACCAGCGCGCCATCGACATGTATGAACGGCTTGCGGCGGACGCGAGCGAGCCAGGCCACTGGCGTAATCAGGCTCTTTTTAAAAAAGGCACCTGTCTGGAAAAAACAGCGGACCGGGATGGTGCGCTGGCCACCTTTTATCGAGTGCTGGAAGATCAAGCGCGACCGAATCGATCGCCGGAATTTTTTTGGTTTTACCGTGCAGGATTCAATGCAGCCCGACTCTTGGAAGACGATGCCAAATGGGAATCGGCCGCTGCTGTCTACGAAAAACTCGTTGCTGCCGGAGGAGCGCGCAGTGATGAAGCCAAAGCGCGGCTTGGTCGTTTGCGTCTGGAGCATTTTCTCTGGAAAAACTAACCTTCCAGATCTGTCGTCCGACTTTGTCTGAAAGGTGACATGACATTGTCGCGTCAAGACGTTCTCCTCTGGTGGGACAATCGTGTGGCATTAACGCACTGGGCGACACGTCGCCTTTTTTTATTGTCTTTTGCAACGAAAAGGCGCACAGTCCTGATATGACAACTACAACCAGGCTCTCCGGCTTGGGTGGTTGGTTGGGCCGATGTGTCAGCGTCGCGATTGCGTTCGCTTTTTGCGCATCGGCGTTCGCTGAACCGAGCAAGAATGGGGTCGAAGTGTCTAGACAATCGACCAAGAAACATAAGATGTGCTATACGTACATCGGAAACTCGGCCATCCCGCAACCCTGCGATCGACTCAGCGCCATCCCGACCACTGCCACTCCGATACTAATTCTCGGAGGCAGTTCGCCGGATAGAACAGCAAGATAATTGATCCCAGTTTGGGATTTTTCGCTGGACGCGGTGCCGCCCGGCAGCGCGAGGCTATGGTTGCTTTGCTTTCACTTTCCAGCTCATCAAGGCGCGTAGCCTGCGCCCAACCGCTTCAATCGGGTGGCGCTCTGCGGCTTTAATCAACTTTGCGTAACGGCGGCGAGTTTTCATTTCCTCGATAAATCCCCGCGCGAATTCGCCGCGGCGAATTCTGCGCAAGGCTGCCGCCATGTTTTTGCCTACCTGCTTATCGACAATCTGCGGTCCAACGGTCAGATCTCCCCATTTTGCAGTGTCCGAGATCAATGAATGCATTCCTGCAATACCTTCCTCGTGAATAAGATCGACGATGAACTTCAGCTCATGGAGACATTCAAAATATGCCAGTTCAGGGGGATAACCTGCGCTCACCAAAGTCTCAAATCCCGAACGTATAAGCGCCGTCACCCCCCCGCACAGGACCGCTTGTTCGCCAAAAAGGTCCGTTTCAGTTTCTTCGCGAAAAGTCGTCCGAATTACTCCGGCGCGTGTGCAACCAATTGCTTTCGCCCAGGCCAGTGCGGTTTGAAGAGCGTGGCGGCTCGGATTCTGATGCACGGCCACGAGGGCAGGCACGCCGCGTCCTCTTAAGAATTCGCGCCGCACCATCGGCCCGAGTCCCTTCGGCGCAACCATCACAACATCAACGTCTCCGCGGGGGACAATTGTCCGATAAAAAATGGCAAACCCGTGGGCAAAGAGGAGTGTCTGCCCGGGACGCAAATAGGGAGCGATCTCCGTCGCAAAGACTTCCGGGATTTTCGTGTCGGCGAGGGCAAGAAATATTATATCTCCGCGGCGGACAGCGTCAGCTGTGTTTAAGACCTTCAACCCGCTCTTTCTGGCTGCGGCGCGCGACTTACTTTTTCGGTAAAGTCCAACCAGGACATCCTGTCCATTGCCGCGCAAATTTAACGCCTGCGCCCGCCCCTGCGACCCAAACCCGATTACCGCGCAAGTCTTTCCCTTTAACCAACCAAGATCGGCATCTTTATCGCGGTAAATGCGGACGGGCATAACATGCCGAAGCGAGCCGCCGATGCTATCGAATCAGACAGCGAAGTCAAACGGTCGTCGACGGACGAAGCAGAGCTAATTTGTAGCAAGGTGCGTCTGCACCATTGCTTTGAGTCGCGCACTTTGCACAAGCGCGGCCCGAGCCTCGTCGCAGCGGCCCATTTTATCGAGAATGTCCGAGAGGAGCGCGTACTGACGAGGTTGATCCGGCTGTCGCGCTACCGCACGCCGTTGAGCGGCGCACGCGTCACTCAACCGATTCTGGCGCAGGCGCATCTCGGCAATGGTATTAAACGCTTCGGCATCGTAGATGTCGAGCCAACTCGCGTGGCGCAGGATCGCATAGGCTTTTTCGCTCTCGCCTTTTTCAGCATACAAACGCCCCAGCGCGACGGCTGCACCACGATGCCACCAGTTTTCGCCAACAAACTCGCCCACCAGGCGCAGCGCCGGATCAGGTCCCTGTGTTTCGCGAAGTAACTCGGATTCGAAACGAATGATTTCCCACACTCCTGGGTAATCGTGGCGCGCCTTTTCCGCGATAGAAAGTGCACCGGCGTCGTCCTTATCCTTGCGATGATACAAGGCCAAGTTCAACACCGGAATCCAGGTGCGCGGGTATTCTTTGCGCGTTTGCTCGGTTTCTTTCGAGGTGGCGGCGAGAATTTCCTCGGCTTGTTGCTGTTTGCCCTGGCGAGCAAGAGCTTCGGCCAGATTGTTCCGTGCGATCGGGTAGTCCGGACTCATCTTCAGTACTTGCCGGAATACTGCCTCGGCCTTCGCGTACTGGCCTTTGCTCGAATAGATCTGCGCCAGATTGCCAAGCACGCGCGCGCTGGCGCCACCGGCAGCGAGCGTTCGTTGGTAAAAGATTTCATCCGTGACCCAATCGCTGCTCCGCAGTACGCTGCGCACACTTAGCGCGATAACGGCACAAATGGCGCACCCAACCAGCAGTTTGCGAAAACGCAGCGGCAGAGCAAGGGCGCAACCCGCCACAAAGATGAGAAACCCGACGCTTGGCAGATAGAGCCAATGTTCGGCGACCGTGGCATTGAGCTCTACCAAATTCGAAATCGGCAGATATGCGAGGAGAAACCAAGCTACGCCGAATATGCGAAGGCGTTGCCCAGCACCTTGGCGCAAAGCCAGAGAGATAAATGTGGTCAGCACGATCAGACCCGCAATTGACAGATATTCCAGTTCAATCGCATTCCAGCGCGCTTTTTCACTGTAGAACGGCGCCGGGTTAAAAACGGTGCGTTCCATGTGAAGTTTGCTCGGGAAGATCAACAGCCTGGCATAATCTCCCAATGCCCGAAGCATTAGTACTCCGCGCATCGGAGCCGGCCATTGGTTCGTTATTCCTGAGGTGATCCGGGTTCCGGGCAACTGACGCAACCAAGCGTAGGTTCCGATGATGCACAAAACGCAAATTATGGTGGCGATCAGCTCGCGACGCCGCGCCGCTCGTTGAAAAACGAGGAGATGAAGAATGAACAAGATAAGCCAAATGAACGCGATCTCGCGCGAACATAGAGAAAAGAGGCCGGACATCGCCGCCGCCGCGTAAATCAGAATGCGCGTGATTCCGGCGCGGGTAGCCTTTCCGCGCAGAAAAAGCAACCAGCCCGCGCAGGCAAAGAGAAAGGCAAGGCTGTCGGCTCGTCCTGAAATATAATCCACTGCCGCGCTGTGCACGGGATGAACGATCCAGAGGAACGCGACCAAAAAAGCTGCGACCGAGCGAGCCGAGCTGTTCTCCAAGTTCTCATCACTGCGGCGAAGAGATGCAAAAAGTTTCCTGAGCAAAAGATAGAGAAAAGCGCCGCTCGCCACATGGAGCAGAACGTTGGTGAGATGAAATCCGTAAAGGTTCCCGCCCCACAACAGGTAATCCAGCATGAAGGAAAGATTCTGGACCGGGCGGTAATGCGCCGAGAATGAGTCGAGAAAAAGATGGTGACGAAAGACTTCGAAAATAAAGATGGGACTCTTGATGAGCGGGTTATCCCGAATAAGTAGGGTATCGTCCCAGACCATCTCACCGGACAGCGCCGGCATTCGAATGATGAAACCGACCAGAACAAGCAGACCACAGCAGACCCATCCTTTGTCCAGATAGCCGCGCCACCGCGAGCTGCTGAGACCGGCATCTACTTCAGCTTGAACGGTGGGTTCGTTCACTTGGTGGGGTCGATGTAAAAAGCGGAAGAAGGGCAACGCCTTCTTCCGCTTTTCTCAAATTCGCTTACTTTCTCGCATTCCGAAAAGAGCAAGCGAGATATTATCTTTAATGGCCGTACGGCGACCAAAAAGAGGTATCCGCCACATCCGATAACGTGTCCCACGCGTTGGTCGGGACCTTCGGGAGGCTGTCAACGGTCTGAACGCCGTAGGAATTTCCGAAGAGATCGTTGCCGCTTGCGTAAAGAGCGCTGTCCTTTTTCACGTAGTTGGTCCAGTCAGTGACGGCAACAGTCGATCCGGTGCTCTTAGAGGTCTCAATTGCGTACTGATCCACGGCTGAATCGATCATGCGGAGATCGTTTAGAATTTTTGACGCCTGCGAGCGTTTGCGCGCGCGTAAAAATCCAGGGACTGCAATTGCAGCCAACAATGCAATAATGGCGACGACAATCATTATTTCCACCAGCGTAAAGCCAGCATGTCTGCGTGCTAATTTATTAAACATAATCGCGTTATAGTCTTTCTATTTATTTTATTGCGAAGGAGCTGCGACGAACGCGAGTTGACTGTCTCGCTCACAACTCATTCCCTGCCACTTCCGCCGTTGCGGGAATGACAGGAGAATGAATCGTGAGATCCTAATTATGACCGTAAGGCGACCAGAAATTCGTGTCCGCAACGTCAGACAATGTGTTCCAAGCGTTGGCGGGAACTTTCGGCAGGGTGTCAACGGTCTGCGTGCCGTAGGAATTTCCGAAGAGATCGTTGCCGGTGTTATACAGCGCGGAGTTCTTCTTCAGATAGTTCGTCCAGTCGGTAACGTTGACCACTGAATTCGTGCTTTTATTGGTCTCGATCGCATATTGGTCGACGGCTGAATCGATCAAGCGAAGATCGTTCAGAATACGACTGGCTTGCGCACGTTTGCGCGCCCGGAGGAACCCTGGCACGGCAATCGCGGCGAGCAACGCGATGATCGCAACTACGATCATAATTTCCACGAGGGTAAAGCCCCCGCGGCGTTTGTTGATTTTGTTTAACATGTTATTGCTTTTCCTTTGTTTCGTTTGATTGCGGTCCGCGATAACCTCACGGACGTGGCCTTTTTAGAGCAGTGTTGATGCCAAGCGCCGTGCTTTTTACAATTACTGGAACCCCCCAAACAGGCGGGGATCAAGCGCTTGAACCGACCGGGCGGAGCCTCCTTTTCGATCTGGGAATTTCCGCTGGACCCACACTGCACCGCCTGGCGTGAAAACGGCTCAAGTGACCAAGCGGCATTCCCTTGGAGCGGGTTACGTTCTTTTCGCAGCCGTTCTACTGCTACGCCTTTTCACACTGGCTCGTCTCTCTGCCTCACCATTCTTGTTGCCATCACGTGGCGATATGTATTTCTACAACGACTGGGCGCAGCGAATTGTGGATGGTAGACTGGCCGATCACCTCGCCTTTTACGGACTGCCGGGCTATGCCTATCTGCTCGCCTCTCTTTACAAGGTATTTGGCTATAGTCCTTTCATCCCAGGGTTTCTCCAAGCCATGTTGGACAGCGGGACCGCGGTGCTAATCTATCAGATCGCGCTTCGCGTTTTCCCAAATGAGCAGCCCCCGATCCTCGCCACCTCCGCAACTGGGTTGTGGCGCTTTCTGGTTCACCGTGAACGTAAAGTGGTGGCGGTGCTCGCTGCGCTAGGTTGGGCATTGTTTGTTCCAGCCCAAGCGTACTCAGCCATCTTGATGCCGACCGCCTGGCTCGTCTTCGCATCCTGGTTTGTCGTTTGGCGAATCATCCGTAAAGACGTGGGGCCGAATTTGAAGGAATGCCTGCTCCTCGGCCTGCTCATTGGCATAACGGCCACGGCAGTCGCCACGATGCTGTTTTTGATTCCGCTTGTTCTGGCTGCACTCTTTCTCAAACCGAGAGTCGAAAATCAAAAACGCGGCCTTCTTGGCGCGGCGCTGGTGTTGTTCGGTGTAGTGGCGGGGACGTCGCCGTGTTGGATCCACAATTACTTCATTGCGCGCGACCCGGTCTTCCTCTCCGCGCATAGCGGAATCAATTTCTGGATCGGCAATAACCCCGAGGCCAATGGCTACCCCCGATTTCCGCCCGGATTGCGCGCCGGTCAAGCCGCTATGCTCGAGGACTCCATCAAAGCCGCTGAGGCGGCTGCGGGGCAGCCGCTTAAACGCTCCGAGGTTTCCGCTTACTGGTCGGATAAAGCGCGTAACTATATTGCGCATCACCCTAACGAATGGCTGAAGTTATTGCTGACTAAGCTGCGCAATTTTTGGAGCGCATTTCAATACGACGACCTGAGCATTATCACGAGTCTGCGACAGGAACACATCATCCTACCGGGCCTTTACTTTGGGATTGTCGCCGCCTTTGCTCTTCCCGGCATCCTGCTGACCTGGCGCATCTCCATTTTGTC
>WNGI01004352.1_pt1 | contig 16420 bp, 8 predicted proteins | sample 5400621 | NCBI WGS metagenome assembly WNGI01 (sample SAMN13153374, study PRJNA577476) | soil metagenome | isolation source: 20 cm soil or saprolite under Garry oak tree replicate 1 | place: USA:California | collected 2016-06-15 | reverse complement strand
TTCAACGGCGGGTTCGAATGGAAGATGCTCTCCTACTTGTTCCGGGCCAACTACACGTTCAAGGATCGCTATCTGTTCACGGCGTCACTGCGTGCCGACGGCTCCTCGAAGTTCGGCCCGGATTACCGGTACGGCTACTTCCCCTCGTTCGCCGTGGGCTGGAATTTGAAGGAGGAGGGGTTCTTGCGCGACGCCGGCGCGATCTCGGCGCTCAAGTTGCGCGCCAGCTGGGGGAAGATCGGCAACGAGAAGATCGGCGCCTACCCCAGCGTCGCCCTCGTCAGGGGCAACTTGAACGGGGTGTTCGGCCCCGGCCAGGATCTCATTTTCGGCGCGACACCGATCGACTTGGCCAACCCACAGCTCAAGTGGGAGGAGACAAACCAGACCAACCTCGGCGTCGATGGAGTGTTGTTCACTGGTCGCCTGTCGGCGACCGTGGACTACTACCGTAAGGTGACCGACGGCATTCTGGTGCAGGTGCCTATTCCGAATTACGTCGGCGCTCAGACCAACGCATACGTGAACGCGGCGAAGGTACGCAACAGCGGCGTGGAAGGCACCTTCACCTGGCAGGGCAAGGCTGGCGCCCTCGACTACGAGATCGGTCTCAACGGCGCCACCATCAGCAACAAGGTGCTAGCGCTGGGCCAGGGGAAGAACGAAATCCTGGACGGTGGCCTCGGGAACGAGGTGACCTCCACGACCCGCACGATCGTCGGTCAGCCGATCGGTTGTTTCTGGGGGTTCAAAGTGGCCGGGGTCTTCCAGGCCGACGGGGACACGCTGGTCTTCCCCAAGCAGGGCGGGGAGCGGGAGGGCGACCTGCGGTTCGCGGATCTGAACAATGACAATGTGATCACCGCCGCCGACCGGACATTCCTCGGGTGTCCCATCCCCGACGTGATCTACGGCTTCAATACGCGCCTGAAGTGGCGGAGCTTCGACGTTTCCGTCAACTTCAGCGGACAAGCGGGCAACAAGGTGTTCAACGGGAAGAAGGCCGTGCGGTTCGGCGTCGAGAACTTCGAGACCTCGTACTTGGACCGCTGGACCGCCGCTGGCACGAGCAACCGGGAGCCGCGCGTGACGAACGCGGGCCACAACTACCAGGCCTCCGACCGATTCATCGAAGACGGGTCCTTCCTCAAGTTGCAGACGTTACAGTTCGGCTACCGCCTGCCGGAGCGTCTGGCGGGTCACCTCGGCGTGACGCAAGCCAGGCTCTATCTGAGCGCGACGAACGTCTTCCAGATTACGAATTACAGCGGTTACACCCCGGAGCTTACGGCCAGTTCAGGCTCGGTGATGGCCAGCGGGATCGACCTCGGCGTGTTTCCACCCGCGCGGACGTTGACGGTCGGCATGGACCTGACCTTCTGAGGACCTAGACCATGAGAACTTCACACATCAGCTCACACGCGTTGGTCTCGCTCCTCCTCGTGGTCGGCCTGGGGAGTTGCGACTTCCTCACGACCGAGCCAAAGGGCCAGCTCACCACCGACAGCTTCTTCAAGACGGCCGACCAGGCCGTCGAGGCGACCAACGCCACGTACAACATGCTGCGCATGTGGCAAGTGCATGTCTTCTCCTGGATCGGCCTTACCGACATCGCGTCGGACGACGCCACGAAGGGGAGCACGCCGGGGGACGCGGGGTTTCTGCTCGACATAGACAATCTCAACTTCGATGCGCGGAACCTCGCCTTTTCCGATCCCTGGGCCGGCTATTACAAAGGCATCTTTCGGGCGAATATCGCGACCGAGAACATCCCTGGCGTGCCGATGGACGCCTCGCTGAAGGCGCGCCTGATGGGAGAGAACAAGTTCCTGCGGGCCTATTACTACTTTTTCCTGGTGCGCGCGTTCGGCGGCGTGCCGCTGTTCACGCACACGCTCAAGCCCACTGAGTACTATCAGTCGCGGGCCAGCGCCACGGAGGTCTACGACCAGATCGTGCAGGACCTAAAGGATGCCAGCGCTTCGCTGCCGCTCAAGTCGCAGTATGCAGCAGCGGACCTCGGCCGAGCCACCAAAGGCGCGGCCCAGGGGATGCTGGCGCAGGTGTACCTCTACCGACTGGATTACGCCCACGCGCTTGCATACGCCGATTCGGTCATCACCTCGGGCGAGTACAACGTCAATACGGACTACAACACGATCTTCACCCAGGCAGGGGAGAACTCGTCTGAGTCGGTTTTCGAAGTGCAAGCGGCGGCGAACCCCGGCTCCGGCTGCCAGCCGGATGAGGGATGCTCGAACGTCCAGTACGCCGAGGTGCAGGGCGTGCGGGGCACGCCCAATATCGGTTGGGGATTCAACACGCCATCGCCCGAGCTGGAAGCGGCCTACGAGCCGGGCGATCCGCGACTCGAGGTTACGATCCTGTACCCCTGGGAGATGATCCCGGACGGGAGCGGCCGGGTGGTCTACCTGAACCCGAGCATGCAGAACAGTCGCTTCAGCCAGAAGGTGTTCGTGTCACCCGACAATCCCGGCGGGACCTTCAATGCCGGCATCAATATTCGGCGCCTGCGCTACGCGGACGTGCTGTTGGTCGCGGCCGAGGCGGCGCACCAAACGGGAGACGACGGAAAGGCGCAGACCTACCTGAATCAGGTGCGCGCGCGCGCGCGCAGTGGTCACACCGTGACGCTTGGCTTCATACCCGAGCAGCTCGCCAATCCGATCGCCGAAACCGTACTCGGCCTGCCCGTCGGCGGGAGCCGCGTCTTCGTTCGCTACGCCAAGCCGGGCGGGGCTGCCTACGTAGCGGGGCTGCGGAGCCTGAAATCCCACTGCAGCGACGCGCAGGCCGCCTGCGCGTCGGCGGCCGTTCCCCCCATTCGGGTGGACACGGTGGACATCATTCAAACGGTCGATGGCGCCGCAGTGACCACACCCCAGGACTACCTCGCGGCCGTGGACACGAAAACCGTAGGCACGCCGGTATCGCTGGGCGTGCTCAGGGTCACCCAGGACTCGGCCACCGGAACGGTCACGACGCAGTCGTTGACGATCCCGATCAACGCGCAAGACCTGCTCCCAGCGGTGGCGGCGACGGGACAAGCCTTGCTCGATGCCATTTGGCAGGAGCGGCGCGTCGAGCTGGCCATGGAACAGCAGCGCTGGTTCGATATCCGCCGTCAGGACGCCGTGAGTCCTGGCCGCGCGGCTCAGATCATGCTCGCAGCGGGGAAGACGTTCCACCCCGGCAGGGATGAGCTGTACCCCATCCCGGACGGTGAGGTACAAAGCGCCAAGCTGACACAGAACCCCGGCTATTGAGCGTGGCGATGCGAGGCGTCACGGTGAGCGGTTGTGCGGCGGCCATCGTGCTCGCCGCCACCAGTGGCGGGCTGGCGTGCGCGCATTCGGCTTCGCCTCGGGTCCCGTCGCTCGATCGGCCCGAGGCGAAGCCCGGCGTGGTGCATGCCAACGAGGTGCACGGGACTCCCGGGCGTCAGGTGGAGGAGCTGCTCGAGGGTCGGGTGGCCGGGGTGCGCGTGGTGCGGTCCCCTGACGGGGACATTTCCCTTCGTATCTGGGGACCCAGCTCCATCTACGGCAACGGTGAGCCGTTGTACGTGCTCGACGGAATGCCCGTGAATGCCGTACCGGGGCAAGGCCTGTCCTGGCTCGACCCCAACGACATTGAACGGATCGAGATCCTGAAGGACGTCAGTGACATCGCGCTGTACGGCGTGCGGGGAGCGAATGGGGTCGTGCTGATCACGACCCGCCACGGCGAGCGGCAGCCCGATTGAAGCTCCTGCTTCTGGTCGCCTCGGCCGCCATCCAGACGGCCCATGATCGTCACGTCTTTTTCGATCGCAGCCTGACGGACACGGCCTACTCCTATAGCGACGCGACGGCGACCGTGCCGAGCGTGCTCGCCAACGTGCGCGGCAAGGTCCCCGTCGAGACTCAACACGTCCGCATTCCACCGAACGGGCTACGCCTCGCGTGGACATCCCGCACGGGCGGCACCTGGCGCGCCACGATCCGGAGGGAAACCTGGCGAAACCAGATTCCCCTGGTGGGTGGCGACACGCTGGCGTTCTGGGCCTACGCTGCCGACGCGATCCCCAAGACCGCGCTGCCATTGATCGGGATCCAGGACGCGCAGCAGCTCGACCGCGTCCTGCAGCTCGGCGATTATCTGGACGGTATCCCGGCGAAGCAGTGGGTCCGCGTGGCGCTGCCGATCGCGAGCCTGGCCATGACGCTCGACGACGGGCGGGTGTACGACCCGCGACGGCCGGCCGCGGTCTATTTCGAGCAGTGGCTCGACGATGGCGTCCCGCACACTCTCTACATCGACGAGATCAAGCTGTTCAGTCAGCACGCGGAGCCATCACCTCCGCCCATCCTCCCCGCTCCGCGGTCCCTCACCGCGCGGGGATTCGAGCGCCACGTCGATCTCATGTGGGAGCCGATCGAGGCGGCGGACCTGCAGGGTTATCGGATCGAGCGGTCCTGGGACGGGAAGCGTTTCGAGACGATCGGCGTTCAGTCAGGTCCGTTCACCCGGTACGTGGATTTCCTCGGCGCTCCGGGGCGGCGCGCTACCTATCGGGTGCGCGCGGCCGACTTGCATGATCACGAATCCGCCCCGTCGAACCCCGCGTCAGCGGCCACGCGGACCATGAGCGACGATGAGCTGCTGACCATGGTGCAGGAGGCGTCGTTCCGCTACTACTGGGAGGGCGCGCACCCCACCGCCGGCCTGGCGCTCGAGAACATCCCGGGCGACCCCGACCTCGTGGCGATCGGCGCGTCCGGCTTCGGCATCATGGCGCTCATCGTCGGCGCCGAACGCGGCTTCGTTACCCGAGATCAGGCGACCGCGCGGATGCGGCAAATCGTTGGCTTCCTCGAGAAGGCGGACCGCTTTCACGGTGCCTGGCCGCACTTTCTCAACGGGCGAACGGGCCGCGTCATCCCACTCTTCGGGCGCTACGACGACGGCGGCGACTTGGTCGAGACCGCGTTTCTCACCCAGGGTCTTCTGGCCGCGCGCCAGTACTTCAAGGCTGACGCCGCGCTGTACGACCGAATCAGTGCGCTGTGGCAAAGCATCGAGTGGAGCTGGTACCGTCGCGAACCTGCCAGCGATTTCCTGTTTTGGCACTGGTCGCCCGATTATGCCTTCATCCAGGATCATCCGCTGATCGGCTGGAACGAGACGATGATCGTGTACCTTCTCGCCATCGCCTCGCCCACCTACGGCGTCCCAGGGGACATGTACTACAGTGGCTGGGCAGGCCAGTCGCCACGCGCCGTGCAGTACCGGCGCGGCTGGGGCAGAACGACGCACGGTGACCACTACGCGAACGGGCACGGCTACTACGGGATCGAGCTCCCCGTGGCCGTGGGCTCCGGCGGTCCCCTATTCTTCACCCACTACTCGTTCCTCGGCTTCGACCCCCGTGGCAAACGGGACCGGTACGCCAACTACTTTGACAACAACCGCCGCATCGCGCAGGTGAACCGAGCGTACTGCGTGAACAACCCGGAAAAGCACGCGGGGTACGGGGCCGCGGCGTGGGGCCTGACCGCTTCGGACGGTCCCTGGGGATACGAGGCCCACGAGCCCGCGCCGCGCATCGACACGGGCACGCTGACACCGACCGGCGCTCTGGCGTCCTTCCCCTACACGCCCGACGCGTCGATGGCCGCCTTGAAGCACTTTTACCGTGACTTGGGCGACCGGTTGTGGGATGTCTACGGCTTCCGTGACGCCATCAACTTCGACGAGAATTGGGTGTCCCCGATCTTCATGGGGCTCAACCAGGCACCTATCGTTGTCATGATCGAGAATCACCGGACGGAGCTCGTCTGGAGGTTGTTCATGGCCAATCCCGAGATCAGCGCCGCACTCGACAAGATCGGCTTCGTGCCGGACACTCCGACCGGCAATTGACCGATGCGATCGGACCGCTGCTCGTTGGGTTGGATGGGGACGAAGCACGCACCCGCCATGGCCATGGCTCTCTTGCTCACGCTGCTTGGTGCCGCTTGCGGCGGGAACCACGAGGAAGGCCCGCCGTCGGGCCCGCCACCAGAACCGCCCCCACCCACGCCGCTCGATCCGGCCCAGGCCGCCGCGTTCCTCGACACGGTCGAGACGCGCACCTTCCACTATTTCTGGGACCTGACGCCGGCGAGCAACGGCCTCGCCCCGGACCGCTCCCCTACCCCATCCTTCTCGAGCATCGCCGCGGTCGGGTTCGCGCTCACTGCGTATCCGATCGGCGTCGAGCGCAACTACATAACGCGCCCGCAAGCGGCCCAGCGCGTCGTCAGCACACTGCGATTTTTCTGGACCGCCCCCCAAGACTCCGCCCTCTCGGGCTCCACCGGCTATCACGGGTTCTTCTACCACTTCCTCGACATGAACACGGGGGCCCGGTTCCAGCAGGTGGAGCTCTCGACCATCGACACGGCGCTGCTGCTCGCCGGGGTCCTCGCCTGCCAGTCGTACTTCGACGCCGCGGACCCGGTCGAGACCGAAATCCGCGGGCTCGCCGACTCGATTTACCGCCGCACCGACTGGCAGTGGGCCGCTCCCCGTGCGCCACTCGTCGCCATGGGATGGCACCCGGAGACCGGGTTCCTCGGCTACGATTGGCGTGGCTACAACGAGGCCATGATCCTCTACATCTTGGCCCTCGGCTCGCCCACCCACCCCGTCGATCCCGGCGCCTGGGCTGGATGGACCGCCCCGTATCAGTGGGGCACGTTCTACGGCCAGACGCACCTCGGGTTCGCTCCGCTGTTCGGTCACCAGTACTCGCACGTGTGGATCGACTTCCGCGAAATCAAGGATCCCTACATGCAGGGGCGTGGCATCGACTACTTCGAGAACTCGCGCCGCGCCACCTACGCCCAACGAGCTTACGCCTACGCCAACCCGGGCGGCTGGCGCGGATACAGCGATCGCATCTGGGGACTCACCGCCTCGGACGGACCGGCGAACGTGACGCTTACAGTCGAGGGTCGCAGCCGTCAGTTCCACACCTACTGGGCGCGGGGGGCGTCGTTCACCGAGACACCCGATGACGGCACCATCGCTCCCACCGCCGCGGGTGGCTCCATCCCGTTCGCGCCCGAGATCGCGATCCCCGCACTGCACGCGATGCGCCACACCTACGGCGATGCCCTGTTCTCGACCTACGGTTTCCGGGACGCTTTCAACCCGACATTCACTCAGAACAGCCCAGCTGGCTGGTTCGACGTCGACTACCTGGGCATCGACCAGGGACCGATCGTCGCGATGATCGAGAACTACCGCACCGGACTGATCTGGCGGCTGATGCGCGGCAACGCGCACATCGTCCAGGGACTGTGCCGGGCGGGGTTCACGGGAGGATGGCTCACGGGTAAGTGCCCTCCGTGAGGGTGAAGCACCTTGCCGCCGTCGCCCTGATCGCCGTACCGCCGCTTTGCGCGCAGGCTCCCGGCAGCCGGACCTACTGCAATCCCCTGGACATCGAGTACCGCTACAGCCTCAAGCAGATCGATCAGAAGATCTCGTATCGCGCGGGGGCGGACCCCGTCATCGTGAATCACAAGGGTGTGTACTATCTCTTCGTCACCAACTCGGGCGGCTGGTGGCGCTCCACCGACCTGGGCCACTGGCAGTTCGTGAAGCCCGACCGGTGGATCGAGGGAGACATCAACGCGCCCGCCGCCCTGTCGGTGCGGGACACGCTGTACCTCTTCCCGTCGGCCTTCGAGCCCGCGCCGCTGTTCTTCACGACCACACCGGAAACCGGGCACTTGGACCTCCTCACCCCGCTCATGCCGGAGCTCCCGGGGGCGCAGGGGCCGTGGGACCCGGACATTTTCCACGACCCGGATACCGACCGGTGGTACATGTATTTCGGCTCCTCGAACCTGTATCCGATCTACGGGATCGAGCTCGATCCGCGGCGTCGCCTCTCGTATATCGCCCGGGCGCGCGAGCTGTTGAAGCTCCGTCCCGCGGAGCACGGCTGGGAGCGCTTCGGTCAGGATCACCGCGATACGATCCAGCCGTTCATCGAAGGCGCCACGATGACGAAGTACCGCGGCAAGTACTACCTGCAGTACGCGGCGCCGGGCACGGAATACAACGTCTACGCCAACGGCACCTACGTCGGCGACAGCCCGCTCGGTCCATTCACATACGCGCCCTACAACCCGATCGCCTACAAGCCGGGTGGGTTCGTCCACGGCGCCGGGCACGGCAACACCTTCCAGGACAACTTCGGCAACTACTGGAACACCGGCACGCCGTGGGTGGCGGTGAACTGGAACTTCGAGCGTCGCGTCGCCATGTTCCCCGCCGGGTTCGACGGTGACGACCAGATGTTCGTCAACACCCGCTTCGGTGATTTCCCGCACTACCTGCCCACGGGGAAATGGTCCGATCGCGACGCACTGTTCACCGGATGGATGCTCCTGTCCTACCGGAAGCCGGCCACCGCGTCCTCGGTGCAGGATACGTTCGCGGCCGCGAACGTGACCGACGAGAATCCGCGGACGTTCTGGGTGGCGCAGCGCAACGCCCCGGACCAGTGGTTGACAGTCGATCTCCAGGGAGTGTTCGACGTGAAGGCCGTACAGGTGAATTTCACCGACTACCGGTCGAACATCTTCGTGAACGATTCGACGGTGTACACGCGGTTCCGCATCCGCGGATCGACCGACGGCAAGAAATGGCGGCTCCTGGCCGATCTGAGTCGTGAGACGCGCGACCGGCCCAACGCCTACGTCGAGCTGCCCGCCGCGGCTAAAGTCCGTTACATCAGATACGAGCACCTGTATGTCGCGGCTCCGAATCTCGCCATCAGTGACCTGCGGGTGTTCGGCAATGGCGCGGGCAGCGTGCCGCCCGCGCCCCGCGGCCTGGCGGTGCGCCGCGACACGGATCCCCGCAACGCGTTCATTACGTGGGAACGTGTGCCGGAAGCGGTGGGCTACAATGTCCTGTGGGGAATAGCGCGCAACAAGCTGTATCAGACCTATCAGGTGTTCGCCGATCGCGGCGATAGCCTCGAGCTACGCGCGCTGACCGTAGGACAAGGCTACTATTTCGCGGTCGAGGCATTCAACGAAAATGGGGTGTCGAGGCCGGGTGAAGTCGTGTTCGTGAAAGGAGGATGATGAAGCGGATTGCGGTGCTGACGAGCGGGGGGGACGCGCCCGGGATGAACGCGGCGCTCCGCGCCGTGGTGCGGGTGGGCGTGTCTAGCGGGCTCGAGGTGATCGGCGTGCGGCAGGGCTACACCGGGCTGATCGAAGGACACGTCCAGCCGCTCGGGCCCCGCGACGTCGCCAGCATCATCCACGTCGGCGGCACCATGCTCGGCAGTGCGCGGTGCGCCGAGTTCCGCACGCCCGAAGGACGGAAGCGTGCGTTGCAAGTGCTCGAGCAGAACGGGGTCGAGGGGCTGGTGGTGATCGGAGGCAATGGGTCGCTGTCGGGCGCCCATTTGCTGTCGCAAGCAGGGTTCCCCGTGGTCGGCGTGGCCTCGACCATCGACAACGACCTGAACGGCGCGGACATCACCATAGGTGTCGACACCGCCCTCAACACGGCGCTCGAAGCGATCGACCGCCTCAAGACGACTGCGACTTCGCACCAGCGGGCCTTCGTGGTCGAGGTGATGGGGCGCTCGCATGGCTATCTGGCGCTGATGGTAGGCATCGCCGGCGGAGCCGATGTGGTCGTGATCCCCGAAGTGGAAAGCGACCCCGACACGGTGGCCGCGGCCCTGCGGGACGCCTACACCCGCGGCAAGCGGCACGCCATGGTGGTCGTGGCCGAAGGAGCGAAGTGGAACGCGACGGCGTTGGCCACGTACGTCACGAACCACCGCGACCGCATCGGCTTCGAGTTGCGCGCCACAATCCTTGGTCACGTGCAGCGCGGCGGCGGACCGGGCGCGTTCGACCGGCTGTTGGCGAGCCGCACGGCCGCGCAGGCGGTGGATCTCCTCGTCGCCGGGAAGTCCGGCGTCTACACCGCGCTGGTGAAGGGGTTGATCTCCGCGCTGCCGCTCGAGCGCGCGCTCGTCCCCAAGCCGCCACCCGACCCCGAGCTGGTCAAACTGGCGCAGCGGCTCGCGCGTTAGCGACCCTCATGCGCGGCTAAAGCCGCGGCTCGGCGTTTACCGCTGAAGCGGTAGAGCGCCGTCAGTTTACTGACACGTGCCGAGTCGCGGGTTTACCCGCGGACCTAACGACGCTGCAGCCTAGCGTTGTTTTCCGATCCACTCCCGCACGTCCTGCTCCAGCAGGTCGAGCGGCAGGGCGCCGTTGCGGAGCGCTTCATCGTGATACGCGCGGATATCGAACCGGGGCCCCAGGGCCGCGGCCGCAGAGTCGCGCAGCTCGCGGAACTTGAGCTGGCCGATCTTGTAGGCGAGCGCCTGGCCGGGCCAGGCGATGTAGCGATCGACCTCGACGGTGATGTCCTGCTCCGCCTTGGGGGCGTTGTCCTTGAAGAACTGGAGCGCCTGGTCCCGCGTCCACCCCATCGCGTGGATCCCGGTATCGAGCACCAGACGGACGGCTCGCCACATCTCGTAGGTGAGCTGGCCGAACTTGGAGTACGGGTCCTGATACATGCCGAGCGCGGGGCCGAGTCCTTCGGCATAGAGCCCCCAACCTTCGACGAACGCCGTGTAACCGCCGTAGCGGCGGAACTCGGGCACGCCGTCCAGCTCCTGGGCCAGCGCGATCTGCAGATGGTGGCCGGGCACCGACTCATGCAGGCTGAGCGCCTCCATCTCCCACTTGGGGCGTGACTTCAGGTCGTAGGTGTTGACGAAGAAATAGCCCGGCCGCCCCGCCTGGAGCGAGCCGCCCTGGTAGTAGGCCGTGGTCTGCGACTTCGCCATGAACGACGGGATGGTCGTCACGCCGTACGGCAGGCGCGGCAGCTTGCCGAACAGCTTGATCAGTCCCGGGTCGGCGCGCTTCGCGATGTCGCGGTAGGCCCGCACCAGGCTGGCCGAGTCGTCGTAGAAGAATTGCGGGTCGGTGCGCAGGAACCGCGCGAAGTCGGCGAAGCTCCCCTTGAACCCGGTCGAGGCGATGACGCTATCCATGAGAGCCCGGATGCGTTTCACCTCGCTCAGCCCCAGCGCGTGAATCTGGTCGGGCGAGAGCGATGTGGTGGTGAACTGCCGGACCCGATAGGCGTACCACGCGGCGCCGTCCGGCAGCTCGCGCATCCCGATCGACTCCCGCGTCTTGGGAACGTAGGTCCCCGCGACGTAGTCGTACAGTTTGCGGTACGCCGGCGCAACCCGCTGGGTGTACGCATCGCGCGCGGCCTGCGCCAGTCGCTCGCGCTCGCTCGCCGGGACGTTCGCAGGGAACTCCGCGAACGGCCGGAGCAAGGGGCTCGCCATCGGGTCGTCGGGGGTGAGCCCGCGGATCTGGTCGGGCACGTCGCGCAGCGTCACCCGCGGCGGCGTGATCCCGGCCTCGAGCCCTTTTCCCAGCAGCACCATGGTCTGGTCGATCAGCACGGGGACGCCGTTCAGACGCGCCAGGATATTCTCGTAATCCGGCGCGCTCGCGGTCGGCATCTGCGCCAGCAGCTGGCCCACGTCCTGTTGCACTCCACCCAGCTGGGTAATGGCGAAATACTCGTCCTTGAAGCGGCTGCCTTCGATCTGCTCTTCGAGCCCCCGCCGGAACAAGTCGTAGTTGAGCCGATCGGTGGGGGACAGGCGATCCCGTCGGATCGCCTTGACGACCGTGAGGGGCTCCTGCAGCTCTCGTTTACGCCGCTCGATCGCCTCGAGCGAATTGTCGGTCCAGCGCGCGTTCTGACCGGGGTACCCGACGTAGGTGGCGAATTCGGGGTACTCGGTCATCACATAGGCCCAATTCACCCGGAACAGCTCGCGGAGGCGCGCACTGTCGCTCAGGTGCCGTCGATTGGCGCTCAGCTCGGCGTAGCGGTCGTGGAACGAGCGGCCGGACGCGGGCTGCTGGGCGGGGGCGCTCTTCACTGCGACGACCAAGCATGCGAAGGCCGTCAAGCTGAGTCGGGTCATGGGAGGACTCTTGTTTGGTGTGTATGGATCCGCAGTTGGTTCGCGCCCTGACAGGGCGCTCAGCCCGGGGACGCGCCGGAAACTCCCCGCGGTGTCGCAGTCATTTCGCCACCTCCGGCGCCGGCCGCCGCAGCTCGACCGTCCGGGCACGATCCGCGACGCATTGGCCGCCCGCAGCGCCGCGTTTACCGTCTGGAGATCGCGACCCAGGGCCGCACGCAAGGCGAGCAGCTGACGTTGTAGCTCCGCGGCGAACATGCGGTACACGTCATACGCCTGGGCGGTCGGGCGGGCGTCGATGCTGGCGACGACGCCGCTCAACCCGCTGATCCGCTCAACCAGCCCCGGCGGGAAGTTGAGCGGGTCCTGGAACGACACCGCGCTGGTCGCGGCGTTGACCGTGTCGCGCAGCCGCTTCAGGAACGTGAACTGCTCGCGCAGCTCCGCCGGCGTGACCTTGGAGCGGGGATCGACCTTGAGCGCGAACCGCTGGGTGTAGGACCGGCCACCGACACGCAGGCGCGCCTGATACACGCCCGGCAGCGCCATGGGCCCGTCGGTCCCGACTCCGACCATTCCCCAGAACGCGACGGCATCGGGGTACTTCATGCTCCAGACGAACAGGTTCAGGCCCTGCTTGTTCGCCACGCGGGGCGCCGCCGGCGGGCGCTGGGGCCACGGCTTGTCGGTGTCTTTGAGCGTGTCGGAGACGATGCTATCGATCTTCACACTATCGGTCACGCCGGCCTGCTTGAGACTGTCCGTCCGCACGCGCTTGACGCTGTCGGCGCGCACGCTGTCCGCCGCGGCGAGGGAGTCCGGCCGGCTCGTGAAGCTGCGGACGACGCGACCACCGGCGTCGAGAATGTCGAGCCGCACGTCCCGGTCCTTGTCCTTGAGCCAGTAGTAGATCATCGCCCCGTTGGGCGGGTTCTTCCCCACCGGATGCGCCTCGTTGGGCGGGAACGTGAAGCCACCCGACCAGTCCACCCGGTAAGCGTCGCGGGGCTTGAACAGATGCGCGGCTTCGCGCGGGGTGGCCCGCACCAGCTCGCGCAGCGGCGAGATGTCGTCCAGGATCCAGAACGAGCGCCCGTGAGTCGCCACCACGAGGTCGCCCTCCTTGATGACTAGATCGTGGATCGGCACGATCGGCAGGTTGCGGCGCAGCGACTCCCAATGAGCGCCGTCGTCGAACGACACCCACACCCCGCGCTCCGTGCCCGCGAACAAGAGGCCGCGCCGCACCGGGTCTTCCCGCACGACCCGCACGAACTCGGTCGCCGGGATCCCGCTCACGAGCTTCGTCCACGTCTTGCCGTAGTCCGAGGTCCGGTAGATGTAGGGCGCGCGGTCCTCGAGCTGGTAGCGGTTCGCCGCCAGGTAGGCGGTGCCCGGCGCGAAGCGTGACGCCTCGATGCTCGAGATGCGGGTGAACGGTGCGATGTCAGCCGGTGTGACATTCGTCCACTTCTTCCCGCCGTCGCGCGTCACGTGAATCAGGCCGTCGTCCGAGCCCGCCCAGATCAACCCCTTCACGCGCGGCGACTCGGCCAGCGCGAAAATCGTGGCGTAGTACTCGGCGGTGGTCTGGTCGAGGGTGAGCGGCCCGCCCGAGACGCCCAGCGTCGCGGGATCGTGCCGCGTGAGATCGGGCGAGATCGCCGTCCAGCTCTGTCCCTCGTTCACCGACCGGAACAGCACGTTCGCGCCCGTATAGAGCACCCGCGGGTCATGCGGTGAAAGCAGCAGCGGCGCCGTCCACTGGAAGCGGTACTTCCCTGCCCCCGCCGGGTGGCCGTCCGGACTGTCGGGCCAGGGATTGATGATCCGAAAGAAGCCGGTCTTGTGGTCGACGCGCGCTAGAAAGCCGGAGTTGTCACCACCGTAGGTGATGTCGGGGTTGTCGGGTCGTGCCTGGACGTTGCCCGCCTCCCCCGCCACGTCGTACCACTGACCCCGGTCGATGCCGACCGGCCAGCGGCTGGGCCCGCACACGCCGCTGTTGTCCTGTTGCGCGCCGCACACGTGGTACGGGAAGTGGTTCGTGGTCGTGACGTGATAGAACTGCGCGGTGGCGTAATCCTGATCGCTCCACGTCTTGCCGCCGTTGAACGACACGTTCGCGCCGCCGTCGTTCCCCTCGATCATGCGCTGCGGGTCGTTGGAGGCAATCCACATGTCGTGGTTGTCGCCGTGCGGATCGGGGAAGACTTTGAACGACTCGCCGCCGTCGGTCGACTTGTACGCCAGTACGTTCAGCGCGTACACGGTGTTCGTGTCCTTCGAATCGGCGAAGACGCGCGAGTAGTACCAGGGCCGCTGCCGCAGCTTGCGCTCCGCGTTGATGTAGCGCCACGTCGCCCCACCGTCCTCCGAACGGTACACGCCGCCCTGGTCGGCCTCGATCAACGCCCACACGCGTGTCGGCTTGGCCGGCGACACCGCGAGCCCGATGTTGCCCAGCAGGCCGGTCGGCAGGCCGGGGTTGCGTGTGATCTCGGTCCAATGCTCACCGCCGTCCGTGGACTTGAACAGCCCGCCGCCTTGCCCGCCGGAGACGAGCTTCCAGGGATAGCGCTGCGCCTGCCAGCATGCCGCGTACAGCACGTCGGGGTTGGACGGATCCACTACGAGGTCGGAGATGCCGCTCGAGTCGTTCCGGAACAGCACCTTGTTCCAGGTCTTGCCGCCGTCGGTCGTCTTGTAGACGCCGCGCTCGGGGTTGGGTCCGTAGGCGTGCCCCTGCGCGCCCACCCACACGATGTCGGGATTGGTCGGGTGCACCCGCACCCGCGAGATCTGCTGTGTCTCGGCGAGCCCGAGCGACGTCCACGTCTTGCCGCCGTCCGTCGTCTTCCAGACGCCGTCGCCCGCGGCGACGTTGCCGCGGATCGGGTACTCGCCGGTGCCGACGTATACGATGTCCGGATTCGACTCGGAGACGCCAATCGCGCCGATGGTACCGCCGAAGTACTTGTCGGTGGCCGCCGCCCACGTGTCGCCGCCGTCCGTAGTCTTGAAGACCCCGCCGCCCGTCGTGCCCATCCAGTATTCCGCGACCCGGGACGCAGAGCCCGCGACCGCAACGCTGCGGCCGCCGCGATAGATCCCGATCTCGCGCCACTTGAGCGCCGCGAACACCGTGGAGTCGAAGCCTTGGGCGAGCGCGGAACGCGCAGGGAAGAGGAGCAGCGTGACGGCGACGAGGGTCAGCGAACGAACGGACACGGGGTTCGGCCTCCTCAAGGGGTGCGCAGCGGAGTCACCCACTTAGCACGGAAAGGCCGAACCCCGCAAGGGTGGGGGGTTGCGTTTCGTAACTCAGTTTTTGGGCATCGGCATCGCGGGCATCTCCAGCGGCTTCTCGGTGATGGAGGACTTCGCCTCCGCGCCGCGGGCGGTGAGCGCGAGGTCGCCCTGCTTGCCATGCGTTTTGACGAGTCCGAACGGGACCTCCCGCGACGCCCACACCTCGCCGCCATCCTGCGTGGTCACATGCAGCGCGCGGAATGTACCGGCCGGTACCGTGACCGATTCCCAGCCCACCACGTGTGCGCCGCTGCACTTCGCGGCCCAGTCGAAGGCGGACGCGTTTTGCCCCCCCTGCTTCCCCATCATCCCCGCCATCTCCCCGGAGATCCGCATGGCCGGCTGCGGGCCCGCCTTGATGACCAAGGCGCGCGGGGCCTCCAGTCCGGACGCGAGGCTGGTGGTGAGGATCTGCACCACGCCGCTCTTGCCGGGATCCTTTCCGGCGAAGCTCACCTCGAACCAGTACAGGGTCGAGTCACCCGAGCGCTCCGAGCCGACGACGGCCAGGCGCAGCTTTCCTCCGCCCGAGCCGCCGCTCGTGCCGTCGAAGGAAGCCCACTGACCGAGCTTTGCATCGCCCAGGACTTTACAGACGTCCGCCAGGTCCGTCGGGCTTTGAGCGGGGAGCGCGAAAGGCGCGAGGGCGCCGAGCGTGAGCGCGGCGATCGACATGCCGTAACGGTGCATCTGAGCATCCTCCAGGAACTGGTGAGTGCGGGCCCTGAATTATATGGCTTTCTTTGAGGGATGAAACGCATTGCCCTCGCGACCGCTGCGAAGCTCCCGACGCTGAACGACGACGACGGCCTGCTGGTCCCGGCCTTGGCCGAGCTCGGGTTCGCGGCCGTACCCGCCGTGTGGGACGCTCCCGCGGTGTGCTGGGAAGAGTTCCAGGGCGTCGTCGTCCGCTCCTGCTGGGACTACCACCATCGGCTGGAGGAGTTCCTTGCCTGGGTGACCCGGCTCGAGCACGCCGGCGTGCCGCTGTGGAACCCACCCGCGGTGCTGCGGTGGAACAGCCACAAGGGATACCTGCGCGACCTG
>WNGI01004470.1_pt1 | contig 16423 bp, 14 predicted proteins | sample 5400621 | NCBI WGS metagenome assembly WNGI01 (sample SAMN13153374, study PRJNA577476) | soil metagenome | isolation source: 20 cm soil or saprolite under Garry oak tree replicate 1 | place: USA:California | collected 2016-06-15 | reverse complement strand
CTCCGTCATAGGCGGGATTAATGAGATCCTGGTGTGGAATTACGTCAGTCGCCCCGAGAATCATCAAATAGTCCGGCCTGATTGAAGTAAACACTGCATCAATGGCTGACTTATTTTGGCGGGGGCTGGAGGGATCGCTAACGGCCGTCCCCTTGACTTTCTTCATGTCGGACGAGCGATCGACTGCAACCAGCCGCGTGTGAAAACCACGGGCTTTGTCGGCGGAAATCAGCTTCCTGACGGCTGTCCGAATCTTAGCGAGACCCTTCGCTCCATATTTTTTCTTAAACGCGCCAAGATTAGTGACGATGATTTTTTCGTTCATATTTTTGTGTTTCTGTTCAGCGCGCAATATGGGCGGCGAGGCGTGATGAGCCCATGATCGCTAGCGATTGTGCCGCTTCCACCCGCATCGTTTTCTTTGCCGAAGCGCCTTTTATTTGGGGCGCTATTAATTTGCCCGACTTGGCTTGCGCTCGAAAATCCTGTCGCAACTTCCCGTCGCTGTAAAAATGAAATAGCAGCTCGTCTCCAACCTCGTCGAGGCGTTTGGGCAGGAGTGACTCAGGGGTATGGAGTAGTTCGGTCAGGCTTTGACGCAGTTGCGGGCGCGGCACATCATCAAACAGGCTGGCGATTTGATCGAATTTTGCCTGAGGTTGCGGGCGTGCTTTGGAAGGAAGAACCGCTATTGCCGGGAGCGGTGCTTGCAGCACCATCAATGCGTCGATAATTCCGGGTCCAAACAGACTCGTATTCCAGTTTGGGATTTCCCGGTAGCCGAACGTCATGACGATGTGCTTGAAGATTCCTGGGATTCGCTCCTTGCCATAAAGACCGATGAGTCTTTCGCGGCCGTGATAGGCGAGCCAAAGTGCGGCCACGCCGGCAGCAGTGGCCACCGCGAACGAGGTGCCGTCGCCGCGCGCTACTTGAGTCAGGGGCTTGCCTTTTTCCGCGATCGCATGCCACACCGATTCGCCCGGCGCGGTAATGTCCACTTCCGGTCCGCGCGACGAACCGCTCCAGGGTTGATCATTTGCGTTACTGGCCGCGACCGCGAGTGCTTCCGGATAATGCGCTGGCCATACCACGGCATGAAGCACGTCGTTGGCCCCGAAAATATTTCCCGCGGCGCAGCAGACAATGACGCCGTTGCTCACCGCGTAATGCAACGCGCGCTCGAGATAATCGAGAGGCAAACCTCCCATGCTAATGGAAAGAACGTGACAGCCTGCATCCGTGGCACGAATGATTGCGTCGGCCAAACGGGCGCGGTCCCAAATCACAACCGTTGGCGCCACGCGATATGGGATTAAACGAGCGCGTGGCGCCACCCCACTCACGTATTGCGGTTTGTTGCGAGGGCCTTCGTCGCTAAAAATGATGCTGGATGTGCCGGTGCCGTGTCCGGGGTTCCCGATGAAACCCGCGCTAAAGATCGAACCCAGTGACGAATCCAAATCGTCCGTTGCGTCGGCGTCGTTCTTCCAGAAATCCCAGCCGAATTGCGGCAACAAGCGACGTTCTGCCGGATTGTCCGACCAATTCTCGATATGATGCGTGTAACCGGTATCGGGATGGCCGATTAATATGCCTTCCCCGCGTGATGGTTGATGATCGTCGTCTGCCTGCGCCCAAGCTTGTTTTGCGTGAATATTATCCAGACTCCATTCGGGCGGTTTGCTGCCGTCTAGCGGTTTCTTGCCGAAGAAGCTCTTGGTCTGAATGGCTGGCCCTTCGTCCGGCGCCACATTTTCCAGCGGCACGATCAGGTTTGGTTCCGCGTGCGCGATCCCCGGCTCCTCTTGCAATCGGTACGCTAGTTCCCAGGCGTCGCGAACCGATAATTGTGCGTGCTCGGTCGTCAGCTCGAAGGTGAACGCATCGATCGGCAATGCTGTTGCCGTCCAATCCGCGCCGAGGAGTTTGAGCATCGCGGCCTTGATAACATCGGCTGGGGTTGCTTCCGTAGAATTCGCCGTAACAATGAAGCTCCGAAAGCTCGTCCCCAAATCCTCAGTCGGAAGGTCGTCTTTCAATACCAACTCATCCAGAACGACATCAAGTTGTTTTCGAATCAACCGCTGCCGCGTTTCCCGTGGAAAAATGCGCGCAATCGGAAATTGACGAACCAACGCTGCGTCGGCCGCACTGACAATCGCTGCACGAATTGTTTTGCTTTTCAGATTTCGGTCAGCGAAGTCCGGTAAAAGTTCACGAATAGTCTTTTGGATCGGTCGCAGCAGTGTGTTGATCAGGGCAAGACGCTTGGAAAAAGAATTGGTGGCCATACGAACAGTCAGCGTGAAGCCGGTTCGACTTTGACGACGGCTGAAGTCACCCAACCTGCCAACGTTACACCCGCGTGATTCCAGCGAACCACGGCGTCAATTGCGAACACAACGGCACCAGCGGACGACTATAGAAATGATCCGTTAACAATTTTTTGTAAAGCCTGAAATTGACTTTGAGTTCGGTGCGTGTCGATCTTGCTACGGAAGCGGTGGCTTTTCCTTATGCCAAACACAGAGATCGCAATCCCCAAGCCGGCATTCGGGCAAACCATGCGTGCCGATGTGTGGTGGCTTCAACCGCTCCTGGTCTTCCTTGGATTATCGATTTTTATCATCTATTCCACGTGGGCAGCCTTCCAGGGAACAAATTATTTTTTTGGCAATTACATTTCGCCGTTTTATTCGCCGGAAATTGTTGGCGATTCACCTCACAGCTGGTTTGGACCGAAACCTGCCTGGTGGCCGGGCTGGCTGATTTTTTCTCCCGCGCTGCTGGTACTATGGGCGCCTGGGGGATTTCGGGTGACCTGTTATTACTACCGCGGCGCATACTACAAAGCGTTCTGGGCTGACCCGCCCGCGTGCACGGTGGGGGAGCCGCGCAAGAGCTATTGGGGCGAGCGTTCGTTCCCGCTGATCATGCAGAATGTGCATCGGTATTTTCTCTATCTCGCTCTCTTATTTCTTCTAATTCTAGCGTACGACGTTTGGAAAGCGCTTTGGTTTGCAAATGGATTTGGAATCGGTGGCGGCACGATTGTGCTTGCAATCAATGTCGTGTTGCTCGGCGGCTACACCATTGGGTGTCATTCTCTGCGACACCTGGCGGGCGGATTTCTAGATCAATTTTCAAGGGCGCCAGCATGTTATCGCGCTTATGGATGTGTGACGTGTTTCAACCGGCGCCACATGCTTTGGGCCTGGGTGAGTCTCTTCTGGGTCGGGTTCGCCGATCTGTACGTGCGCCTCTGCGCGATGGGAATCTGGCACGATGTCCGGCTTTTCTAGCCGCGAAGGCAAGCGTAAAAAATGTTACAAAATTAGGGCGGTGTGGCTTTTGTAACGTTGTAACTCTTTTAACTGTTTAACTTTTTAACCATGCCCGACTACGAAACTTTCCATGCCCGACTACGAAACTTTCGAGCACGACGTTCTTGTCATTGGCGCAGGCGGTGCGGGGCTGCGGGCCGCTATCGAAGCGTCGGCTGCAGGTGTTAGGGTCGGACTCGTTTGCAAATCGCTTCTCGGCAAAGCGCACACCGTAATGGCCGAAGGCGGAATCGCGGCGGCCCTGGCCAATGTTGATGAACGCGATAACTGGAAGGTGCATTTCGCCGATACAATGCGCGGCGGTCAATACGTGAACCAGTGGCGCATGGCCGAGCTGCACGCGAAGGAAGCACCTGACCGCGTGCGAGAGCTCGAAGCGTGGGGTGCTGTTTTCGATCGAACAAAGGACGGGAAAATTCTGCAGCGACATTTTGGCGGACATAAGTACCCGCGGCTGGCGCACGTAGGCGATCGCACGGGCCTGGAGATGATCCGCACATTGCAAGATCACGGCGTTCATCAGGGAATCGATGTGCACATGGAGCATACGATTCTTTCGCTACTCAAAAACGGAGACCGCGTGGTTGGCGCTTTCGGATATGAGCGCGAGAGGGGGCGCTTCAAAATTTTCCGCGCTAAAGCAGTCGTACTAGCCACCGGCGGTATTGGGCGTGCTTACAAAATCACCAGTAACAGCTGGGAATATACCGGAGATGGGCACGCGCTTGCGTACGAAGCCGGCGCAGAACTCATCGACATGGAGTTCATTCAATTTCATCCGACTGGAATGGTCTGGCCGCCCAGCGTGATGGGAATTTTAGTGACCGAAGGCGTGCGGGGCGAAGGTGGAATCCTGACCAACAAAGATGGCAAGCGTTTCATGTTCGAATCAATCCCGGAAAATTATCGTGCGCACACTGCGGATGATGAGGAGGAAGGATGGCGATACTGCCAGGGACATAAAGACGCGCGACGCCCACCTGAGTTGCTAACTCGCGATCATGTCTCGCGTTGCATCGTGCAGGAGATCAAAGAGGGCAGGGGAAGTCCGCATGGCGGAGTGTTCCTCGACATTTCGTGGATCAAACAAAAACTTCCGAACGCAGCCGAACATATCAAGCGCAAGCTCCCGAGCATGTATCATCAGTTTAAACAACTGGCGGACATAGATATCACAGAGCAACCGATGGAAGTTGGGCCGACGACCCATTACATCATGGGCGGTGTGCGTGTCGATCCCGATACACAAATGTCGCGATTGGCCGGGCTATTTGCCGCCGGTGAATGCGCCGCCGGTATCAATGGCGCGAATCGTCTGGGAGGGAATTCGCTGTCTGATCTTTTGGTGTTTGGAAAACGAGCCGGCGAATTCGCGGCAAAGTTCGCCAAGGAACATCAGCACGGCAACGTCGACAACGACAAGGTCGACACAGTTGCGCGCGAAGCTTTAGCTCCGTTCGAGAGCAGCGCTGGTGAGAATCCCTACATGATCCAGAAGGATCTGCAGGAAACGATGCAAGATCTGGTTGGAATTGTTCGCACGGAGACCGAAATGCACGAAGCAATGAAAAAGATCGCCAGGTTCAAAACGCGCGCCGAAAAGACTGGCATCACGGGCAATCGAGAATACAACCCCGGCTGGCATACCGCGCTCGATTTGAAGAATCTGCTGACAGCTTCGGAAGCAATCACACGCGCCGCGTTGGAGAGAAAGGAAAGCCGTGGCGCGCAATTTCGGGAAGATTATCCAGATAAGGACGAGCGCTTCGGTAACGTAAACACGATTATTTCAAAAGCGGCTGACGGGTCGATGGAAATCCGAATGGAGCCGTTGCCGGAGATGCCGGATTATTTGAAACAGGTGATCGACGAGAATCGATGAACGTTCAGTTCAAAATATGGCGCGGCGACGCGAATGGCGGTGCATTTCGCGAATACGCTGCCGAATGCACCGAAGGCTGGGTGGTGCTTGACGCCGTACTCGATATTCAGCGGACGCAGGCACGCGATCTGGCGTGCCGATGGAATTGCAAGGCAGGAAAGTGCGGGTCTTGTTCAGCAGAAGTAAATGGGATGCCAAGGCTCATGTGTATGACGCGGCTCAGTGAGTTGCCGTTAGACAAACAAGTAACAGTCGAGCCGATGAAGGCGTTTCCGATCATCAAAGATTTGGTCACGGATGTTTCATGGAATTTTCGGATTAAGAAAAAGATCAAACAGTTCAAGCCGCGACCGCCCGACGCGCCGGACGGCACATGGCGAATGCAGCAGGAGGACATCGATCGTGTGCAGGAATTCCGGAAATGCATCGAATGTTTTCTTTGCCAGGACGTTTGCCACGTGCTCCGTGATCACCAAATGCACGAAAGATTCATCGGCCCACGTTTCTTAATTCACGTTGCTGCGCTGGAGATGCACCCACTCGACACCGAAAACCGCATCGAAGAACTACGAAACACGCAGGGAATCGGTTACTGCAACATCACCAAATGCTGCACGAAAGTTTGCCCCGAGAGCATCCAGATCACGGATAATGGCATTATTCCACTGAAAGAACGCGTGGTGGACGACTTTTACGATCCACTGGGCTGGTTTTGGCGACTGCTGAAGAAGAAAGCTGATCGTAAAGACGTTGATTAACGCTTCCACGGAATCGACATGAGCGAACTGAAACGACTGCACAAAGATGCAATCCCCGCCGCGCTGGAAAAGGCGGAGCGTTACCGTTTGCTCAACGAACCTGGCGAAGCCGAGAGTATTTGTCTCGATATACTCCAGGTCGATCCGGAAAATCAGCATGCAATCATCATGCTTTTGCTCGCGTTGACGGATCGTTTCACGAAAGGCTACGGAGTAAGCGACACACAGATCAAAGAGTTGCTTGGACGAATTCGCGATGATTACGAGCGCGCGTATTACTCCGGCATTTTTGCTGAGCGTCGCGCCAAGGCGAAGTTGGCTCAACACACACCAGACTGTCGATTTCAAGCGTACGATCTTTTCCGGGAGGCCATGGGCTGGTTTGAAAAAGCCGAAGCCGCGCGCCCTATAGGAAATGATGACGCCTTACTACGATGGAATACGTGCGCGCGAATTATCGAACGCAACAAACTCGTTGCGCGCGAGGAAGAAGAACCAATCGAATTTCCCCTTGAGTAATTGTAGGGCGTCTGTGTCAGACGCCACTCGCTTGGCGTTTCACAGAAACGCCCTACAATTCGCGGATGAGAAGTGAGGACGCATTTGCCCGCTTCGAGCACGCAGGCTGGCAACGCGTGGCAGACAAATACGATTCGGCGTGGTCGTCGCTAACTCGGCAATTTATTCCTCATCTAATCAGGGCTGCTCAGGTCTCCGCCCGCATGTCGCTATTAGATGTGGCCTGCGGACCGGGTTATGTGTCCGCCGCAGTGAAAGAATTGGGCGCGGTTCCAACGGGAATCGATTTTTCTGAAAAAATGATCGCGACCGCAAAGGGAATGTTCCCGGACATTTTGTTCATCCAAGGTGATGCTCACAGTGTGCCGTTTCCAGACGCTAGTTTTGATCGCGTTTTGATTAACTTCGGTTTGCTCCACGTCTCACGTCCCGAAATCGCATGCGCAGAAGCATGTCGTGTTTTGAAATCGAATGGACGAATGGGTTTCACTGTCTGGGCTGGGCCGGAGAAGAATCCTGGCGCCAAGATTGTTAATGACGCAATTGAAGCGCACGCGGATCTGGATGTTGGCCTACCCGAAGGCCCGCCGCACTATCTGTTCGGTGAGAGCGAAGAGTGCCATAAAGCACTTGAACAAGCCGGCTTTGATGGCGATTCAATGAGCTATGAGACGCGCACTGTGGAATGGCATCACCCAACTTCGTCCTATTTCTTCGAAACTGAACGCGACGCCGGTGTCCGCACGGCCGGGCTTCTTGCGCGTCAGTCGTTAGAAACCTTAGACTCAATTCGCCGCGCGATCGAAAACGGAATCAGGCAATACGCGAGAGATGATGAGTTCGTTTTGCCAATGACTGCGCACGTTGTTGCTGTATCAAAAAGATAGTGTGCTTCAATTGTCCGCCGCCACGAACGCGTGAGTGAAATAGCAGGTCGACGGAAATATTTATCTGACGCCGCGCGTGCGGTATGGCTGGGGCCGATAGCATTTGCAGTAGCCGTCATCGGCACTGAACTGCTGAACCACGAGCACTTGCGGCTACTCGCCATCCTATTGCTGTTTATCGCAGGGGTGCTGGCCGTTGTCGCCTGGAACGATAGCCCATGGTTTGGTGTTTTTCCGCTAGATCGGAAGGATCGGGTTGCCAACGCGCAGCTGCTGGTGAAAAGGAGAAAGTTGGCGCTGGCAATCGTGGCTGCGGCGGTCGTTTCGTCAGCCGCATCACATATTGCCTTTCTCGCTGCGCCTCGTGCGACATTTGGCGTGGCGGGCTTGCTGTGGCTGGCGTCGATTGGGCTGATTCTCGCTGGGGCCAGGTTATTCGGCGGTGCCGATCTCGCGCGCAATGGCGATCAACCCCCCGGTCCGCCGATGTGGAGCTTGTTGGAAGCTGCCGTTGTCGCGTCACTTGTAGTCCTCGCGCTGGCCTTGCGCGTCTGGGATCTGGGACGTGTGCCATTCAATATTTACCCAGACGAAGTCATGACCGGCGTGGTAGCTGAGCGGGCTTACCTCAGCGGTCCGACTGCTGCGCCAGTGTTTAGCACGCTCTGGAGCGGCATCGAACTCCCGGCATTGTGGTTCGCGATTGTTGCGGGAGCGCTCAAGGCGGGTGGCATTGGACTAGCGGTCGTAAGATTGCCAGCAGCATTATTCGGCGCGGCGACGGTGCTGCCGTTTTACGCGCTTGTGCGCAATGTATGGGGAAGAATCGCGGCCATCGCAGGGGCGAGTCTAATGGCCTTTAGCGCTGCGAACGTGCACTACGGTCGCATGGCGTTAAACAATATTACGACGCCCTTCTTTTGGACGACATGCTTCTTTTTCATCGTACGGGGACTACGCCGCCGCAGCCTCGCAGACTGGACGCTGGCCGGACTGGCCGCAGGCGTAAGTGAGCACTTTTACTATGGGACGCGATTGTTACCGTTTATTCTGATCGCGTTTATCGTGTATCTGTTAGTGGTCCATTGGACCGAGGCCCGGGATTACGTTACCCACATTGGAGCACTGGTGCTGGGGTACCTTATCGGGTTCGGCCCGCTGCTGAGTTACTTCATGACTCATCGGGGCTTGTACTACGGACGAGGCGCAAGTCTGATGACGTGGAACCACATACCGACCAGCTGGCAGGACTTGCAAAAAATGTGGAACACGCTGTGGCCGATCATGTCTGACAATCTGCTGGGAATCAGCACGCGCAGTGCGCAAGACATCATGTACTTCGCTCCGCTGCTGCTGGTTGCAGAGGCTGCCCTGCTGCTACTCGGAATAGCACTGCTGATTTGGCGATGGCGTCATCCAGCGGCTTTTCTCCTGCTGCTATCTGGCCTGGGAGTGCTCTTTGTGGGCGGCACGCTTGTGCTGTATCCAAATAGCTCGCCACCCATGCTGGCGCATTGGACGCCGGCTTTCCCCTTTTTCTACGCGGCGATTGGGTTGCCAGCCGGGGCATGGGCGGCGTCCGTGCGCCGATCGCTGCCAAGCAGAGCGAACTGGATAACGTCCGCTGTCACGTTGCTGGGTTTAATGACACTCGCCTACGCGAACATTCACTTTTATTTTTTCAGGTATTACGCGAATCCGGAAAGCTTAAGAAGCGACCGCTACAAAGCCGCGCAGAGAATGTACGAGGTACAGACCATCCAGAGCCGGTACATGGCGTCACTTGGGGCCGGTTACCGAATAATAGTGGCCGGCAAATCGCCCTATCCTTACGATCCGGAGATCACACGATATCTCGTAAATGGTCAGGAATACATCCCGAGTTACAATCCAGAAGCGGGGTCATTGACTCCCACGCCAGGAAAGGGGATGGCGTTTCTATTCTTTCCAGGCAGTGAGCAATACCAGGAGAAAATTCGTGAGCGCTATCCTGGTGGGAAGGCAGGAGACGTATGTAATCCAGTCGGACGGCATGTGTTCTACGCGTACGTTATCGAACCGGAAATCATTCGCACTCATTCCCAAGCGCCTTAGCTGATTGAAAACAGGTTTCAGGTTCGCGCACTATCGATCACACAATCGCCCCACCGCAGCTTGAGCCCGCGCCAGCAGTGCAGCCGAAGCAATGATCGCCGGTCATGATCTCGCGACCCTCGAGTAAGTCCGGATCGATATCCCACAGAAAAAGTCCCGACTGGTCGGGATTACTTGCCCATTGCATTCCGAGCTGCTGATTAAAATCGCAATCGTAAACTTCTCCGCGCCAGCCCACGCTGATGGTGTTGCGACACATCAAGCCATCGATGGTTGCGGGATTAAACGCCTCAATCAGGAGCGCCATGTATTGGTCCAATCTGGTATTATGCCGCAGGTAAGTTGCGAACCTGCCGATCGGAAGATTCGCAAGGGTGTAGAGTTTATTGAAGATGATTCCGAAATGTGTTTTGAGCTCTTTTTTATAATCGGCCTCAAGTTCGGCTTGAGACGGCGGTAAAAATTCGCCGACTGGATTGTAAACGAGATGCAAGGACAGGTCCGGGTCGATTCCGTAGCCCAATGAGTTAAGCAGTTGCAGAGCAGCGATGCTGCCTTCGAAAACGCCGTCGCCGCGTTGCGCATTCACGTTTTCCGGAGAGTAACACGGCATCGATGCAATAATCTCCACTTTGTGCTTTGCGAGAAACGCGGCGAGATCTTCGTAACCGTGCTCTAGCAAAATCGTAAGATTGCAGCGATCGATAATGTGCCGATCCGGTTGCACCTGCTCAATGAAATAGCGGAAATGCGGAATCATCTCCGGCGCGCCGCCAGTGAGATCGATCGTCGGGATACCGGCTTTTCCGAACCAATCAAGAATCCGATCAATCGTTTCGCGGGTCATGATTTCCTTTCGTCTTGGCCCCGCGTTCACGTGACAATGCACGCACGTCAGATTGCAAAGCTTGCCCACGTTCACCTGAAGAATTTCTGGACGCCCACGGCAGAACGAGATCGACCGCTCTGCTAGTTTCTGAGTGAAACGATTCATCATGAATGAGCAGTAACCGCCGCTGTCGCAATAGCAGAGAAATTCATATCGTTTTGTCGGTGCTGCGTGAAGAACAAAAAGGCGGCATTCATGAATCCTGCACGCTCTTTAGCGCCAGCCGTGGTCTCGCAGCACCTGCCCGGTCTTTGGATTCATTTGGTCGCTCCTGCGATTGGCGCTTTGCTGGCTGTTGTCGGTTGTCGATGCGTGCGCGAAGAAGGTTGTTGCTCAACTGGCTGTATCAGGACAAGGTCTGTAAGCTGATCGATCAAGTTTCAAATTCTTATGAAGAAGAAAGTCCTTTTTATTTGCGTCCACAACAGCGCGCGCAGTCAGATGGCGGCAGCATGGTTAAACGATATTTGCGGCGATTATTTCGAAGCAGAAAGCGCCGGGCTTGAACCTGGGGAGCTGAATCCGCTGGCTGTTCAAGTGATGGACGAAGTCGGAATCGATATTTCGAATAACAAGACACAAGCCGTCTTTGATGTCTTTAAGAGCGGGCAATTTTTCCCGTACGTCATCACAGTTTGTGATGAGTCGGAAGCCGCGGGTTGTCCGATTTTTCCCGGTGTTACGTACCGACTACATTGGAGTTTCCCCGACCCATCCGCACTTGTTGGCACTCAACAGGAGCAGCTTCAAGGCACACGCAAGATTCGTGACGACATTCGGGCGCAAATTGAAAACTGGTGTGACGAAATATGCGCTGTCGATGCGTAAATTGATGGAGATTCCTCCAACTGAGTCGCCGTCCGCGACCGTCAGAGAAGAAGTTCGGCGCCGTTATGGCGCCAGTGCATCAGGTAAATCGGCGTGCGCCGATGACTGCTGCACATCAACTGACGTTATGAATCTCGGCTATTCTGCTGAGGATGCAGCGGCGGCACCTGAAGCGGCCAATCTCGGACTTGGCTGCGGAAATCCGCTGGCAATCGCTTCGCTCAAAGACGGTCAGGTCGTTTTGGATCTCGGTTCCGGCGCTGGGTTTGATTGTTTTCTTGCTGCTCGTGCCGTCGGAAAAACGGGAAAAGTAATCGGCGTCGATATGACGCACGAGATGCTAACGAAAGCACGCGAGAACGCACAAAAGAACGGATTCATAAACGTCGAGTTTCGCCTTGGTGAAATCGAAGCGCTGCCGGTGGCGGACAAAAGCGTCGATGTGATCATTTCCAACTGCGTAATCAATCTCTCCCCTGAAAAGCAGCGCGTATTCAACGAAGCGTTCCGGGTACTGAAACCAGGTGGACGGCTTGCTGTTGCCGATATGGTCGCGACAGCGCCGCTCCCCGATGACATCAAAGCTGACTGGAATGCTTACACCGGGTGCATTTCCGGCGCTTCGCAAATCACCGATCTTGAGGGCACGCTTCAAGCGTCCGGATTTAGGGACATTAAGATCGCGCCAAAAGATTCGTCACGCTCCTTCATCCGAGAATGGCTTCCCGGTAAAAGAATTGAAGATTATTTGATCTCAGCAACGATCGAAGCGGTGAAGCCGACTGAGCATTAATTTTCAGGCGTAGCCACGATACCATTTCGCTACGCCGTATTAATTTTCCCAGTGGAAATTAAGAATGAGCAAGCCGCGTGCGAGCTGAATATCGAAATATAAAGAGGAGGCATACTATGAAACCGAATGTAGGTCCGCGTGAGCAATTATTCCGCATTGCCGTCGGCTCGGCCGCGGTGGCCGGCGCCGCGCTGCTGCCGAGGCTGCGCGGGTGGCGTTGGCTGCTGTGCGCATGGGGGCTGGCGAACATCACCACCGCATTGACGCGCTACTGCCCGAGCAATCAACTGACTGGCATTGACAACACTCGTGGCAACGAATTCGTTCATTTCCATGAGGCGCTGCACGGTTTCCGCGGCCGCATCGGCCAGCGACTGAACGAGCTTCAGCACCGCATCGGCGCCACGGCGTGATTTGTCTCAGACGCGCCGGATCACTGGCGAGGTAAAAGGCACATTTTTCTCAGCCTCGGGAACGCCAGGATTGGTGTCGGCAATGCGCGTGTCACGAAGGGGTAGAAGTCTAATCGACTTTTTTGAAGCTACTCTTGAGGACCGGTACTGGCATGCTCGCGCAGTTTTTCGCCTTCGCCTTTCTTCGGATGCCGTGTCACGTCGCGATTTAACCCGAGCCTTTGCTGTCTCGCCGGTGAGGAGCCTATTCGCGGATTTCCGAAACGCATCCGAATGTCGCGCCACGCGAGCCTTACATCGCGAAGGAAGTGGCCGGGTGGTTTGTAACCAAATGCACGGTATTTGCCCGGTTGGACTTTTCCTTTCGCCTGGACGAAACGCGCGAATCTTTCCGCCCATGCGTCCAACTCTGCAAACACATTCTCGTGGCGCGGCAAATCTTCGGCCTGGTTGTCGCTGTATGGTTCGTTTCTGCCAAACTCGACGTATCGCCACAGCGAGTCCGGAACTTCCACGCCGCCATATCTGCATTGCCACACGAGCGGGGCGTAGCTGTCGCGTTCATTTACGAATGGTTCCCGCTCGGGATCAAAATAATGTTTGTGCGCCTCGTTGAGAAGCTTGGGACGACCTGCCGAGTCCAGTTCGTCTCCACCGGCATCGCCGTAGCAGAAAAATGCTGCCGTCCGGCCTTCGAGATGATTCACGCTCATCGTCTTCCATTCGGGAGAATGTTCGAGCTTCATTGCGAGCTCCGGATCCTTATGCTTGATCGTATCTTCTCGAGGGTTCCCGCCGTTCATGCACACGAGCCGGTCAAACATCGCCTTCAAATTACTCGTTGACGCGTACCAGTTTATCGGACCGATGATTGCCCAGGCATCGGCCAGATCTAATCGCGCGTACATATCAAGGTCCCACATCAAATCGGGTTCTTTCTTGTTTTTCTTCTCGTAGCAGTTGCAAGGCCACACACATAAGGCCATCGACGTCGACACACAGGCGTTGCAGCTTTGAATTCGGGCGCGGCCAAAAACATTCCCCAAATCTTCGTAATCGATCTCCCATTCCTGAGGAAGCCGGTCTGCCATCCGCAGCATCAGCGTTCGCGCTTTCGAATCGACCCCCGGGCAATTGTATTGTCGTCGATCTGAACCGGCGATAATCAATACTCGAAACGGCCTCTCAGATATTGGAAGCTTTCCGTTCTCGTCGTTCGGTTTCACCATAACAACTTCGCAGGAACACCGCGGACGGATTTACTTTTACTCCGGTTGTGGCGCCGTCCCGATAGAGAACTTAACGGCTATTCTGCGAGTTCATCGGTTGTACGCGGCGCGCGTTCCGGGCGATCACCGTCTGGAAGACGCCAGTAATCGCGTTGCCGTCGAAACGGTAGCAACCACAAGCGGCCAAGCGTTAGCTCGTTGTCATCTCTGTAAGCTGGCACGCCGATTGTGATTTCATCCTGCGGGATGTCGCGGCGCAACGTTCGGTGGAGCTTGTCCCACCAGCAAAAAATTGTTCCCCAGTTTGAATTCGTCTCCCGTTCGACAATGGAATGATGAATGCCGTGCATGCGCGGAGTGACGATCACACGATTCAGAATGCGTTCGAGCCAAATCGGCAATCGCCAGTTGGAATGATGGAACAGCGTCGCAGCCTCGAATGTGATGAAGAATGCGACAAATATTACCGGTGCGATGCCGAAGACCAACACAGCAAGCGAAAGAAAACCGATCGAAAAAATCATTTCGCCGAAATGGAAGCGCGCGGCAGTGCTCACGTCGAGGTCGAGATCGGTGTGATGCACGTTATGAAAACGCCAGAAGACCGGCACCATGTGATTAGCCCAGTGCCACCACCAATACGCGTAATCCATCAGAAGAAACGTTGCGACGACTGCAGCCCAGCCTGGAAAGGGAAGCCAGTTTAATACGCCGATGTGCTGCCGCTGCGCCCAGACCGCCAGCATCAGCGGGATTGGCAACATAGCCAAACGGACAATCGCGAAGCCGGGGATCGAGAGCACAAAGTTGCGCAGCAGACGCTTAATCACGCTGAAATAGTGGCGGCGCAGCGGAAAACGCCATTGCAACAACAGGAGCGCCACAAACAAGCATGCCAAGAGGGGCGTCCCGACATAATCCATCAACGGAATTTTTGGGACAGCTAAAGCCATAAGCTGCTAAGAGACACAGGTGGATCGTTTCGTATTCCTATTCTTACTCATGCTCTTGCTCTTTAGAATCAATCTCAGAGAGCGAGCAGCAGTAGGAATATGAATAAGAGGACGAGCGCAGGATGCGTTGAGGGTATTTTGATCGGTTTTTCAGGTGCCGATTCGCCGGAACTCAAAAGTGGTCTCGGGTTTTAGGACCTCGCCGTTCATCTCAAGGAGCGGATAAACGAGGAAATTAATCGGCCCGCTTTCAGGTTCCGGATCGACAACCAGATCGCGACCCTTTGTCAATTCAAACCGATTAGCCGGATTATGACCAAAGTAGTAATCAGCCAGCTTTGGATTTTTCCAAGCTTCGCTAATATCAACCGGTACCCACTGACCATCCGCGAGAAATTCGGCCCAGCAATGATAGCCCTCGATCTTGCCCTCATTCTTGTCGGCTGGAATGGTCGCGCCGATGGCGAAACGCGCGGGAATGTTGATGCTTCTCGACAAGGCGATGAAATACGCGTGGAAATCACTGCAATTGCCGGTGCGGGCATCGCACGCATAGACGGCGTCTCCGCGGCCCCAGCCATTACCTGATTTGTCATACCGCATGCGGCTGATGACGTGGTCGTACAACGCTTTCGCCCGCTTGAGATCATCGCTTTTTCCGGCTACGGCTTTCTCGGCGAGCGTCTTAAACGTTTCGTTTACCGGCACCAATTTTTCCGGCCGAAGATACCGCGCGGCGTCTGCATTGGCTGCGGGATAGGCGGCCTTTTCCTTGCGCACCACCTTGTATCGCAGCTCAATCGTTTTGCCACTGTCGTGCGGCTCCGCATTGACCACGCAGATGTCATTGCCGTAATCGCGATCCTGAACTTTATCCCATTTCATCGGGATATTCAGTTCTTCCACGCTTACGGTTTGAAAAGCATCTGTCTTTGCCAGCGGCACCCAGATGCGAGCGTTGCCGGTGATTTCTGGAAGTTTGACGCGATAAACGAAGTGAAACTCATCGGCGCCTTTGATAATGCCGGGCTCGCCGGCGGCATGAATGGTGAGCCCACCGAGCATCATTTTGCCGGGGTGACCTGTTAGAAAGAAGTCGATGTCGTACGTTTTTCCGTCCGTTCCTTTCATGTCCACACAGGCAAAGTATTTGCCACCGCCAAGATCCTGCAGCCTGTCATCATGCACTTTTACCAGGTCCATGGCGAGATCCTGACCCTCGTATTGAACATGAAACTTACCGTCGCTGCTCTTTTTTGTCTCGCCGTCGATATTCGTCTTGATACCGGTAGAAATATCAGCGGTGCTCACTCGCTTTTCAGCTCCGCCTTTCTTGGCGGCTGTGCCCTTGCTGGGATGCTCTGGATGCTCTTGTGAAAGCACGCGTGCGGCGGGCGTAAAAAACAGTGCAACAGCTGCTGCAATAATAATTCTCGAGATCATATTAACTCCTCTGTTTGCGTTCGTTCTTCTAATTCGTTCCGATATATTTTTCTGCATTTAATCCAAAAGACAAGCGTGGCTGCTTTGCTAGAGATACACATCGCAGAAACATTTGGGTAACACGTTCCAATGCAGTTCTCGATCATTGTTCCGGTTTTTAATGAAGCGCCGCTGATACGGCCGTTTCTGCGACATTTGCGCGAGCGAGCGCCGGAAGCTGAAATTATTGTCGCGGATGGGGGAAGCTCCGATGGAACCGCTGAGCTTGCCAGGGACTTTTGCGATCAGCTTGTCTCGAGCAAACCCAATCGGGCCGTGCAAATGAATCTGGGCGTACGCGGCGCGAGTGGCGACGTGTTTTGGTTCGTGCACGCCGATGCAGAAGTAC
>WNGI01002328.1_pt1 | contig 16423 bp, 15 predicted proteins | sample 5400621 | NCBI WGS metagenome assembly WNGI01 (sample SAMN13153374, study PRJNA577476) | soil metagenome | isolation source: 20 cm soil or saprolite under Garry oak tree replicate 1 | place: USA:California | collected 2016-06-15 | reverse complement strand
TGCAGACATTTCCATTGCCGAAGGCGTGATGGGACTGTTCGACGGTGCCGCGGTGCGGGGCCAGTCCGGATCTGGCGCAACCGCCGACCTGGCCGCTCTTCTCGGGTGGCCGGTGGTGCCTGTGCTCGATGTCACCGGCCAGGCCGAGACGGCCGCGGCCGTGGCACTCGGTTGTGCCCGGTATAGAGACGATGTCGATATCGCCGGCGTGATCCTGAATCGCGTGGCGAGCCAGCGGCATTTGTCGCAGATGACGCCGGCGTTCGAGCGGATGAAGATGCCGGTGTTCGGGGCCCTGTTGCGCGAGGACCGCCTTGCTCTGCCTGAGAGGCATCTCGGACTGGTCCAGGCCAGGGAGATCCCGGCGATCGACCAGCGCCTCGACGCGCTTGCGGATATCATGGATGCTGCCATCGATCTCGATGCGATCAGGCAATCAGCGAGACCGGGGAAGGCTGCCATCCTTGCCCGCGGCCAACAGCCTGACGGCGCACGAGCTGATCTGCCGCCGCCCGGGCAGCGCATCGCGCTCGCACAGGACCGGGCATTTTCCTTCATGTATCCCCATCTCCTTCGGCAATGGCGGTTTGCGGGCGCGGAGATCATTCCGTTCTCGCCGCTGGCCGACCAGGCTCCCGATGGTGCCGCCGACGCGGTCTGGTTGCCCGGCGGCTATCCAGAGCTGCATGCGGGCGCGCTGGCGTCTGCCCACCATTTCCGGGAAGGTCTCGAGCGGCTTGCGAGCCGCGCCGTTCCCATCCACGGCGAGTGTGGTGGCTATATGGTGTTGGGGCGAGGGCTTGAGGATGCCGACGGAAACCGGCACGAAATGACCGGCCTGCTCGAACTGGAAACTTCCTTCGCAAAACGCAGACTGCACCTGGGCTATCGGCGCGCAAGGCTTCGTGTAGCCTGTTCCCTAGGGCCGGTCGGAACGGAAGTGCTCGGTCATGAATTCCACTATGCGAGCACGATTTTGGCGAGCGGCGATCCGCTGGTCGACTGCAGGGATGCCGCCGGAGTTGAGATGCCCGAGCAAGGTGTCCGACAAGGCTCGACAACGGGCACGTTCTTCCATGTCATCGACCGGGTGGCCACATGATTGAAACGCCGGCTGAATTTCCGCGGCAGTTTGACGATGCCTTCCGGGAATCGTTCCGTGACCTCGTGCTGTGGCGCCGCGACGTCCGCCGGTTTCGCCGTGATCCCATCGATCCGGGGGTGATCCACTCGCTTCTTGAACTTGCCAGCCACGCGCCATCGGTTGGCCACTGCCAGCCCTGGAGATTCGTGCTGGTCGAATCCGCCGAACGTCGCGAAGCGGTGCAATCCATTTTTGCCGGAGCCAACGCGAAAGCCATCGAAGGCTACCACGGCGAACAGCGTGCGCATTATATGAGGCTGAAGCTGGAGGGGCTCGAAAATGCTCCCGTTCATCTTGCGGTCTTTGCCGATGAGGCAACGCAGGCGGGCAGCGGCCTGGGCCGTCAAACCATGCCCCAGACCCTTCAATATTCCGTCGTTGCGGCCGTTCAAACCCTTTGGCTCGCGGCGCGCGCGGAGGGACTGGGGCTGGGCTGGATTTCGATCCTGGAGCCAACAACCGTGCATCGGATACTGGAGGTGCCCGATAGCTGGACGCTGGTCGCCTATCTCTGTATCGGCTGGCCTGAGGAGGAGCATCTGGACCCAGAGCTCGACCGCCATCGCTGGCAAGCGCGGCTGGACGTCGAACGCATGATATTCAGGCGCTAACAGGCGTGAGCTGATCGTCTTGGGCGCTGCCAAGCCCGGGCGCTCGACGCCTTCTTGCTTTTCGGCCGATCGATCATCCATTCTCACTCGAAGACTTAAAACGGGAGGCGTCCTTGCCCAGCACGGTGTTCGATTCAGCCCTGTTTCGCGATATGTTCGGTACTGCTGAAATGCGTGCTGTATTCAGCGACGAGGCCCTCGTTGGGCGATATCTGGAGACGGAGGCAGCGCTGGCTCGGGCACAGGCCCGGGCCGGGGTGGTTCCGAAGTCCGCAGCCGACGCGATTGGTGCCGCCGCGCGGACCATCGCGATCGATTTCGATAAATTACGGCGCGAAACCGAAATCGTCGGCTATCCGATCTTGCCGCTGGTCCATCAGCTATCTGAAGCCGCAGGTGAGGCCGGCCGCTATGTGCATTGGGGCGCCACCACGCAGGACATCATGGACACCGCCAATGTGCTCCAGATCAGGTCCGCGCTGGATATCGTTATTCGGGATCTCAGAGAGCTGCGCGATTGTCTCGCCGGCCTGGCACTGAAATATCGCGACACGCCGATGGCGGGCCGGACCCATCTGCAGCAGGCGCTTCCGATCACCTTCGGCTACAAGGCGGCGGTCTGGCTTTCCTCCGTCGATCGGCATATCGAGCGCTGCGAGCAGGCCCAGCCGCGGATTCTGGTCGGCGAATTTGCCGGCGCCGCGGGCACTCTCGCATCGATCGGCGAAGGCGGCTTGGAAATGCAGAAATTGTTCTGCGAGGAACTCGGCCTGCGCCAGCCATCGATGACCTGGCACGTTGCGCGGGATGGAATAGCCGAGGCCGTGACCTTGCTAGGCCTTATCACCGGGACGCTCGGCAAGATCGCGACCGACATCATGATGATGTCCGCGACCGAGTTCGGCGAAGTCTCCGAACCGTTTGTCCCGGGCAGAGGCGCTTCTTCGACGATGCCGCAGAAGCGAAATCCGATATCCAGCGAATTGATGCTGGCGGCAGCCAAGGCCGTCCGCCAGCATGTGGCCACCATGCTGGACGCCATGATTCACGATTTCGAGCGCGCAACCGGTCCGTGGCATCTCGAATGGATATCGCTGCCGGAGAGCTTTCTGCTGACCGCATCCTCGCTCGCCAACGCCAAATTCATGCTAGGAGGGCTGGTGGTTCACGAGCAGCGGATGCGAGAAAATCTCGAGCTGACCCGCGGTCTGATCGTTGCGGAATCCGTGATGATGGCGGCGGCGCCCAAACTGGGACGGCAGCGCGCCCACGACATTGTCTATGATGCATGCCGCAAGGCGATCGAGGGCGGCGGTCAGCTCGCCGACATCCTCGCCGGGATGCCCGAGGTCGTCGATGCGCTTGGCAGCTCTGATGCGATCCGCCATCACTGCGATCCCGCGAATTATCTGGGGTTGTCGGCCAGGATGGTCGATCGTGCCCTGGCTGGCGGCTGACCGGAAAATTGCTCTATTGCGGCGTGATGCCGGCTTCCTTGATGATGCGGTCCCACTTTCCGACCTCGGCCTTCAGCAGCTGTTCGAGCGCGGCCGGCGTTGCGCGTTCCTTGGCAACCGGCTCCATGCTGAGCTCGGCAAAGCGGCTGACAACCGTCGGGTCCTTGAGCGTCTTTTGCAAGGCGTCGACCAGCGCATCCACGATCGGCTTCGGCGTGTTGCGCGGCGCATACATTCCGTACCAGGTCGTGACGTCAAACCCCGGTACGCCGGCTTCCGCCGAGGTTGGCACGTTCGGCAAGGTCGGTACGCGTTTCTTGCTGGTGATCGCGTAGCCCGTGATGGTGCCGGCCTGGATATGCGGTGTCGGCCCGGTTGCGGGATCGCAATATACGTCAATATGTCCCGCGATAATGTCGTTCAGCGCTGGTCCGCCGCCCTTGTAATAGATCGGGGTGAGCTTGGCTTCGATCGCGCTCATGAACATCAGCCCGCAAAGATGCGAAGCGGAGCCCAGGCCCACATTGGCGTAGGTGATCTTGTCGCCCTGGGTGCGCACATAGGCGACCAGTTCCTTCAGGTCCTTGGCGGGAAAGTTTGGCCGCGCCACCAGGATCATCGGCACATCGGTGACCAGGCCGATCGGCGCAAAGTCGCCGACCGGATCGAACGGCAGCTTGGCATAGAGCGCAGGCGCGGTGGCCTGGCCGACATGCATCAGCAGCAGCGTGTAGCCATCGGGTGCGGCCTTGGCGACCCGATTGGTGCCAATGGTGCCGCCGGCGCCGACGACGTTTTCGATGACGAAGGGTTGCTTCAGTGTGGCGCTCATCGAACTTCCGAGCAGCCGCGCGATGACGTCGCCTGGCCCGCCGGCCGAGAACGGAACGACGAGGGTGATCGGCCGGCTCGGATATTCCTGTCCGAACGCCGGCAGCGTCGGCGACAGCAGCAGCAACAGCAGGATTTTCTTGACGAACCTCATTGCAGTCTTCCTATCCGCCAGGCGGGCTTTCACTTGGGCTTTCGAAAAGTCTTGATCGGTGCAAGCACAGGTTATTCGTCTGCGATGTCTTGCTTTGATGCCGAGGATTGTTCGATCATGCTGAGCGCGGCCACCGCCGCCGCCCTCACATGATCGACGCAGCACCGCTCGGCGAGGTCGGGATCGCCATTCTGGATCGCGCGCCAGATCGCGGTGACCTCGCGCAGACTCTTGTTGATCCGTTTTGGCTGGGACATCGAGGTAATTCTCAATAGCGTAATCCGGTCGTGCAGCGGCCGGAGCATTCGCTCGATGAAGGCATTCTGGCAGCCGCCAATCAGCGCCGCATAGAACTCCGTCTTGGCTTCGAGGGCGGTCATCAGGTCGGCCTCGGCGAAGGCCGCCTTCAACCGGGCGAGCGCGTCTCCAATCCTGCGTACGACGGCGGGGTCGCGCAGACGTGCGCATTCACGTCCGGCAAATCCTTCCAGGACGGCGCGTGCCGCGTAGAGCTGCTTGGCTTCCTCTAGGCTGATGGTGCTGACGACGGGACCGCGATGGGGGACGTTGTTGACCAGGCCGTCGGCTTCCAGCAGCCGAAGCGCTTCGCGAATAGACGGCCGGCTGACGCCGGTCATCTCGCAAAGTTCGCGCTCGATCAGGCGCTGGCCCGGCTTCAAGGTCCCGGACATGATCGCTTCGCGCAACTTTTGCGTGACCATCGAGCGGACGGTTGGAACGTCGTCAATCCGAAGCGTGGATGGCAATTCAGCGCGTTTGTCCATTGTCTGTCGCCTTCGTTGCAATGATTCTGCAGGAATCGCTGCCGCCGATCGCTATCGGCACCGGTTCAATAGCGATTCCCGGCAGAATCATCATCTCCGCAATCTGAACATGGGGCGGCTGGTCCAGCGCAAATTGATCGTTTCTGCTCATGCGGCGGACCAGCCTCCATCGATCGGGATGGTCGCCCCGGTGATGTCCTGCGCCGCCGGGCTGCACAGGAAGGCGGCCGTTGCACCTACATTCTCCATTGCGACAAAACGTCGGCTCGGCTGGCGCGAAGCCAGGTAGTTGCGCGTCGCGTCATCGATCGACAGATCGGCGCGTTCCGCGGCGGCCGCAATCCGTGCCTCGATCGCGGGCGTGGGTAACGTGCCCGGGCAGAGCGCGTTGCAGGTGATGCCCGTCGTCGCGGTCTCGAGTGCGACCGCGCGGGTCATGCCCAGGATCGCGGTTTTCGTCGTGACATAATCGATGCGGTTTTCCACCGCACGCGTCGAATAGATCGACGCCATATTGACGATGCGTCCCCAGCGCCGTTGTTTCATGGCGGGCAGGGCCAGGCGGATGAGATGAAATGGCGCGGAGAGATTGACCGCCAGCGCCTCTTCCCACCGGGCCGGAGCGAATTGCTCCACCGGCGCAAAGTGCCGAACCACAGCATTGTTGATCAGAATATCGATCGCACCGATGCGCCTGAGCAGCCCGTCCATCATGGCCTCGATCGCCGGGCGTTGCGACAGATCGGCTGCGACACTGAGCGTGTCCACTCCGAAGCGGGATTGCAGTCTGTCCTTTGCGGAGCCCGGCTCGACCAGGTCGTGAAGGACAATGCTGGCTCCGGCGTTCGCCAGGCTTTCGGCCACGGCGAAGCCCAGTCCCGCCGTAGCGCCGGTCACGAGCGCCCATTTGCCCCTCAGCATGAAGTCTGCCATCCGCTATTTCTCTCGATCCAGTTCCGCGAAGACTTCGCGCGCGTTGCGGAATGCGTCGACGCCGGCAGGGACGCCGCAATAGATCGCCACCTGCATGAAGACTTCGCGGATCTCCTCGCGCGTCGCGCCGTTGGTCAGCGCACCGCGCACATGCGTCTTGAGTTCGTGCGGGCGGTTGAGGGCGCACAGCATCGCGAGGTTGAGAAAGCTGCGCGTCTTGTGCGAAAGCCCGTCGCGGCCCCACACGTAGCCCCAGCAATATTCCGTGGTCAGGTCCTGCATCGGCCGGTTGAAATCATCGGCAGAGGCGATCGCCTTGTCGACAAATTCATCGCCGAGAACGCTTTTGCGGATCGTCAGTCCGCGGTCGTAGGTGGTCTTGTCCATGATGATTCTGCCTCTCAGTTATGCGGCTGTTGTTTGCTTTAGCCTTTGGGCCAGAACGGCTGGGCCAGCGCCAGCTGGGGCGGAAACACCGTCACCGGCACACCGGATTGCCACTGCACGATGGTCATGCCGGCGCCGACCCGGCGGCCTTTTTCGTCGAACTTGATCTCGCCAAGCGGATAGTATTTGGACGGGCCGGCATCCATCGCACGCAACGCATCCGCCACGGCGACCCGGTCGGCCTTGCCGGCCTTTTCAAGCGCGTCCTTGATGACCCACATGTCGCCATAGGTCGAGATGGCGTTTTGGGTCATCCATGGTTCTTTGTAGCGGGTCTTGAGTTCGGCGATCAGCGCTTCGTGACCCTTGGCTCCCCAGCTTGCGACGCAGGTCAGAACGCCCTGCAGCAACTCGGCGCTCACGGTCTGAAGCATGTCCGGCTCGGCGATGGCGATGCCGAACGAAATCGTCGGCACCTTGCCCTGGCCGAGGCCAAACTCATTCATTTTTTCGAGCAACAGCTTGGCGTCGGAAATGACGGTCGGCAGAAAGAACAGCAGGTCCGGCTTGGTGGAGCGGATCTTCTGAACCAGCGACGTTGCGTCGGCGAGCGGCGGAGTGAAGGTTTCGTCGGAAACCAAATTGAGCCCGTTGGCCGCCAGCAGGCCTTCCCGCATCGATTTCGCCGAAGCGACCGATGCGCCGGTGTTGTCGGTAATGATCGCAACGGTCTTCGGCTTCTTTCCGGACGCGGCCTCCGCCAGGTTGATGATCTGCGGTAACGCCTGTTTGGCTTGCGACGCGGCGGTGGCCGAGGTCTGGAACACATATTTGAAGCCGCGGTCGGTGATCAAATCCGAGTAGGACAGGGTAAGAACCGGCAGGTTGGCGCGCTCGGTGACTTCGGTGACCGCCAATGTAAACGAACTCAGATAGGCCGCGCTGGCGGCGACGAGATCGGGCTCCTGTGCGACCATGCGCTGCGCCGCATTCTTGGCCTTTTCGGTGGTATCGCCGGAGTCGAGCACGACCAGTTTCAGCTTGGCGCCGCCGAGCGACTTGACGCCGCCCTGTACGTTGATGTGATCGACCGCCATCTCGGCGCCTTCGCGCATGACCGCGCCCGGTCGCGCATAGAGTCCGGAGATCGGCACCAGCAGGCCGACTTTGACCTCGGCCGGCTGCTGTGCCCAAACCCGGGACGAGAGCAGCCCAACCGAGGCTCCCGCCAGCAGCGTTCGTCGTGTGATGGTCGTGTTCGTGATCCGCCTCATTTCTTGTTCCTCCCTGAATGTTTTCTGACTTCGTTTTCGGTCAGGATTTTTTTGGCCAGAACGGCGCCGCCACTGCCAGATCGGACGGATAGACGGTGACGGGGATGCCGGATTGCCATTGGACGATGACAACGCCGGCGCCGACGCGGCGGCCTTTCTCATCGAATTTCAATTGCCCGCCGGGATAATATTTCGAGGGACCGCCATCCAGGGTCCGGAACCCGTCGGCGACCGCGAGCCGATCGGCTTTCCCGGCTTTCTCAAGCGCGGCCTTCATCAGCCACATATCGCCGTAGGTCGAGATGACGTTCTGCGTCATCCAGGGTTCTTTGTACTTCGCCTTCAACTCGGCCATGATATCTTCCTGGCCCTTCGAGCCCCAGTTGGCGACGACGGTCATGATGCCCTGGACGACATCCGGGCTGACGCTTTGCAGCATGTCCGGTTCGGCGATCGTGATGCTGAAGGACACGGTCGGAATCTTGCCCTGTCCGAGGCCGAACTCGTTGATTTTTTCCAATCCGAGCTTGGCGTCGGAGACCGCATTCGGCATGAACAGCAGGAGATCCGGCCGCGCCGACCTGACCTTCTGGATCAGGGGCGTGGCGTCGGAGAGCGGCGGGGTCCAGACTTCCTCGACCACAAGCTCAAGGCCGAGCTGCGCAAAGATTTTTTCCTTGAGCGCCTTGGCGGTCGCAACCGACGTGGCGGTATTGTCCATCAGCATGGCGACGGTCTTGGGGCGCTTGCCGGAGGCCGCTTCGGCGAGTTTCATCAATTCGGGGACACCGAGTTGCGATTGCACGCTGGCCGGCGCCGCAGTTTGAAAAATAAACTTGAATCCGCGTTCGGTCAGCAGGTCGGAATAGGAGAGGGTCAGCACCGGCAATTGCGCGCGCTCCGTCACTTCGGTCACGGCGAGCGTGAAGGAACTGAGATAAGCGCCGGTGGCCGCGACGAGATCGGTCTCCTGCGCGACCATGCGCTGCGCTGCATTCTTGGCCTTCTCGGTGGTGTCGCCGCAATCGATCACGACGAGTTTCAGTTTGGCGCCGCCGAGGGCCTTGATGCCGCCCTGGGAGTTGATGTGATCGATGCCCATCTCGGCGCCCATGCGCATGACCTGTCCGGGGCGGGTGTAAATGCCTGAAAGCGGGACGATCAGTCCGACCTTGACCTCGCCCGGTTGCTGCGCCCGGACGACGGTCGATAGCCCCATGGCTGCGGCGCTCGAAAGCACGGTTCTGCGCGTCAGCGACGTTGTCGACTTGTTGCCTTGGTTTAAGTGCTGGCCCATTTCCTCGCTCATTTCCCTGATCTCCGATTCTGCTTGTTGGTTTGCTCTACATTCCGAGATAGGCCCTGCGCACGCGATCGTCCGCGCGCAGGGTCTGATTGTTGCCTTCCAGTACGACGCGGCCCGCTTCCAGAACGTAGCCATGGTCGGCCGATTCAAGCGCCTCCGCGACGCGCTGTTCGACCAGCAGGATCGTCAGGTCGGATTGCCGGCGGATCTCAATCAGCCGCTCGAAAATGAAATCCGCGATTGCCGGCGAAAGTCCCATCGACGGTTCGTCTAGCATCAATAGCTTTGGCGACGACGCCAGGCCGCGGCCGACCGCCAGCATCTGCTGCTGCCCGCCGGACATTGTTCCTGCGAACTGGGCGCGGCGCTCGGCCAGTACCGGCAGCCATTCAAAGATGCGCTCGATGTTCTGTTTCCAGTCGCGCCGGCCCGCCTCGGTCATCGCGCCGATTTCCAGGTTTTCCATCACGGTGAGCGAGGGGAATACTTGGCGTCCTTCCGGCACATGAGCGATCCCGAGATGCGCGCGCTGGGAGGCTCCGACCGCCAGAAGGTCCTTGCCCTCGAACGTGATCGCCCCCGCGCTCGGTTTCACGATGCCGGAAATCGTCTTGAACAGCGTCGTCTTGCCGGCGCCGTTCGGGCCGACGATGGCGACGAATTGTCCTGCTTCAACCTTGATCGAGACCCCGTTCAGAACCGGGATCGCCGAATAGCCGGCACTGAGACCTTCAATGCTGAGCATGGGCCGCCCATTTCTTTCCAAGATAGGCCTCGATCACGCGGGTATCGCGGGTAATGGTTTCCGGCTCGCCCTCGACCAGAACCGCGCCGTGGTCGAGCACCAGGAAGCTGTCGACCAGCCGGACCATCGCCTGCATGGTGTGTTCGATAATGGCGATCGTCACGTCCTGCTTCGCCAGTTGCTGGATGACGGCAACGACTTCGTCAGCCTCGCCATGTCCGAGCCCAGCCAGCGTTTCGTCGAGCAGCAGGATACGCGGCTGGCCGGCGAGGGCGCGGGCGAGCTCCATGAGCCGCAGCTCCTTGGTCGTGAGTTCGCCGGCCATGCGGTGAGCGATCGCGGAAAGACCGACCCTTGCAATCGCCTCGGACGCCAGTTTCCCGGCTTCGGTATCGGTCCTCGCGTGGACATAGGCGCCGACCACAACATTGTCCGAGATCGACATGCGTTGAAACGGCCGCATGATCTGGAATGTCCGTCCGATGCCGGCCTCGCATAGCTCGTGGGGTTTGCGGCCGACGGTGTTGTGTCCGTCGATCAGCACCTCACCGGCGTCGGGCCGCAGGAAGCCGTTCATCAGATTGAACAGGGTGGTTTTGCCGGCGCCGTTGGGCCCGATGATGCCGAGGATGGAATTTCGGCGCAGCCGGAAGCTGACATCCTGCACGGCCCTCAATCCCCCGAAGGAGCGTGACAGGCCGCGCACTTCGAGGGCGATATCTTGCGGTATCCCCACTTTCGCCGGAGCGTTCGGCAACGCCGATAAGACGGTCGCGGGTTCACGGGGCCTATCGGAAATCTGTGGCGCCGATAGCGGCTCGGGGGATGCGATGGCTCGCCGTTTGCGCACGAGGTCGCGCACTTTCCAGAACAGCCCTTCCGGCGCGACAAGGATCACGCAGATGATGGCGAGCCCGAAGATAACGCCCTGGATTCCGGGAAAGCGCGTGCCTGCCTCGGCATTCAGCGTTTCCGCGAGCGGAATCAAAATGACGGAGCCGATCACCGGCCCCCAGACCGTTCCGACCCCGCCGAACATGGCGACCGTCAGCGCCTGGGCGGAGACCAGCATGCCGAACACCGATTGCGGGGTCACGACCAGCAGAACAATCGCGTAAAAGGCGCCGATCGCTCCGGCTATCGCGCCGCTCAGCGTGATGGCGCGCAACTTCCAGACCAGCGTATTGATTCCAGCCGCTTCCGCTGCGGCCTCGTTCTGCTTGATTGCAAGCAGCGCCATGCCGAACCGCGAACGCTCGATCCATTGCGAGAGCAGGATCGTTCCGATGAGCATCGCCAGCGCCAGCAGAGTGTAGGCGCGCCCATCGCTGAATTGCATGTAGGCTAAGGGATTGTCGCGCTTGATCGGCAGTGTGACTTCCTGAAAGCCTAGCCATTCGAACACATAGAGAATGGCGAGCGGGTAGGCGAGCATGGCCAGCGCAAAGTAATGCCCCTGCAGCCGGAACGTAGGAAAGCCTACCAGCAATCCCGCGAGCCCTCCCAGCATCGCCGCGATCGGGATCAAAAGCCAGGGCGACAGGTCGAAGTAGATCTGGCCAAGCGCGGTCGTATAGGCGCCGATGCCAAAAAAGGCCGCATGGCCGAACGAGATCAGCCCGGTGTAGCCGCTGAGAAGATTCCAGGACAAGCCGAAAACCGCCCACACCAGCACCAGCGTCATCACCAGCTGGTAGTAGGAGTTGGTAACCAATAGCGATACGGCCGCATAGACGACCGCGAAAGCGATGACGGGAGCGAGCGACCGGAAACTCGGCATCATCAGGTCCTCTCGACCATGCGCCCGAAAAATCCTTGCGGGCGGAAGAAGATGATCAAAAGGAACACGACGAAGATCGCCGCATTTTGCAACTGTGTGGGCAACACGATCGTCGACATCTGCTGCACCAGCCCGATCGTCATGCCGCCCCAGAAGGCGCCGGTGATGCTTCCCATGCCGCCGAGAACGACGCCGGCATACATGACGATGACGTATTCGAGGCCGACAAAGGGTTGGAACGGATAGTTGGTGGCGAGCAGGCCGCCCGCAATTGCGGTCACGCCGGTGCCGAGCGCAAAGGCGAAACGGTGCGCGCGATCGACGTCGATGCCCATATAGGTTGCCGCGACAGGATTATCGGCCGCGGCGCGCATCGATTTGCCGAGCCGCGAGCGCGTGATGAGCAGCGTGAGCAGTGTCATCGTGGTCAGCGAAACCACCGCGTCGATGCCACGCGCCTTGTTGACAAAGATGCTGATGTCAAAAAACGGGCCGAGCTCCCAGGCCGAACTGGATAGCGGGGTGCGGATCGAAGCCAGCACCGAGCCGAAAACAATCAGGCCGCCGTTCTGCAGGATCAGCGCAATTCCGAGCGTCAGAATCAATTGGGCATAGTGCCCGTCCCCCTCGAGCAGCGAGGTGCGGGTGCCCGATACACGCGAGATCAAGGCGCGATGCACCAGATAGCCGAACAGCGCTAAAATCGGGCCGGCCATGAGAATGGCGACGAACGGTCCCGCGGTGTTGCCAAAGAGACTTTGGATGCCGAGCGCGGTGAAGCAATAAAATGCCGCGTACATGCCGAGCATCATGAAATCGCCGTGGGCGAAGTTGATGACCCGCATGACTCCGAAAATCAGGCCAAGACCGACACACATCAGGCCGTAGATCGCGCCGATCAGCAGGCCAGCGAACAATGCCTGCAGAAAGCCTTCCAGAAATTGTGTCACTGCGAACCTCTCGCGGGGACGCCCGCCGTTTTCAGAGCGGCGCCGGTCTTGAATTCCGAAGCCTGCGGCAAGTCCAGCCGGCAGAGAGCCGCGATGCCGCTGCAATCCGCAAGCCGTTCACAATTGTCAACAAGCTGTTCCAGTTCATGCGCGCGCTGCGTACCGATCACCACCGTTGCGGCTTCGCGAAAGCGTGCGCGGATTTCCTGGGGAGTTGCGGCTATGACGTCATCCAGGCGGCGGCGGATGGTTTCGCCGTTGTGCAGGCGGACCGTCACCTCGGCGCCCTGGGCTGCCGGAAAAGCAGCCGTGAGCCCGGCATCCTCCGCCAGATCGATCATTTCGATCAGCCGCAGGATCTCGGGGTCGTCGATGCCAGCATAATTGTCTTCTTCGATCGTACCTCGGACCAGCGTGGCGGCAACGCTGAACGGGATACTCATCTTGGCTTGAAGCGCGTGGCGATAAGGCCCCGTCGAATCGCAGCCGGGGTAGCGGATGGCCGCGGCGGGGACGCGCACCGCAACTGCGACGATCTCACCGGAGCGGCTCGATTCACGGGCGATTTGCAGCGCCGCTTGGGCTGCGGTCTGCGCGAAATTGCAGGCGGGGACCGGCTTGTTGTAAACCGCCATGATCTCGGGCCGTTCGCCCTCGAATAGCCGGATGCGGCCAGGCATCGGCTGGCGCCGATAGGCAGCGAAAAGCCCGGCTTCGCCCTCCAGAATGGTCTCGGATGCGTACGCGCCGGCTTCGGCGAGTTCGATGGCCGCGATAGCATTGCGCGCGGCGAAGCCCGGATGGAAGTACATCTCGGAACCGCCGGTATGCGGCCATTCGTTCAGGCCCGAGGACGTATTGGCCGCGATCGAGAGCGCGCAGATCGCGGCGTCCTCGGACAAACCGAGCGCACGGCTTCCCGCCAGCGCGGCGCCGAGCGGGGCAACGATGCCGGTCGGCCGGAAGAGGCGTGCGAGATCCGCGGTGAAAAGAGTTTTGCCGGTCTGCGCGCCGACTTCATATCCGACGATGGCAGCGGCAAGAAGGACGGCTCCGGAAAACGAACTGCGTTCCGACAACGCCAGTAGTGCCGGCCAGATCACGACACCGTGGTGGCAAATGCTGCCGGCATGCATGTCTTCGCGCACCAGACCGTGCCCCAACGTCGCGTTGGCAAAGGCGGCATCGCCCGGCGTGGTCCGCACCTGCGTGCCGATGACGGTTGCGCCGCCATCGAAGGGGCGGGCCAGTCCGATGGCTTGCTTGCTCCAGGCGTGATCTTTCGCCTCAAAGGCGCAGGAGAGGAAGTCCAGCAGACATATTTTCGCTTTGGCGGTCACGTCCAGGTCAAAGTCGCCGATATCGGCCGACAGCGCCGCGCGCGCCATTTGGCGCGCCGCGGAAATTCCGTCCGATGTGCCCGATCCACGCATTATTTCGATCGACGTCCCGCGCTCCGCTGGTTGGCGTTTAGCCGCGCATTTCAACCCCGGCCCAGTCTTCCAGAACCTTGGCAATCGACGTGAAATCGGAGGACGCGCCGTACTTGGCGTTGGTGATCGCCAGCATTTGCCGGACCACCGCGCCGCAGACCATGGGAACGCCCATCGCTTCGGCTTCGTCGATGCAGAGACGAACGTCCTTGTAGGAAAGGCCGGTAGTGAAGCCGAAATCGAAGGTGCCGGGAAGGACGGCGCGGGGAAATTTGTCCTCCGACGCGCTGTTGCGTCCGCTGCTGGCGTTGATGATGTCGATCAGGACCCGGGCATCGAGACCGCCCTTGACGCCCATCGCGACCGCCTCGGAGGTGATCACGACGGCGGCGGCGGCCATCAGATTGTTGGCAAGCTTGGCGGTTTGCGCCAGGCCGGGCTTCTCGCCAGTGTAAAACAGCTTGCCGAAGTTTTTGAGAATCGGCTGGACTGTTTCGTAAGTCGCTTTCGGGCACGACACCATGACCGCCAGCGAACCGCCCACGGCGCCCCTGATTCCGCCGCTGACCGGCGCATCGACCAACGTGATGTTCTTGGGTCTTAACGCGTCAGCGATCAGCTTGGCGGCGCCAGGCCCGGTGGTGGACAAGTCGACCAGAATATTTGCGCGCGTTCCCTCGATGATGCCCTGGGGGCCGAACGCGACCGCTTTGACGATGTCGGGGGTCGGCAGGCTCGCCAGCACGATGTCGGCTGACGAGGCGACCTCGGCGGGAGATTTCGCCAGATGGGCGCCGCGCGCGACCAGAGGTTTCGTGGCTTCGCTCTGGGTGTCGTAGACCGACAGCGAATAACCCGCATCGAGCAGGCGCCCGGCCATCGGACCGCCCATACGACCAAGACCAACAAAGCCAACAACCTGATCGGACATATCTCACTCCCTGCCGTGCCGCGATGCGCGGACGCGTTTCTTGATTATGGTTTGGTGTACGCCACCTCCGGCGTCGCCACAGTCGCGGCGAATGTCCAGATTGTCAGTTAATCTGTCAAGCATAAGATTCCGGGTCGACAGATCGCGGTCAGCCGGACTAGGATTAAAAAAACGAAACCAGGGAAATGCGCGAAATGCCGCAACAGCAAGTCGTAAGCGTGAGCGGCGCGCTGGCAAATCTTGTTGCAACGAACTCATGGCAGGATGTTTCTGGGGAGAGCCATGAAGCGAAGCGATCGATTTTGAACTTTTTCGCAACGGCGTTGGGTTCGTCGAACGATGTTGCCGTGACCTCCGCGCTGCAGGTCTTGACGCCGTTCAGCGGAAACCGCACCTCCAGCATCATTGGCCGATCCGAGCGCCTCGATGCGCTCGGCGCGGCGTTCGTCAACGCGATCTCGGCCAATCTGCTCGATTATGACGACACCCATCTCGATACGATCATTCATCCCAGCGCGCCCGTGGCGGCGCCCGTTCTCGCGCTGGCGCAGGCCCGCAATCTATCGGGGCGCGACGTGCTCACGGCCTTTATCCTCGGCGTGGAAGTCGAGTGCCGGATCGGAAACGCGGTCTCACCGGGACACTATGCGCGCGGCTGGCACATCACCTCGACCTGCGGCATTTTCGGCGCCGCGGCGGCCTGCGCAAAGCTGCTCGGCCTCTCCGAGGATGGAATCGCCAATTCGATCGGGATCGCCGCAAGTCAGTCGGCAGGAATTGTCGAGAATCTTTCAAGCGCGGCCAAGAATGTCAGCGTGGGAAATGCTGCGCGCAACGGCTTGTTTTCGGGGCTATTGTCCGAAGGCGGCTATGCCGCCTGCGCGCGCGCGATCGAGGGGCCACTTGGATGGGCACGGGCGATGGGTGACCAGCCTGATCTCGAAGCGCTGACCGGCGGTCTCGGCGAGACCTGGGAAATCGCCAAGAATACCTACAAGCCCTATCCATCCGGCATCGTATTCCATGCCGTCATCGATGCCTGTTTCAAGCTTCGCGCGCAACTGGGCGGAGCTGTGGACGACATCTTGTCCGTAAAGGTGCAAGGCTCGGCGCTGCTGCTTGCGCGCGGCGATCGCCTTGTGATCACCGAACGCGACGCGCGCGTCAGTATTCATCACAGCGTGGCATGCGTGCTTCAGCGCGGCGCGGCGGGAGTTTTGGAATTTTCCGAGCCGGTCGTGTTCCAGCCCGAAATCGCGCGTTTGCGCGAGAAAGTAACGGCGGAACTGGACACTTCCTTGCCGGATGGGGCCGCGCGCGTCAGCATTCGCACCCGGTCCGGGAAAATTCTCAGCGAAGAGGTCATGTCCGCGAGAGGAAGCCTCGCTGCGCCGCTTTCGGATGCCGATATCGAAACCAAGCTGCGCGAGTGCGCGCGGTCAGGCGAAGCAAGATGCGATCCGGAGCGGCTGATCGAAGCTGTCTGGCGTCTGGAGACACTTCCGGATATTGCGCCCTTGGTGAATTCGTCCAGCGGCCGTCGGCAATGATCGACGCAATTTTTGTGTACGGCGCCGAGGCGAGGCCGAAGAATTCCATTCAACTCCAGCATCAGGGAAGGTTAAGCCATGAGTGAAGAAACCTTGTTCGAAAAGGGTCTTAAGGTTCGCAAGGAAGTTCTTGGCGAAGACTACGTCAATAA
>WNGI01003702.1_pt1 | contig 16424 bp, 11 predicted proteins | sample 5400621 | NCBI WGS metagenome assembly WNGI01 (sample SAMN13153374, study PRJNA577476) | soil metagenome | isolation source: 20 cm soil or saprolite under Garry oak tree replicate 1 | place: USA:California | collected 2016-06-15 | reverse complement strand
TTGGCCCTCGGCCGCGCGCTCCGCTGGGTCGCGCGGGCCGCCGCCGTGATCGGGTGGTCGACCCTGGGGTGGGCGCTGGCCACGATGGCCGTGCCGCTGCGGTTTCCCGTTCGCGCAGTCGTGGCCGTTGAAGCGGCGGGCCTCCTCGCCGGCCTGGCGCTGCTGGCCTGCCTGCGTCCCGAGCTTCTTGCCGCGGCTCGATTGACCGACCGCCGCCTCGGGCTGGCGGATCGCCTGAGCACGGCCGTGGAGCTCCTCGCCGCCGCTCCGGCGGCCGCGGCGCCCGGCGGGATGGCGCGCCTCCAGATCGCTGATGCCGTGGAGGTCGCGCAGGGGATCGTTCCGCGCGCGGCCGCGCCGGTTGCGGTCCCGAAGGAGAGCTGGATGATCGTCGCGTGCGCGGCCGGTCTCGTCCTGTGGGCGCAGCTCCTCCAGGGCTGGACGATCCCCGGCTGGCCGGCCGCCCGCGATGCCGCGGTCATCCACAGCGAAGGGCGCGCGCTCGTGACGATCGCCCGGCAGCTCGACGCGGCGGCGCAACACCGTGGGCTTCCGGAGGCCCGCCGGGCCGCGCCTCAGCTCCGGGAACTCGGACGGAAGCTCCTGGGCGCGCGGATCTCTCGCGAGGATGCGTTGGGTCTCCTCGGGGAGGCGACCCGCCAATTGCAGACGGCACAGAGCCGGATCGAGCGCCGCATCACGACCGCAGGGTCCCGGGGAACATCCGGCGCGCGCGATGCGCGCGCGCCGGCGATCCCTGCCGGGCCCGAGCGTCTCCAGCAGGCGATTCGTGAATTGGAGGCCCTGGCGGAAGCACTCCAAAGCCGGAGCGCCCCGGAAGCCCGCGAAGATCTCTCACGGCGCTTGAGCCGGTTGTCCGAGTCGCTGGACGACTTGAACGCGCCCGTCTCTTCCCGGCGCAGTCTCGAGGCGGCGCGCCGCGACGTGGAACGCGGCCGGCTGCCGGCGGCCTCCACCGCGCTCGGCGACGCCGTGTCAGAGCTTCGGAGTATCGAGCGGATGCTGGGAGATGAGCAGGCGCTCGGCGAGGCACAGCGCCAGGTGCAGACCTCCGCGGACCGGATCACCCGAGGCGGGCCGCTCGGCACCAGCGCCGCGAGGACAGGACACTCTCAGGCGGAGCCCGTCGCGGCGCCGGCCGCGGCGGGCTCCAACCCCGTGACGCCGGATCCGGAGGCCGGCGCGCCTCCGCCGCCGGGGCCCAACCAGGGGAGCCTGCCGGGCGAGGGGCGGGGACCGGCTCTGGGCGCGCCGACCCGGCGCCTGGAGGGAACCCCAATCGAGGAGCACCTGACCGGCAGGCAAGGCGAGGGACCGGCGGCGGTGCGAGACCTGCTGGCGCCCGGGCGGCGGGGATCCCCGCGCATGCCGGTGGCCCCGGTGCCGTCGGATGTGGCGCACGAGAACGATCGCGCGCTCGGCCGGGAGCCTATTCCGCCCGCATACCTGACCGTGATTCGCCGGTACTTCGAGGGCTTGGGCAGCGCCCCATGAACGATCCTTTCTCCCGCGAGGTCAACGATCTTCGTTCCGCGTGCGAGGCGCTTCGCGGGGAACTCGCCCGGGTCATCGTCGGCCAGCGGGACGCGCTCGATCTCGTCGTCATTGCGCTGCTGGCGGGGGGGCACGTGCTCCTGGAGGGGGTCCCGGGGCTCGGGAAGACCCTTCTCGTCCGGACCCTCGCCCAAACGCTGGATCTGCGGTTTTCCCGCATCCAGTTCACGCCCGACCTCATGCCCGCCGACATCCTCGGCACCAACCTGGTCGTGCAGGACGACGCCGGTCGCCGGCGGTTCGAGTTTCAGCCCGGGCCCATCTTCGCGCAGATCGTGCTGGCAGACGAGATCAACCGGGCGACCCCGAAGACGCAGTCGGCGCTCCTCGAAGCGATGCAGGAACACGCCGTCACGGTCGCCGGGGAGTCGCGCCGGCTCGAGGAGCCGTTCTTCGTCCTGGCGACCCAGAACCCGATCGAGATGGAGGGGACCTATCCGCTGCCGGAGGCCCAGCTTGATCGATTCCTGCTGAAGCTTCGGGTGCCGTTCCCCAGTCTGGAGGATCTGCAGGGGATCATCGATCGGACCACGGGGCCCGACGAGCCCGCGGTGCGGCGGGTCGCGGACGGCGCGGCCGTGCGGCGAATGCAGGCGCTGGCCCGCCAGGTGCCCGTCGCCGGCCACGTGCGCGAGTACGCGGCGCGGCTGGTGCTGGCGACGCATCCCGAATCGGACGGGGCCTGCGCGCTGGCCCGCCGTTTCGTCCGCCACGGAGCGAGCCCGCGGGGCATGCAGGCGTTGGTCCTCGCCGGGAAGGTTCGCGCCCTCACCCTGGGGCGGTTCAATGTCGCGATCGAGGATCTCCGCGCCCTCGCGCTGCCGGCGCTGCGGCACCGCATCATCCTGAACTTCGAGGGCGAGGCGGAAGGGACGGACGCCGACGATGTGCTCCGGGCGGCAATGCAGGAGATCGAGGCTCCGGATCTCCCGGCCGGACAGCGCGAGGCGCGATGACCGTCGCGGGGGCTCCACACCAAGTTGGGGCCGGCAGCACACAGAGGTTGCTCGATCCCGGCTTTCTCCAGAAACTCGAGACGCTGAGCCTGCTGAGCAGGAAGCGGGTCCGCGGCATGCAGCGCGGGGAACGACGCAGCATCGCCCGCGGCCGCGGCGTGGAGTTCGACGATTACCGGGCGTACCAGCCCGGCGACGACTACCGATATATTGACTGGAACGTCGTCTCGCGGCTCGACCGTCTCTTCATCAAGCTCTTCTCCGAAGAAGAGGATCTCGATGTCCTCCTCATGGTCGATACCAGCGCGTCGATGGCGGCCGGTCATCCGAGCAAGCTCCTGCTCGCCAAGCACCTGGCCGCCGCCGTCGGATACATCGGCCTCGCCAACCTCGACCGGGTGGGCGTCAGCGCCTTCGCCACGACGGCGGGGCCCCGCCTCGAGCGTCTGCGTGGCCGCGCGCGGGCCGGGGACCTGCTCGGGTTCCTCGAGAGGCTCGAGCCGTCCGGTGAGACCGATCTCCTGTTGGCGATGCGCCGGCAGCTGGCCGCGTCCCGCCGCCGCGGGCTGCTGGTCCTCCTGACAGATCTGTTCGACCCCCGGGGCTACGAGCGCGCGCTGCTGCTGGCCCGCGCCCGCCGGTTTCAGACGTTCCTGATCCACCTGCTGGCCGACGACGAGCTGGCTCCCCGTCTCGCCGGTGACCTCCGGTTGGTGGATGCCGAGACGGGGCGCGCGGTCGAGGTGACGGTGGACGCCGAGGCGCTGCGGGCGTACGCGGCGGCGCGCGACGCGTTCTTCCACGGGATCGAGCGGTTCTGCTTCCACCACGGCATCGACTATCTGCGCACGACGACATCGGTCTCCGTAGAATCGCTGGTCCTGCGGTGGCTGCGTCAGGGGGGCCTCGTCCGGTGACCCTGGGCGCGCCGGCCGCGCTGTGGGGTCTGCTGGCCATCCCGTTTCTCATTCTCCTCTACCTGCTGCGCGTCCGGCGCAGGGACCATCCCGTCAGCAGCGTGCTCCTCTGGCAGCGATCCGCGGCGACCCTGGCCGCCTATCGCCCGTCGCGGCGAATCGAACGCAGCCTGCTGCTCCTGCTCCAGATCCTCGCGACGGCGGCCCTGGTGACCGGCCTTGCCCGGCCCGCGGTGATCTCCCAGTATGCGCCCGGCGACCTCCTCCTGGTGCTCGACCTCTCCATGTCCATGCGGGCGCGCGATGTATCGCCGACTCGTTTCGATCGCGCCCGCGCAGAGGCGCTCGAGGCCGCCTCGCGCCTGAGGGCAGGCCAGCGCGCGGGCGTGGTGATCGCCGGCGCCCGCCCCGAACTGCTCGTCCCGCTGACCTCCGACCACAACAAGATCGCGGTCGCGCTGCGGGGGCTCCAGCCGTGGGATGTCTCGGGCGACATCCCGGGCGCGGTGGCGCTGGCCGCCGAACACCCCCTCGGGCCCGGGGGACGGATCCTGGTCTGGACCGACGCCGCGCGGGGCGGGCTTCCTGTCCTCCCGCAGGCGGTCTATCGGATCCTCGGAACCTCCGACGACAACGTGGGGATCACGATGTTCCATGCCGCGCACGGTCCGGACGGCGCCGAGGCGCTCCTCCGCGTTGACAACTTCAGCGCGCGTCCCCGGCGGATCCCGGTCGTCGTCACCCGCGACCGGACCGGGGTGTACCGCGGCACGCTGGACCTGCCGGGCGGCGGCTCCCGGACGGTCGTCTTCCCGGTCACCGACTCCGGCGTGTTTCAAGCCCGGCTCGGCACGCACGATCTGCTGCCCGACGACGATGTCGCCTCGGCGGTGCTCGATCCGGCGCCGCTGCCCGCGGTGCTCCTGGTGAGTCAGGGGAATCCCTACCTCGAACGGCTTTTACAGTTGCTTCCGGTCGCCCGCGCCGTCGAGACGCGCACCGCGGATCCACGGACGTGGGGCGCCTTCGGGGTCGTGATCCTGGATCGCACGGATCCTGGACCCGTTCCGCCCGGCGACTATCTCATGATCGGCACCGTCGCCCCCAACGTCCCGGCCGCCGCGGTGGGCGAGGTCAGCGGTCCCCGCTTCGCGACGTGGGACCGGACCGATCCCATTTTGCAGTACGTCGACCTGAGCAGCGTGCGGGTGGCGCGGGCGCTCGCCCTCGCCCCGCAGGGCGGCCGCGTGCTGGCCGGTGGGGACGTCCCCCTCCTGTGGGCGTACGAAGGCGGGGGGATCCGCGCGCTCGTGCTCGGGTTTGCGCTTCAGGATTCCGATCTTCCACACCACGTGGCCTTTCCGATTCTCATGGCCAACGGCCTGGCCTGGCTCGGCGGAGGGGCGCTGGAAGTCCGGGCGGGAGAGGCCCTGCAGGTTCCCGCCGGCGGCGCCGGCGAGGCGGACCTCATCCATCCCGACGGACGCCGTCAGGTCGTGCGGGCGGAAGAGGGGATGTTTCTGCTCCCACCGTTGACCCGCGCCGGCGTCTACCAGCTGAGGGGCCCGGGCGGGGCCCGCGAGATCACCGTGCTCAGCGCCGACCGGCGCGCCGGGCTCATCCGGCCTGGGACGGCGCCCGCCGCGGCCCGCCCCGCCGGGCGGGGCGGCCGCGGGCAGGGCAGGGGACCGCTCTCGAGTCTGGTGCCCCTGTGGCCGTGGCTCCTGCTGGGCGCCGTGGGCGTCGCGATGGGAGAGTGGATCCTGGCAACCCGGCGCCCGGGAGGCGAAGCCTGACCCCCCCGGTGGCGTTCACGCATCCGGCGGCGTTCTTGCTGCTCCCCCTGGTGCTGCTGGCGGTGCTGCTGGGCCGGCGCCGTTCCGGATGGCGCTGGCGTGCCACGACCGCCCTGCGCGCCGCGACGCTGGGGCTCCTCATCGTCGCGCTGAGCGGCCCGCTGCTGCGTGCTCCCCTGGCCGGGATCGGCGTGGTCTTCGCCGTGGACCGTTCGCTCAGCATCACCGCCGAGGGGCAGCGCGCCGAGGCCGCCTTCGTCCGCGAGGCGCTTTCGAGGATGCGGCGGGACGACCGGGCGGGGGTGATCGCGTTCGCCGGACGTCCACTGCTGCAGGTACCGGTGGAGGCGCACCCGGCGATCGAGGACCTGGGCCGTCCGCTCGATCCGGACGCGACCGACATCGGGGCGGCGCTCGGCCTCGCGCAGCGGATGCTGGGCGGGGCCGGCGCGCGGCGCATCGTCCTCCTGAGCGACGGCGCCGAAAACCGCGGGGATGCCGCCGCGGCCGCGCGCGTGGCGCGGGCCGCCGGGATCGTCGTCGACGCGGTGCCGGTCGCCGCCGGCCGGCCCGAGGAGGTGCTGGTTGACGCGGTGACGGCGCCGCAGGAAGTCCGCGCGGGAGAGGCCTACGAGATCCGGGCCGTGGTCCGCTCCACGGTCCCCGCGGAGGCCGCCGTGACCCTCTCGCGCAACAGCGAGCCCGTGGAGACGCGGCGCCTCCGGCTCGCGCCCGGGCAGACGGCCATCCCGTTTTCCGATCTCGCCCGGCAGGAGGGAGCGGTCCGGTATCGCATCGACGTCGCCGCGGCGCCCGATACGATTTCGGAAAACAATCACGGAGAAGCCATCGTGGTGGTGCGGGGCCGGCCCCGCGTGCTCTTCGTCACCGCGAGCCCCACGCGGCTGCCCGCGTGGCTCCGCGGCCAGGACCTGCGCGTCGACGTGCGGCTCCCCGAGGAGGTGCCGGCGGAGGGGACCGGCTTCGCCCCTTATGGAAGCCTCGTGCTGAACGATGTGCCGGCGCTCGACCTCACCCAGGCGCAGCAGGAGGCCATCCGCGCGTTCGTCGGCACGGCCGGCGGCGGCCTCGTCGCCATCGGCGGCGGCCACAGCTACGGCGTTGGGGGATACGCCGGAACCCCACTCGAGGAGATCCTTCCCGTCACGATGGATGTCCGGCAGACCGTGGCGGTGCCGACCGTGGCCATCGTCCTGGTGATCGATACGTCGGGGAGCATGGACGCCTTCGGCACGGAAATCGCCAAGGAGGAACTGGCGAAAGAGATCGCGTCTTCGGTGATCGACCTGCTGGGAGCGCATGATCAGATCGGGGTCATCACCTTCGACCAGGAGTACCGCTGGCTTGTGCCGCCGACCGAGGCTCGGAACCGGTCGCGGGTGCCGGAGCAGATCGCCCGCCTCAAGGCGGGCGGCGGCACGGTGATGGCCCCGCCGCTGCGGGCCGCCCGGGAGTACCTCCGCGCCACCCCAGCCAAGATCCGGCATGCCATCGTGTTGAGCGACGGGCTCACCGACCCCGGGGACTTTCCCGGGATCGTCGCCGCGATGACCCGCGACAAGATCACGCTGAGCTCGGTCGCGATCGGCCGGGATGCCGACACCGAGTTCATGCGCAACCTCGCCCGGTGGGGCGGGGGACGCGCCTACATCGCCAAAGATCTGTACAGCGTGCCCAAGATCTTTACGGCCGAGGCGCTGATGGCGGTGCGGGCGTTCATCGTCGAGGAGCCGGTCGTCCCCGCGCGACTCGGCGCGGGACCGACGCTCGCGGGGCTCACCCCCCCGCCGGCGCTCCGCGGATATGTGGCTGCGGTCGCGAAGCCCTCAGCGGACGTCGCCCTGGCCAGCCCCCGGCGGGATCCTCTGCTCGCCACCTGGCGATACGGGCTGGGGCGTACCGTGGCGTTCACCTCCGACGACGGGCTGCGGTGGACCGCCCCGTGGGCGTCCTGGCCCGATGTGGCGCGGTTCTGGTCGCAGGCGATCCGGTGGACCCTGCCGGATGATGCGGCGGGATTGCACCTCGTGGCGGCGATGGACGCGAGCGGGAGCGAAGCGCGCGCCGTCCTCGACGCCCGCAGGCTCGGCGGCGCGCCCTGGGATGGGTTGGATGTCAGCGGGGAGGTCGCGGGCCCGAGCGGCGAGCGCCGATCGATCGTCCTGGAGCAGACCGCCCCCGGTCGCTATGAAGGAACGTGGCCGGCCCCCCGGCCCGGCACGTACACGCTCACGCTGGCGGCCCACGACGCCCGGCGCGCCGTGGCCGCTCGCACCGTTGGGCTCGTCGTGCCGTACTCCGCCGAGTACCGCCTCGCGGAAGGCAACCTGGCGCTGCTCTCCCGGGTGGTCGAGACGACCGGGGGCGCGTTCCTCAACCGGCCGGAGGAAGCCTTCCGGCCTGGGCGGGGAACCGGCGAGCGCGAGGCGTGGCCCGCGCTCGCCGGCGCGGCCCTGGGGTTGCTGCTCGCGGAAATCACGCTGCGGCGCCTGCCGGCGCTGGGCCCGCGCCTGATCGCCTTCGCCGGCGCCGCCGTGCGCTGGGCCGGCCGGACGGAGGCGGCGTCACGAACCGCCCGGGCCGGGGCGGATGCGTCCTACGATGCCGCGGACCGCTGGGCGGTCGCGGAGGCGCGGTTTGCGGAGGAAGAGGCGCTGCGTGCCGCGTCGATGCAGCAGGCCGCCCGGCTCTTCATCGGGCGCCTGCGGGGAACGAAGCGGCCCTAGTTCCAGGTGTGGGCCGGGCGTCCGTCCCACATCGCCTCATACAGCGAGCGCAGCGCGTCCCGGGCGAGCGGGCGGGGGTTGTTCGGGCGCGGATAGACCTCCAGGCATTCGTCCACCATCTCGGGCAGGCGGTCCCGCTCCAGCCCGAGCGACCGCAGCGAGTCTGGAATCCCGACATCGCGGCACAACCCGCCCACCTCGGCGATGATGTCGTGGCGCTCAAGGCCGGCGGCCCGGGCGAGTCCGGCCAGGCGTTCCGGCGCGGCCTCCCGGCTGTACGCGAGCGTGTACGGCAGGGCCAGCGCGCAGGAGAGGCCGTGCGGCAGATGCAGCCGGTTCGCGATCGTGTAGGCGATCGAGTGGCCGAGGACCATGCCGGCGTTCAGGCTCAACCCGCCCAGGTAGGCGGCGAGCAGCATGTGGGCGCGCGCGGCGGGATCCGGATTCGCGCCGCAGGCGCGCCGGAGGGCGCCGAAGATCAGCCCGGTGCCCTGCGCCGCCATCTGATCGGTGAGGGCGGTGGCGTTGGTGGAGAGCGTTCCTTCCATGCAGTGACTGAGCGCGTCGAGGCCCGTATGCGCGGTGACCGTTGGAGGCAGCGAATGCGTCAGCAGCGGATCGAGAATCGCTCCGGTGGCCAGGAGCTGCGGGTGGTTGTTGGCAAACACCTTTCGCGCGCCGGTCGTGAAGACGGCGTTCTGGCTCGCCTCGGCCCCGGTGCCGGCCGTGGTCGGGACGAGGATCGTCGGGACCGAGGCTTCGGCGAGACGGCGGCCGACGACGTGCGTGTAGTCCATCACGTTGCCGGGATTGCGAACGAGCGCGGCGCTGATCTTGGCGACGTCCATGACGCTGCCGCCGCCCACGCCCACCACGAGCGCCGGCGCGATCCGGCGGGCCGCGGCCACCGCCCGGTCCGCCACCTCGACGCTCGGCTCTCCCGGAATGTCCGCGTAGCGGTGCACCTCACATCCCGCCGCGGTCAGGCCGGCGGCGACGCCGCGCGCCAGCCCCAGCCGCTCCACGACGGCATCGGTCACCAGGAACGCGGCGCCGGGGCGCACGCCCAGCTCCGCGAGATCATCCGCGATCCCGTCCGCGGCGTGCGCGCCGAACCAGACGCGGCTCGGGCCCCGGAACGCGCGCGGCTGCTCGAACAGCATGTATGGAGTGGTCATTCGGACCCCCCGAGCCCCGCCGTCACGCGACTCGAGCCGCGCACGGCTCGGCCGGCGGGTTGACCCGTTGTTCATCCAGATGATACCATCGGGGCGGTCTGACGCGCAATTTTGTTCGCGCCCTCTGGAGCACCGCATTGGCGATCGGTGTCGAGCGCATTCCCGCCGGGATCCGCGTGCCCTCCGCCATGCCCCGCATGGTCCGGGTGCATCAGCGGTTCCCCCGGCCCCGCCTCGACGACGTCCCGGCCGCCGTCCGGGCCGAAATGCGCCGGCTCGATCTCCGGACGCGGGTCCGCCCGCGGGCGCGGATCGCGGTGACCGCGGGGAGCCGCGGGATCCGCGACATCGTGCCGGTCTTGCGCACCGTGGTGGACGAGCTGCGGACGGCGGGGGCCGACCCCCTGCTCATCGCGGCGATGGGCAGCCACGGCGGCGGCACCGACGAGGGGCAGCGGCGCCTCCTCGAGCACCTGGGGATCTCGCCGGCGACCGTGGGGGCGCCCCTCAGCACGTCCATGGACACGGTCGAATTGGGGAGGACACCGAGCGGATTCGTGGCCTACTGTGACCGGGTGGCGGCGGGATGCGACGGGATCCTGGCCGTGAGCCGGATCAAACCCCACACCGGGTTCAGCCATCCGTTCGGAAGCGGGGTGATGAAGATGCTCGGCGTCGGGTTGGGCAAGGCCCCGGGCGCCGCGCAGATTCATCAGCAGGGCCCCGGGCAGATGGCGAGCGCGATCCGGGAGATCGCCGAGTGCGTGATCGGGACCGGCCGCGTCCTGGGCGGTCTCGCCATTCTCGAGAACGCGTACGATGAGACCGCCCGGGTGGTCGGGATCGCCCCCGAGCGCATCCCGGACGTGGAGGTGGCGTTGTTCCCCGAGGCGCGCGCGGCGATGCCGCAGCTGCCGGTGGACCGCATGGACCTCTTGATCGTGGACGAAGTCGGCAAGAACTTCAGCGGCACCGGCATGGACGTCAACGTCATCGGGCGCTGGCGAATCGCCGGGCTCGCGGAACCGGAGACGCCCCACGCGGAGCGGATCGTGGCGCTGCGGCTGTCGGACGCCTCCGAGGGCAACGCGCAGGGAATCGGACTGGCCGACTTCACCACCCGGGCGGTGGTCGACCGCATCGACTTTACCGCGACGTACCTGAACTGTATCGTCAGCACGTACGTTCAACGAGGGATGCTCCCGATCGTCATGGCCACCGAGCGGGACACCATCCTGGCCGCGTTTGGGAGCCTCGGGCTGCCCGATCCGCTTCGGGCGCGGATCGTGCGGGCGCCGAATACGCTCCACCTGGAGGACGTGTGGGTGTCGGAGCCGCTGGTGCGTGAACTGGAGGGACGGCCGCACATCGCCGCGCTGGAATCGCCCGAGCCGATGCGGTTCGACGACGGCGGGCGCCTGTGCTGACCCGGCGCGCGCCGCGGGCGCGCTCCGCTGGGGAGCGGCCGGTCGACTCGGACGCCGCGGTCCGGCGCCTCGCGGCGCTGCTTCGCCGCGGGACGTTCAACGTCGTGCTGACCGGCGCGGGGGTCAGCACCGAGTCGGGGCTTCCGGACTTCCGCTCCGCGGGCGGATTGTGGAGCGGCATCGACCCGACGCGCGTCGCCTCCCTGAGCGCGTTCCAGAGCGACCCGCAGGCGTTCTACGCATTCTACCAGACCCGCCTCGCGGGGCTGGCCGGCGCCGCCCCGAACGCCGCGCATCGGGCGATCGCCAGGCTCGAAGCGCTCGGGGCCGTGCACCTCGTGGTGACGCAAAACGTCGACGGCCTGCACCAGCAGGCCGGATCGCGCGACGTGGTGGAAGTGCACGGCAACCTGCGCGAGGCGCGCTGCGCCGGGTGCGGGGCCGTCCGGCCGATCGCGGAGATGGCCGGGCCGCTGCGGTCGGGGACGCGTCCTCGATGCGCGGCGTGCGGCGGCCTGCTGCGCCCCAACGTCGTGCTGTTCGAAGAGCTCCTGCCCGCGGCGGCCTACGAGCGTGCGGCATCGGCGTGTGAAACGTGCCGGGTCTTGCTGGTGGTCGGGTCGTCGCTGCAGGTCTATCCGGTGGCCGGGCTCCCCGCGCTCGCGGCCCGGCAGGGGGCGAGGCTGGCGATTGTGAACCGCGAGCCCACGCCGCTCGACGGGCAGGCCGATGTCGTGGTGCGGGACGATGCCGGAGCGGCGCTGCCGCGGATCGCCGACGCGGTCGCAGGGCGCAGGTAATCGGTCGAACCGAACGAGCACAGGAGGGAAACCGGGTCGTGCAACGGGCCGAGGTGGGGGTCTTTGGGGGATCGGGATTCTACTCGCTGCTCGAAGGCGCCCGCGAGGTGAAGGTGGATACGCCGTACGGAGAGCCCAGCGATACCGTGATGCTCGGGGAGATCGCGGGCCGGAAGGTGGGGTTTCTCCCCCGGCACGGCCGGACCCACCGGCTCCCGCCCCACCGGATCAACTACCGGGCCAACGTCTGGGCGCTGCATTCCCTCGGCGTGGAGTGGGTCTTCGGGCCGTGCGCGGCCGGCAGCCTGCAGCCCAACGTCCGGCCGGGCGAATTCGTGATCTGCGACCAATTCGTCGACCGGACCTGGGGGAGGAGGGACACCTTCGCCGACGGGCCGATCGTCACCCACGTCTCCGCCGCCGATCCGTACTGTCCCACGATGCGGCCGCTGGCCGTGGAGACGGCCCGCCGTCTCGACATTCCCGTGCACGACCGCGGGACCGTGGTGGTGATCCAGGGCCCCCGGTTCAGCACCCGCGCGGAGAGCCGGTGGTTTAGGGGCCAGGGCTGGGCAGTCATCAACATGACCAACTACCCCGAATCCATCCTGGCTCGAGAACTGCAGATGTGTTACGTGAACATCTCGCTGATCACCGACTACGACGTCGGGGTGGAAGGGGATCCCGGCGTCGAGCCGGTCACCCACACGGCGGTGATTCGAGTGATGGAGCAGAACAATGAGAGGCTCCGCCGCCTCCTGCTCGCCATGATCGAGCGGCTGCCCCGCAAGCGGGAGTGCTCGTGTGCGACGGCGCTGGCCCACGCTCGCGTGGAGTGAGCCGGGAAGAAGGGAAGGTGGGGGTGCACGATGCGGATGGGAACGGATCGGGGAGGGGGCGTGCTCGCCGGGGTGCTGGGCATCGCCATCTTCCTCATTGGAGCGCTGCTGCTCCTCGCCGTGTTCTACTTTGCCTACACCGAGTTGATCGCCTCCGGTGCGCTGGCGTCCTCATCCGGCACCTCATCGCCGTCGGGGAGCCTGGCGCTGCTGGTGGCGACGAAGGGGCTGTTCCTGTTCATCATGGGATTCGCGGCCTCGGCCATCGCGAACAAGGGCATCAGTCTCTACCAGGTGGCGCTGCATGCCGAGCGGGAACCGTGAGACCGCCGCGCTCGGGGTCGCGCCGCAGGCAGGGACGCCATCGAGGCGGAACTATACTCAAACAGGAGTTCCAGTCCATCCCTCTGTGAGGGGAGGTGCGCCGTGGAGCTGAAGATTGGTGTCCGCACCGTCGGGGAAGCGACGATCCTGGATGTCGCCGGAGAACTAGATCTCTATACCGTCCCGCGCCTGGATGAGGGGCTGCGCACGGCCGCGACCGCGTCCCGGCCGCTGCTGGTGGTGAACCTGTCCGGCGTCGCGTATATCGACAGCACGGCCCTCAAGATCCTGACCGACCATCAGAAGCGGATTCGGGCGCTCCACGGAGAGATCGCCATCGTCGCCGGCCAGCCGGCGATCGCCAAGATCTTCAAGATTACCGGGCTCGACAAGATCCTGTACGTCGTCGCCACCGAGCGCGAGGCCCTCGAGAAAGTCAAAGTCGATCGCCCGGCAAAGTCGTGAGGCCGGCGGCCGGACCGGATCACGCCGTAGGCCCGGCGGCGCCGGCGGGATGGTTCGCCGGCGCCGCCCGCAGGAGTTGAACGTGCGCATTCACCTGGGCATCCGAGGGAAGATCGCCGCGGTCATCCTGATCTGCATGATCCCGGTCCTCATCCTGGGAGGCCTGCTGTTCCAGTCTCGGAACCAGGGACGGCTGGAGATCGTGCAGCGCGGCCACCGGGACCTGGCGCGGGCGATGGCCGCCGACGTCCAGATGTTCCTCGCCGGCGCGGTCGAGGCCGAGCGGACCGCCGGCGCGGCCGTGACGAGCCAGCCCTACCCGGTCTCGGGGATCATCCAACTGTTCACCGCCATCCGCGCGAAGAATCCCTCCTTCCTCTCGCTGATGCTGATCGATGCCGCCGGCACCTGGATCGACGGCCATCCCATCCTCGAGGTGGCGACCGCGATCCGCGAGAAAGAGAAGCTCGCCACGGTGGTGCTGGGCCGGCTCGACCTCGGCGGGCTCCGGACGGTGCTGCCGCGTGGGCTCGGGCGCGCCGCCGACGGCATTATCGTCGACACCACCGGCCGTCTCATCATTGATCTCCGCCAGCCCGCGCGGGCCCCCGAGGCGCTGCGGGGGCTGAGCGCGGTCCGGACCGCTCTGGCCGGCCTCGAAGCCACGATCGAAGGGTACAGCGACGGCCGCACCGGGTATCTGGGGGCCGCCGCCCCCGTCGCCGGATTGGGATGGGCGGCCATCCTGGTCGAGCCGGAATCCTCGGCGCTCGAATCCGCGCGCCGGGCGGCCGCCCAGGAGATGATCACGGTGCTGACCGCCGTCGGGGTGGGCCTGTTTCTGGCCTGGGTCCTCGGCGCCGAACTGAGCGCCCCGATCCTTGCGCTGGTCCGCGGGGCCCGGGCGCTCGGGAGGGGCAACCTGGGCACGCGGGTGGCCCTGCGCCGCAGCGACGAACTGGGGGAGCTGGGGAACGCGTTCAACGAGATGAGCGAGCGTCTGTCGCGCTACGTCACCGAGATGAACGCGCTGCAGGCGGTCAGCGACGCCGCCCTCTCAACCGTACGCCTCGGTGAGCTGCTCCCGCCGCTCGTCCAGCGGGTGGGAGCGGCCCTGCATGCCGATGCGGGGTTGATTTGGTTCGTCGAGGAAGGCACGGGCGATCTCGTCGTGCCGGCCGGGTTCAACGGTGCGCTGGCGGCGAAAGGCCGGCGTCTCCGGCGGGGACAAGGCGTGGCGGGCCGTGTGGCCAACGATACCCGGCCGCTGGTCGTGTCGGACCCGGCCCGGCTCGGGACGCTGGACCCCGCCCTCCGGCGGGAAGGCGCCTATTCGACCATGGCCGTCCCCCTGCGCGTGGGCGGGCGGGTGATCGGGGTCGTCCAGGTGCTCTCCCAGCGCCCACGCGAGTTCACGCCGCACGAGGTCCGCCTTCTGGAAACCTTCGCCGACCGCGTCGCGCTGGCGGTCGACAACGCCAGGGCGTACGAGCGAGAGCGCGAGATCGCCGGGATCATTCAGCAGACCCTCCTCCCGCCTCGGCGGGTCGAACTGCCGGGCCTCGCGGTCGCCGGCCGGTACCTGCCGAGCCGGGAAGTGGGGGGAGATTTCTACGCGGTCCTGCCGCTCGATCACGGCCAGGTCGGCCTGGCGATCGCGGATGTGTCCGGGAAAGGCATCCCGGCGGCCACCTTATCCGCCCGCGCCCGCTATCTCCTGGAGGCGTTTGCTCAGGACGGGCGGCGGCCGGAGGCCGTGCTCAGCCGGCTCAATCACGCGCTGGCCGCGGACACCGAGTCCAAGTTTGTCAGCCTGTTCTACGGGATCTTGAACCCACGGGACGGGACGCTCCTGTTCGCCAGCGCGGGCCATCTCCCGCCCCTGATGGTTCGGGCGCCGGACGCAGCGCCGCGTCTCCTCGAGGCGCCCGGCCTGCTGCTGGGTGTGGAACCCGGAACCACCTACGCGATGTCGGAGACCCGCATCGGCCCGGGGGATCTGCTGCTGCTCTTCACGGACGGGATCACCGAAGCGAGGAACGCGGCGGGAGAGCAGTTCGGGGAGCAGCGGATCTCCGAGCTGCTGGCTACCTTGCGAGATGCGCCGCTTGACGAGGTGGCCGATCGGGTGATGGACGCGGTCGCCTCGTGGAGCGGGAACGGCCCCGCCGACGACCAGACCGTGGTCGCGGCCCGCATGACGTCACTGCTGTAGCGCGGTTCCCCCGGTCTTGCTGTAGAGCACCACGAGGATCCCATAGAACGTCTTCTGCCTCGTGGAAGGATAGCGCTTGAGCAGCCGCGCGTGGACGGCGTGGCTGGCCTGGTAGCCCTCCCGGCTCGACAGCTGGTCGCGGCCGAGGATCAGCCAGACTCTCGGGTAGCGGGCCGGGAGACGGTCGAGCAGGGTCTCCCCCGGCTCTGCGGCGATGGGGATCCCCCGGGCGATCGCAGGCACGTACGGCTGCTCCGGGAAGACCACCGCGGGGCCGGCGCCGCCCAGGCGATCGTGGTAGTAATCGAACGGCTCGCGGTCATACAGGGGATAGAAGAGCAGCGCGTCGCCCGGACGTCCTTGTGACATGACGAACCGGGTCGCATCCCTCCAATCCTCCTTCGGAAAGTACACAAAGTACCCGACAATCCCGTGGATGGCGAGCGCGGCGACCACCGCCGTCGCGCCGATACATGCCCACCGAGGCCGGATCGACGCCAGCCCGATGGCCGCGAGGAGGCTGAGCGGCGGCAGGCAGACCACCAGGTACCGCGCGCTCAGGATCGGCGTGATGAAGGAGATGCCGAGCGCCAGGACGATGGGCGTGACGAGCCAGGCGACGACCAGCCCGTACCGCCATGCCTCGACAGAGCCCTTGGCGGACGCCCACGTTCTCCCGATCGGAGGAGACGCGGCAACGCACGAGAGCGCATAGGCGACCAGGAGCCAGACCCCGCCGGCGCCTGTGATCGCCATGAGCGTGTAGTAGAGGCCGGGCAGGCTCGGCGCAGGAAGCGCGGGGACGCTCCGCGCAGCGTCCCACGCGGCGATCACCAGGGGCAGCACCAAGGCCGCGATGCCGGAGAGGCTGGCGGCGAGGGCCCGCACCGGGATGTCCCGGGGGCGCAGGACCGCGAGGGAGACCAGGTGCGCCGCGATCACGAAGGCGGCGAAAAAATGGGTGTAGATCGCCAGCGCCGCGGTCGCCGCGTACCCCGCCCAGAGGCCCCGCGAGGGCCGCTCGATTCCCTTGATGAACAGGAAGGTGGCGAGGGTCGTGAGGAAGATCAGGAGGCTGTAGCCGCGCGCCTCCTGAGCGTACCGGATGTCCAGGGCGTTGAGCGCGAGGAGCAGGGCGGCGAGCAGCCCCACCGCCACCCCAGCCGTGCGCTTCCCGATGAGGTG
>WNGI01009739.1_pt1 | contig 16426 bp, 15 predicted proteins | sample 5400621 | NCBI WGS metagenome assembly WNGI01 (sample SAMN13153374, study PRJNA577476) | soil metagenome | isolation source: 20 cm soil or saprolite under Garry oak tree replicate 1 | place: USA:California | collected 2016-06-15 | reverse complement strand
CTCGATGAGCTGGACGCCTGACTATCAATTTCGAGCCAGCTACGTCCTGTGGGACTTGAGATCATTTACGCAAATGAATTTCCGCGAATTTGTTGCAGCGCATGAGTCCGTTTGTGGCACAAATGCGAAGTGCCGGCTGCGTCAAGCAATGTCTGAGATTGAGGGCAAAGCGGAAGGCATATACTCGTACCGAGTTCTTCTCACTTTGGCACCTTTGAGACATGCCGGCAGACACCGGAAAGGTCTGCTTATTGGGGAAGACCGGAATTGACCAGGGCATGGTCAAAATGACGCGAATGACACCGAACGAACGTTGGAATATTCGGCGGCGGCTCGATGGGCAGCTTGGTATCCTGCCGCCAACGAGTTGAACGGGCTCAAGTGAATGGGGGCCGGTTCACCCGGCCCCCATCCGTCACTCCATGATCTGCGTCACGATGCCGGCACCGACGGTGCGGTTGCCTTCACGGATCGCAAAGCGCGACCGCTCTTCTAGCGCGATCGCCTTGTTGAGCTCGATCGTGAGCTCGGCGTTGTCGCCCGGCATCACCATCTCGACGCCGTTTCCGAGTTGGACGGTGCCGGTGACGTCGGCGGTGCGGAAGTAGAACTGCGGACGATAGTTCCGAAAGAAGGGCGTGTGACGCCCGCCCTCGTCCTTTGTCAGCACGTACACTTCCGCCCGGAACGTCTTGTGCGGCTTCGCACCGCCCGGTCTCGACAGCACCTGACCCCGCAGTACCGCTTCCTTGTCGATCCCGCGCAGCAGGCAGCCAACATTGTCGCCGGCCTGCCCCTGCTCGAGGATCTTCCGGTAGGTCTCGATGCTCGTCACCACCGACTTGCGGGTCTCGCCATAGCCGACGATCTCGACCTCTTCGCCGAGCTTGATGGTGCCTCGCTCGATCAGCCCCGTCACCACCGTGCCGCGGCCTGAGATCGACTGGACGCCTTCGATCGGCATCAGGAACGGCCGATCCTTCGGCCGCTCGGGCAGCTCGATATAGCTGTCGAGCGCCTCGAACAGTTTCAGGATGGCCTGATCCGCCAACGGACCCGTCTCGCCGCGCAGCGCCTTGATGGCGGCGCCGCGCACGATCGGCACGTTGTCCCCGTCGAACTGATACTTCGACAGAAGATCGCGCACCTCGATCTCAACGAGATCGACCAGCTCCGGGTCGTCCGCGACATCGCACTTGTTCAAGAACACCACTATGCGCGGCACGCCGACCTGGCGCGCGAGCAGGATGTGCTCGCGCGTCTGCGGCATCGGCCCATCGACGGCGGAGACGACGAGGATCGCGCCGTCCATCTGGGCCGCGCCCGTGATCATGTTCTTCACATAATCGGCGTGGCCCGGGCAGTCGACGTGCGAGTAATGCCGCGCCGCCGTCGAATACTCGACGTGGCTCGTCGCGATCGTCAGTATCTTCGAGTCGTCACGCGTACCTTGCGCAGCCGACGCCTTGGCGACGTCCTGATACGAGACGAACGCGCCCCAGCCGCAATCGGCCGAGACCTTCGTCATCGCCGCCGTCAGCGTCGTCTTGCCATGGTCCACGTGGCCGATCGTGCCCACGTTGCAATTGGGCTTGAGGCGAGTGAACTTCTCTTTGGACATAGGACACCTGTGGTGATCGAGCTCTCGTGCTGGAGTTTGCACGACCCGAGGCACCGCGAGAGCCCGCTCGGCGCCCGGAGCCGCTTCCGCTCCGGGCCAGTTCGATTGTCAGGTGAGACGTTCGGTCAGGTCCAAAGCAGATCCGCGGCGGACGAGGGCATTAGCCCTCCCGTCATCAGCACTGATGCTCGCTGTGACTGCCGCATTTTGGATTGCCTGGGTCGCTGATTGCGAAAAGAGGCGTGTACATAAGTTATGGCTGCGCCGTTTGCAAGAGGGACGTGCTGCTTGGACTGGCGACGAGCCAATCTTTGCGAAGTGAGCGCTTGAGCGTCACTCGCCCGCGGCCTGCGCGGTGATCTGCGGCGAACTGGGCTGGCGTTGGGCGTCCGGAGCATTTCGCCTGAGCCGCGCCTCGCTCTCGCGCAAGGTCGCGAGATCGAGTTTCCCTGCCGTTGCGGCATCGGATGCGCAGGCAAAAATGCGATAGAACTGCGCGCCGTCGTAGGCGACCAGCAACAGATCCACGCCCGCGTTGAGCGCTTCGACGACCGCCGTGCAGACATCGTGGCCATAGATCGCGCCCATCACCAGATCGTCGGTAATGATGACGCCCTGATAGTGCCATTGCTTGCGGATCAGCCCGTCGATCACACGCAGGGAATGCGACGCCGGACGGTCGGGATCGATCGCGGTCAAGTTCACATGGCCGATCATCAATTGCGCGTTCGCGCCCGCCAGCACGTCCCTGAACGGACGCCAGTCGGACGCTTCGAGCACGTCCCGCGGCGTATCGAGACTGGCCGTGAAATGGTGAGTGTCGGTGTGCAGCCGGCCCAATCCCGGAAAATGCTTGACGGTCGCGGTCACGCCTGACGCTTCGAGGCCGCGGACAAAGGCGAGCGCGATCTCGCTGACGACGGCCGGATCGCTCGCGAGCGCGCGCTGACCAATCAGCGTATGGAAATCGAACGGGAACCGATCGGGGCGCCATGTTCGAGCTCGAGTTTCCCTCCGCCTGAGCAATGCCTTCCCGGAAATCCGTATGGCCGCTTGTCCTCGCAAGGCGGCCAGGCCATTCCATGGTCGTCGCTCAATTCTTGGACTTTACCAGGCTTGAGAGGAAAGTTACCGTTTCGCTGTTGTCCCTGTAGATCGTCTGTCCGGAGATCGCATGTCCCTCCTCATTCGCGGCGGCACTGTCGTCAATCATGATCATTCGAGGCGCGCCGACGTCCTGATCGAGGGCGACACGATTGCCCGGATCGGCACGGCGATCGACGCGCCGGCCGGCGTCGAGGTCATCGACGCAGGTGGCTGTTACGTGATGCCAGGCGGCATCGATCCGCATACCCATCTCGAAATGCCGTTCATGGGTACCGTCACCGCCGACGATTTCGAATCCGGCACCAAGGCGGCGCTGACCGGCGGCACCACGATGGTCGTGGATTTCTGCCTTCCCGATCCCGGGCAGTCGATGTTGGCGGCGTATCAGGACTGGCGGCGCAAATCCGAGAGGGCAGCGAGCGACTACGGCTTCCACATGGCCGTCACCTCATGGTCGAAGCAGGTGTTCGACGAGATGGAGATCGTCGTCAAGACCTACGGCATCAACACCTTCAAGCATTTCATGGCCTACAAGGGCGCCTTGATGGTCAACGACGACGAGCTCTACAACTCGTTCGCGCGCTGCGCCCATCTCGGCGCCATGCCCTTGGTGCACGCCGAGAACGGCGACGTCGTCGCACGCATGCAGGAAGCGCTCATCGCGCGCGGCGTCTGCGGTCCCGAGGGTCACGCTTATTCGCGTCCGCCGGAGGTCGAGGCCGAGGCCACCAACCGCGCCATCATGATCGCCGACATGACCGGCGCGCCGCTCTATGTCGTGCACACGAGTTGCCGCGAGGCCCATGAGGCGATCGCCCGCGCCCGCGCCAGCGGCAAGCGGGTCTACGGCGAGCCGCTGATCCAGCATCTGTTGCTCGACGCGGGCGAATACGAGAGCCGGGATTGGGACCACGCCGCGCGCCGCGTGATGTCGCCGCCGTTCCGCGACAAGGCGCATCAGAATAGTCTCTGGGCCGGCTTGCAGTCCGGCTCCCTCCAGGTAGTTGCGACCGACCATTGCGCATTCACGACCGAGCAGAAGCGAATTGGCTTGGAGGACTTTCGAAAAATTCCCAACGGAACTGGCGGCCTCGAGGACCGCATGCCGCTGCTCTGGACGGCCGGAGTCGCGACCGGCCGGCTGACCAAGGAGGAGTTCGTCGCCGTGACGTCCGCCAACATCGCCCGCATCCTCAATATCTACCCGCGCAAGGGCGCGGTCGCCATCGGTGCGGACGCCGACCTCATCGTCTGGGATCCATCGGGACACAAAGCCATCAGCGCCAAACGCCAGCACAGCCGCATCGATTATAATGTGTTCGAGGGCTTTACCTGCACGGGCGTCCCTGTCGTCACGCTGTCGCGCGGCAGGATCGCCTGGAAGGACGGCGACCTTCGCGCGGACAAAGGCGACGGCCAGTATATCGAGCGGCCGCCGTTCTCGCCGATCCATGTCGCAAACTCGACCTGGAAGCAGCAGACCGCGCCGATCGCGGTGCAGCGCGGCGGAATCACGCCTTAAGCGCCGAAACGTCGAGACTAGCGCGTTCCAGTACGGGGCCTCATCCTTCGAGACGCATCGCTTCTCGCGATGGTCCTCAGGACGAGGTTCTAGAGCATGATCCGGAAAAGTGGGTACCGGTTTTCCCTCGCGACAAACGCGGAACGCGTTTGCGCGGAGATCATGCTTAAACAAAAAGATAGAGCGAGATGACGATTCGAAGAAAAGTCATCACGCTCTAGACCCTCATGGTGAGGAGCGCGGCAACGCCGCGCGTCTCCGGACGATGCGGAGCCTGTCATCGGGCGCGCATTCGCGCGACCCGTTGGCATCGCCGGGAGAACCATGAGGCCGTCGAACGCGCAACGATGATGCGATCTAGCCGGAAAATGCTCTTGGGCCGGCCTACTTCGTCGTCTCGACGCCGGCGTCCTTGATCACGTTTGCCCATTTTTTGGTCTCGGCGCCGATAAACTCACGGAATTGCTCCGGCGTGTCGCCGGCCAATGTCAGGCCCTGATCGGCCATTTTCTCTTTCACGGACGGGTCGGCCATCGCCTGGTTCGCAATGCGGTTCAGAGTTGCGACGACGGCCGACGGCGTCGCCGCGGGCGCGATCATGCCGTACCAGTTCTCGATCAGGAGATCGGGCATGCCGACTTCGACCGTGGTCGGCACGTCGGGCGCGGTCGGCGCGCGCGCTTTCGCGCCGAGCGCGATCGGACGCAGCGTGCCGGCCTTGATCTGCGGCAAGATCACCGGCAGATCGAGGAAGGTCATCTGCACCTGCTGGCCGAGCAGGTCGTTGATGGCCGGCGCGGCGCCACGGTAGGGCACGTGCACGATGTCGATCCTGGCCGTCAATTTGAACAGTTCGCCCGCCAGATGCGGCAGGCCGCCGGTGCCGGCGGAGGCGAAATTGAGCTTGCCGGGCTGCGCCTTGGCGAGCGCGACCAGCTCCGTCATGTCTTTTGCGGGAACGTTGGTCGCAACGACAAGCATTTCAGGCACGGTTGCAACCAGCGTGATGGGCGCGAAATCCTTACTTGCGTCGTAGGCGACCTTTTCCATCGTGGGACTGATCGCGAGCGCGCTCGCGCTGACAATGCCGATCGTATAGCCGTCCGGATTGGATTTCGCGACCGCGTCGGTCCCGAGCACGCCGGCCTGTCCGCCGCGATTGTCGATGATGATCGGCTGCTTCACGAGTTCCGACATGCGCTGGCCAATGACGCGCGCAATGATGTCGTTTGGGCCGCCGGGCGGAAACGGCACGATCAACCGGATCGGTTTTGAGGGAAAGTCCTCAGGCCAAGCGGTGGCCGGCAGTAGCAACAGCGAGAATCCGGCCGCCAGCATCCGCGCTATTCTCATGCAAGCCTCCCCTGATCCGGATCTCTTGCGCAGTGTCTGCGAGAGACGGCGCCGCGTCCCGTGTCCGTGATCAGGGTAAGTATGCCGTTTGCCGCTGTCCGGTCCAGAGGCTGCCGTCGTGGCATTTTCGCCTGTGATGCTTTTCAGGCCAGGATTCCGTTCGGTGGGGGCTGCGTTCAGCCGTTCGCGGCCATCACGCCATGCGCGCGGATCAAAGCAGTAATTCGTTGGCGACGGCGACCTCGACGGAGCGGCGGGTGATAAGATTGCTCCATATCCAATGGTGATGGCGAATGACGCTGATGGCATTGAGGTGAGGGCGATCGCTCAGCGTATGGCCGTCGGCAACCACGACAACATTGTGGTGATTTTCGACCGCCGAGCGGACGGTGGAATCAACGCAGAGATCCGTCGCCCATCCCGTAATGAACAGCCGATCCGGTCCGATAACTTCCAATTGCACCTGCAAGTCGGTGCCGACGAACGGATCGTTGAGACTCTTGCGCACGATAATGTCGGCGGGATCGCGGAGCAGCTCGGGAAGCAACTGCCAGCCGGGCGTCTGCGGCTCGAAATCATCTCCTTTGGAGCCGCAATGCTGGATGAAGATCACCTTGCCGGATTCACCGCGGACCTTGGCCGAGATACGGTTGATGCGCCCGATGACGCCTTGCAAGTCGTGCTTCGGGTCGCCGTTGAGAAGTCCCATCTGCATGTCGACGACAAGCATCGCGTCCATGGACGCTCCTAGTCCTAGCTCTTGAGCAGCATCATCGCCGCCTCATGCACGCGCCGGTCGCCGGCCGCGATAATGCGGCCGCCGTTTTGCGCGGGCTCTCCCTCCCAGTTCGTCACGATCCCGCCGGCCCCGGTGATGATCGGGATCAGCGCTGCGATGTCGTACGGCTTCAGCTCGGTCTCGACCACGAGGTCGAGATGGCCGGCCGCGAGCATACAATAGGAATAGCAGTCGCCGCCATAGCGCGACAGCCGCACCGCGCGTTCGATGCGGGTGAAGATCTCGCGGTCGCCGGCGTTCATCAGCATCGGGCTCGTTGTGTATGACGTCGCTTCCTTCAGCGAGGCGCAGCGCCGCACCGAAAGTTTCCGTTCGCCCGACGGGCCCTGATAGGTGGCCGAGGCATTGTCGCCCGAGAAGCGCTCGCCGATGAAGGGCTGATGCATCATCCCGAACACGGGGGAGCCCTTGTGCAGAAGCCCGATCAGCGTCCCCCAGGTCGGAAAGCCGGCGATGAAGGACTTGGTGCCGTCGATCGGATCCAGCACCCAGACATAATCGGCGTCCTCGCGCTCGTTGCCGAACTCCTCGCCGACGATGCCGTGCAGAGGAAAATAGGCCTTGATCAGCCGCCGCATCACGGCCTCGGCGGCGCGGTCGGCTTCGGTGACGGGATCGAAATCATGGCCCGAGCTTTTGTTGTCGATCGAGAGCGAGGTTCGAAAGAACGGCAGGATGGTTTCCCCGGAGGACGTCGCCAGGCGGCCGATGAAGGCGGAAAAGTCGATGACCGTCACTGTGATTCCTTAAGGGCTCGCGGAGGGAAAATTGCGTTTTGGCCTGGAGCGCGATGACTTCAAGATGGATCGTCGTCGTGAATGATCTGCTTCGGAAAAAGCGGCGTCCACGCGCCGGGGCCGTCGCCCGCGCGCATGCCGTTTCCGGATCATGCTCTAGCTCAATCCGGTAAGTCGCGCACGATGATCCGGCGGGTTTGACTGGCATTCTGGATACCGAATCGGAAACCACGGGGATGCTAATTTTTTGATAGTGCGCCGATCACGAAATCGCGAATTTTGCCCAGCCGCGCACCGCGTTAATCCGCAAAGGGTCGCAGCGATTTTGTTAAGCATTTGATAAATATCGGAAATATCTGGAAATTGAGGATGTGTTGCATGCGTGCAAGCCCTGCGAATTTTGCATGGGAAAAGGCTCAAAAGCCCTTGCACTTTGTGCAGCGCGCTTTTGCGTTATCGCTGCCCTCCTTGGGCGTTTCCTCCCTAGACTTGGGCCGCTTGCTCATCGCAAGCGGCCCTTTTTTCTTCCTAGAGATTTGGAGATCGTCATCCAAGACCGGAGGAGCAGAGGCGGCCGCGGAATGACAAACAACTAGATTGGGATTCCTGCGATTTATTCCGCCGCGGCCTGGAATGGGCCGAGCTCGCCGGGCGAAACGGTGGCGAGCGCGTCCGCGAGCTTGGCGAAGTCGGCGGCGACTTGCGCAAATCGCGGCCCTTTCTCCCGCCGCCGCTCGTCCATATAGATCGCGCGGTTGAGCTCGAGCTGCACCGTGTGCAATCCGCTGGCCGGGTTGCCGTAATGCTCGGTAATGAAACCGCCGGCATAGGGCTTGTTGCGTCCGACCGAATAGCCGAACCCGGTCATGGTTTCCTCGATCAGGTCGGGAAGCAGCGGCGCGCAGCTGGTGCCGTAGCGGTCGCCGATCACCACATCCGGCCGCCGCGGTTCGTCCCGCGACACGCCGATCGACGGCATCGAATGGCAGTCGATCACCACCGCCGTACCGAAAGCCTGGTGCACCTTGTTGATCAGCCGCCGCAGCGCGCGGTGGTAGGGTTTATAAAGCGTCTCGATCCGCCCCAGCGCATCGTCCACCGACAATCGCTCGCGGTAGATCTCCTGGCCGTCGCCGACCACGCGCGGGATGGTGCCGAGACCGCCCGCGACCCGCATCGATCGCGTGTTGGCGAAGCTCGGCAGGCGCCCGATGAACATGCGCGGGTCGAGCTCGTACGGTTCCCGGTTCACGTCGACATAGGAGCGGGGGAAGTGGACCCGGATCACCGCAAATCCGCGACCGCTCAGATCGGCGATCAGCTCGTCCATGAAGGAATCTTCAGACCGGCGCAGGGTCGGAAGATCGATCCGCGACGCGTTGAGGAACGCGTTCGGGTAGGTCGAGCCTGAATGCGGGGAGTTGAAGATGATCGGAGCCCGCCATTTGGCCGGCTCCACGATCTCGAACGGAGGCGACACCTCGCCATCAAACCGGGTCATTGTCGGGCGCCGTTCCTCTTATCCGCTGGTCTCGACGGGTCGATTCTTCAACACAACGGAGCTTTTATGGGGGCATTGTCGATAATCGCAACCAGTCTGCCAAGCGAAAAGTCTTCAATCTCTTCCGGAATGCATCTTAGAGATGCGCGGAATTTCCCGCTTTCGTTGATTTAAGCCGTATTTCGGTCCCGAAATAGCCTTGCGCGCGACCGATTACGACCGGTAGCTTTCACTCGAAATTTACCCTCTGTCGGGCTTAGTAGAACGCTCAAGCTCCGCTGCAATCGGGATTCGAACCCTCCTCGCCATGCACAAGATTCTCCTCGCCGAAGACGACAACGACATGCGCCGGTTCCTGGTCAAGGCGCTGGAAAACGCGGGTTTTCAGGTCTCGCCGCACGACAACGGCATGTCGGCCTATCAACGGCTGCGCGAGGAGCCGTTCGAGATGCTCCTGACCGACATCGTGATGCCGGAGATGGACGGCATCGAGCTCGCGCGCCGCGCCTCCGAGCTCGATCCCGACATCAAGATCATGTTCATCACCGGCTTTGCCGCGGTGGCTCTGAACTCTGATTCGGACACGCCGAAGAACGCCAAGGTGCTGTCGAAGCCGGTTCACCTGCGCGAATTGGTCAGCGAAGTGAACAAGATGCTGGCGGCCTAAGCAGGCACCCCTCGATCCCGGCGGGACCCGAGGCTTGGTTCGGCGTATTTTGTCGCGGCAGGCGTGGCGCATCCTTGCCTGCCCGCCTGGGAGCCGATATACGGGCCCCCGACCCACCTTTAAGACTTTCGGGCACGTAGCTCAGCGGGAGAGCACTACCTTGACATGGTAGGGGTCACAGGTTCGATCCCTGTCGTGCCCACCATTTACTCTCTGTTTTCTCAGCATTTCTGGAATCACCCTCGCCCCGATCGCGTGCAAATCCTTCTTTGTCAACAGTACGTCAACAGCAAATAGCGGCCTGCCGCAGTGCTGCTGGATCAGTGCGATTACGCAATCGGTCGCCAGCGCGACATCCGCGAGCATTTCCGGATCGTCTGACTCGTAGTTCGCCGTTGTGCGCGAGCCGTCACGCACGACGTGACCCATCCACAATGAGCGCTGCTCGCGCGGTACATTCCGGAACAGCTTCTTTATTTGGTCGGCCATGAAATGGCGCAAGCGAGATAGGCAAGGACAAGCTATGGCTAAGGCGACCGAGCCGTCGTCTTGCCCCGTCGTGATGTAGATGACCCATGAACGAACATCACACAGGGCCGGCCGTGCGGCTGATCACGTCTGGGGGAGGCAGGAGACCTTGCCTCTGTTGACGTTGCCCCAGGGACAAATTACCTGCCACGTGCCCGCCAATCCTTCCTCTTCGGAGTTCCACACAAAATGCCCTCTGCCGATCGCCCAGCCACGCGGCTAGCGACGCGACTTGGATTTTTCGTCGCCGGCTTCGGTATCGCGGCGTGGGCGCCGCTGGTGCCGTTCGCGAAGCAGCGGCTGGCGGTTGATGACGGTGTCCTCGGCTTGCTTCTGCTCTGCCTCGGGATTGGGTCCGTTGTGGCGATGCTGCTGACAGGCGTCCTGAGCGCGCGATACGGCAGCAAGCCTATCATCCTTGTCGGCGGGCTTGGCCTCGCCGTCGTCCTGCCGTGGCTCGCGCTTGCCAGCACACCTTTGTTGCTCGGCGCCGCGCTGTTCGCTTTCGGCGCCTCGCTCGGCTCGATCGATGTCGCCTTGAACATCCATGCGGTCGAGGTCGAGCGCGCGGCAGGACGCCCGCTGATGTCGGGCTTTCACGCGCTGTTCAGCATCGGCGGTTTCGCCGGCTCCGCCGCGATGACAGCTTTGCTGTCGCTCCACTTTGGCGCGTTCGCGTCGACCTTGATCTGTTCGGTGCTGATAGTGATCGCGATGGTGCTGGCGTGGCCGCGACTGCTCCGAATGGCGCAGGCGCAACAGGGGCCGTTGTTCGTGATGCCGCATGCCATCGTGCTGCTGCTCGCGGCACTCGCTGCGATCACCTTTCTGGTCGAAGGCGCCATGCTCGACTGGGGCGCCTTGCTGCTGGTCGGCGCGGGCCTTGTCCGGGAGGCGCAAGGCGGATTGGGCTACATGCTTTTCTCCATCGCCATGACAGCGGGACGCCTTGGCGGAGACGCGGTCGTGGCGCGCGTCGGGGATCGCGCGACGCTGGTCTTCGGCAGCCTTCTGGCCATCGCTGGCTTTGCGGTGTTGCTGGTCGCGACGGTCGCCGCCGTCGCCATGGCTGGCTTCGTTCTCATCGGCCTAGGAGCATCAAACCTCGTGCCGGTCCTGTTCCGGCGCGCCGGCACGCAGAAGGCGATGCCGGCCGCGCTCGCGATCGCGGCCATCACCACCGCCGGCTATGCTGGAGTGCTTGTCGGCCCCGCCGGCGTCGGGTTCGTCGCCAAGATCGTGGGGCTCTCAATCGCCTTCTGGATGCTGGCTGGGCTCATGTGCGTCGTCACCTTATCAGCACGCATCGTGGCGACGGACCGAGGTTAAATGGCGGCGCGCGTGAGTTTGGCCGACCGGGTGAAGCGCGGCCGAGCGCCACAGTCTGATGCGTGTCGAAGCCTGTCGCGGGATTTGGTGCCCATGGCGGGAGACGGGTCCGATAGCTAAGTTGCTCAGCTCAATAAAGTCCGGACGCGTGCTGCGGCGTCGTAGATTTCGATCTGAAGCATCGGATAGGTCGACTTCAATTTTCGCCCCGATGCTTCAGCAGCATCGAGCGTCTCAAAATCTGACTTGAAACGCTTGTCAACGACTACCGTGAATCCCTCCGTAGGAGGCCTGTCGGCGCGGAGCGCCTTCTTCGGTTCCGGCTCGTCAATCGAGAGAACTGGCTTTTTCATGGGGAGTCCAATCCGGAGCATTTTCTACGACGGCCGCGACCGCGCCGCCTTGATTTAGATCACGCGAGCAAGGGTGGGCGAACCTTGGTCTGGCTGATTAACTGAGTAGGCCCGCTCTAGCCGCGATCTTTCTTGGCCTTAGCTAGGGCAATTCCGGCGGTCAGCTGAGCCTCCCGCTCGCCGAGCAGACCGCGCAAGAGGTCGGTGGCGATCACGCCCGGGCAGATCGCATTGACCGACACTTTGGGTCCGAGCTCCTTGGCGAGCGACCGCGTGAGGCCCAAAATTCCGGCCTTGGCCGCCGCATAGGCATGCTTGCTGACAGCGCTGGTCACGCCGCCCGACAGCGCATTGATCGATGAGATCGAGATGATCCGTCCGCCTGTGTCCTGCTTCAGCATGATCGGCGCGGCGGCATGAATGAAGTTGAAGCAGCTCTTGAGGTTCACCGCGATCGTGCGGTCAAACTCGGCCTCGCTGATCTTGAGGATCGGTTTCGGGTTCGGCGCGCCCGCATTGTTCAGGAGCACGTCGAGATGTCCCCATTTCGCGTTGATCTGTTCGACGATCGCATGCGCGCGGGCAAAATCGCTCACATCGGCCTGGAAGGTCAGCGTGCGCTTGCCCCGCGCCTCGATATCGCGCGCGGTCGCTGCCATCTCCTTCTCCAGGAGATCGACGAGGGCGATGTCGAAGCCGGAATCGGCAAGCGCCAGCGCACAGGCGCGGCCGATACCGCGGGCGCCACCGGTGACGAGGGCCGTCTTTGTCATGGGTCAGGCCTCAGGCGGCGTGGTCGCGCGCGTAGCGGACCACGTCGGCATGGGTTGCGCACCAGACGTCGCCCTTCGCCTTGGCCAGGCGAATGAGCTCCTCGATGATCCACAGCCGCGAGCGGTAGCCGATCATGTGCGGATGGCAGGTGAGCTGGAAGATTCCGCCTTCCTCATAGGCCGCCTCGAACTCGCGCCGGAACACATCGAACACATCCGACGGCGGCGTATAGGGACGCAGGCCCTGGAACCGGTGCATCATGAAATAGACCGCGTCGTCGCGGATCCATTCCACCGGAAATTCGATGACGCCGGTTGGCTCGCCATCCAAGAGCAGCTCGTAGCAATCGACGTCGGCCATCAGCGAGGAATCGTAGAGCAGGCCGGCCTCCTTGGTGATCCGCAGCGTATGCGGCGAGAAATCCCAGGACGCCGTGCGCGCGCCGACCGGCCGCACCTTGGTCGTCTTCTCCAGCACGTCGGCCGCGCGCGTCATCAGGTCTTTTTCGGCCTCATAGGGGAGCACCGAGTTCAGCTCGTGGATCCAGGAATGGATGCCGATCTCGTGCCCTTCGGCGATGATGCGGCGCTGCTCGTCGGGGTAGAGCAGCGCACACACGGCCGGCACATAGAAGGTCGCCGGCACCGAGTGTTTCGCAAGCAGCTTTAGAATGCTCGGGACGCCGACACGATTGCCGTATTGTCCCCACGCCATGCGCCCGATCGATTTGCCGCCGTCGCGCAGCTCGTTGGTCTCGTGGTCGGAATCGAACGACAGCGCGAACGCGCATCGCGCACCACCCTTCCAGGTCTTGGGCCGATAGGTCTTGCCGGCGCGGACCTGGTTGACCAGACCGCGCCAGTGTTTTTCCGGCCATTGCCAGGGTTCGAGCTTCGACGTCTCGTTCATGATGGTCCTCCCGAATGATTTGTTACAGCGGGCCGCCGGTGACGGGGATGGTCTGCCCCGTGATCCACGAGGCGTGGTCGGAGGCGAGAAACGTCACCGCATTGGCGATGTCCTGCGGCGCGCCCATGCGCCGCATCGCAATCGTGTTGACGAAATTGTCGCGGAACGCGGTCGGCCAGTTGTTCCACTGCCGCTCGTAATCGGGGCTGGTCGCCATGAAGCCGGGCGCAACCGTATTCACGGTGATGCCGAACGGCCCAAGCTCCTGGGCAAGCTGTTTGACCAGACCGATCTGTCCGTGCTTGGCGGCGGGATAGCTCTGGATGCCGGTGAGGCTGGTGGCAAGGCCGGCGCGGCTCGAGATGGTGACAATGCGACCGGTGCCTTTTGTCTTCATCCCGGGCGCGACAGCCTTGATGAACAGGAACGCGCCCTTGAGGTTGGCATCGACGATGGCGTCGAAATCGTCCGCGCTCACTTCCTCCAGCGGCCGGGTCCTTTGGCCGCGCACGCCGCCCGCGACATAGACAAGGATATCGGCGCCGCCGGCTGTGCGCACGACCTCGGCAATGGAGGCCTCATCGGTGACGTCGACCTTGGCAGCGATGATCTCGCCGCCGCCATCGACACGGCCCGCGATGGGGGCGAGGTCATCGACCAGCAGGTCGCAGGCGACGACGCGCGCGCCGTCACTGGCCAGCGATCGCGCGATGGTCTGGCCGATGCCGCGCGCGGCTCCCGCTACGATCGCGGTGCGTCCGTCGAACCGAATGAGCATGGGCCTTCTCTAACGCATGATGAGATCAGGTTGAATTGGAACGGCGACGGAGGTGCGCTCCCACCCCTCTTTGCGGGGGAGAGTTGGGGAGGGGGGTGTGTCAAGCTTCTCCGAAAGTTACCCCCACCCCCGACCCCTCCCCGCAAGGGGAGGGGGAGGAAAGGCCGCGCGATATCAGCTCAGTTTTGTCCCAGCGGTTTCCTTCAGGCTCCAGATCACGAGCAGCGAGATCACCGCCGAAGGCAACAGATAGAGATAGGTCGGCGACACCGGCGATCCCGTGGCCTGGATCAGCCAGGTCGCGATGAACGGCGCGAACCCGCCGAAGATGGCGACCGAGAGCGCGTAGCCGCTCGACATCCAGGTGGAGCGCAGATGCGTCGGGAAGATTTCCGAGATCGCCGCGGGTCCCGCGCCCGAATAGAGCGCAAGCAGGATGCCGAGCAGGATCTGGAGCGGCATCACCAGCGCGAGCCCGGTGCCGTTGGTCATCAGCGAGAACAACGGATAGGAGAGCAGCCCGATGCTGATCGCGCTCGCCATCAGGAGCGGCTTGCGGCCGACCTTGTCCGACAGCGCGCCCCAGAACGGAACCGCGATCACCATGGCGATCAGGCCGATCGTGTTCGACCACAGCGCCTGCGAGGGCGTGAGCCCGGCAAAGCGCTGGGTGAAGCTCGGCATCCAGGCGAGCAGCGTGTAATAGGCGACGGTCCAGAAGATGGTGAAGCCGAACGCGAGAGCCCCGAGCGGAAAGCCGGCGATAACAGGCTGATCGGCGGCGGCCTGACGGCTTGCTTCATAGGACGGCGTCTCGTCGACGTTCTGGCGCAGATAGGCGCCGACGAAGAGCAAGAGTACGCCGAGCAGGAACGGCACGCGCCAGCCCCAGTCGAGCATCGCCGCCTGACTCAGCGACGAGGTCATGATGGCGGCAACGGCCGAGCCGAGCAGCGAGCCGCCGGCGGTCGAGACCTGCTGGAAACTGCCGAACAAGCCGCGACGGTTTTGCGGCGCCCATTCGACCATGAAGGCGGTCGAGGTACCCCATTCGCCGCCGGCCGCGAACCCCTGCACGATGCGAAGCGCAACCAGCAGGATCGGCGCCCAGACGCCGATCGCCTCATAGGACGGCAACAGGCCGATGGCGACCGTGCCGAACGCCATCAGGAAGATGGTGAGCACCAGCGCCGTCTTGCGGCCTTTGGTGTCGCCGAGGCGGCCGATCACGATGCCGCCGAGCGGCCGCGCCAGGAAGCCGACGCCATAGGCCGCGAAGGCGGCGAGCAGCGATGCGGTCGGATCGCTGCTCGGGAAGAACTTTGTGGCGATCAGCCCGGCGAGATAAGCATAGACGCCGAAATCGTACCATTCGAGCAGGTTGCCGATTGCTGCGGCCAGGACCGCCTTGTTGGACTTGTCCGCCACATACGCGCCTGGCGCGGCCAGAACAGAAGCTTCCGCCATTGGATCACCCCGCCATGCATTTTTGCTGCAATATTCCACATGACAATCCGGGCGGAGTCGAGGGGCAAGGCGCGCGCCATGACGGCTCTGCAGTGATGGCTGACAATTCCCCGCGGCATGGCTCTTGGTCATGGCTCTCGGTTATGGCTCTTGGGCGCGGCGCGGGTGGTGTCTCTCCTCATGGTGACGAGGCGCGCCAGCGCCGATGGCTCGTTACGTCCGATCGATGACAAGATCGCGATCCTTACGTTTATGGTCGCCCTGCACAACGTCCCGATCAGGTACTCACCTGACGGTCGCTTGTCGGGCGCTGAAATCGCAGAACGGATGAGCGATATCCTTATGTATGGGATGATGTCCGCTTCCGCGACCTCGGGTGGGGATACCAAACGCTCGCCGAACTCAGAGCGACGAACCAGGTCGACGGCTGATTGATAACGAACCAGCTGTTCGGATTTTGCGACTATGAAATGGCCGGTTGTGGCGCAAAGCGGTCGCTCATGCCCCCAACAGCATCTCGCGCCTGATAAGGAATGAGATGACGTTCTCGGCTCGGCGCCGACCGGAAGGCACGCGATTTCCGAGATATCCTGTTCAAGCGGGGCTCAGAGGTCGTTCACGATCGCCGGCTGCGGCATCGCGTCGGGTCCGGTTGCTGCATGATAGCGACAGATCGCGACATCCGGCCCAACGCGACGACATGTGCGACGAGGCGGCCGATGGCTGCAGTCGCGTGATCCAACGGCGAAGCCTCCGAGATCGCAAAATTGTAGCCAGACGACCTGCGGCGCCGCCCGAGGTTCGGTCCCGTGTACCGTAGCGGATTTGACCTCGTCGCTCCCTGATGTATTATCTGCGAAGGCCAAACCATGAAATTTGCAGCTGTGAATTGTGGGTGGTCCTATGGAGTGGTCGACAAAAGCGATTGAGGCGGACCGGCCCTTCGGAAGTTGGGCTGAGGATCTGGCCGACGCTTTCGTT
>WNGI01005476.1_pt1 | contig 16426 bp, 14 predicted proteins | sample 5400621 | NCBI WGS metagenome assembly WNGI01 (sample SAMN13153374, study PRJNA577476) | soil metagenome | isolation source: 20 cm soil or saprolite under Garry oak tree replicate 1 | place: USA:California | collected 2016-06-15 | reverse complement strand
GTCGGTACTAACCCAACGGGCGAGCAGATAACTTACGGGTTGCCCGCGATCCGAGCACAATCGCCAACGAGAAGTGCTTCATTCGAGAACTTGGATCTCGGGGTATAGCGGAGATGCGATCTTAGGCGGCAAAACATTTGCGCCCTTGAGGTACGCGTCGAAAAAGCTGTGCACGCAGTACGCCGTCACAGCAAGTTGACGACGGCCGTCGATACCGAGCTTACCGAACACTCGGAGCACCCCCCGCATGACATGGCTCTTCAACAGCGCGCCGTCATCGGTGAAGGTGAAATGGTTCGCGCCACGGATCGAGATGCGTAGCCTTCCATCCGCCGGCAGACGATCATAAACCGATTGGATGTCGGCCTGGATCTGACGGACCTCCACGTCGGACGAAAAATCGCCTTGGCCGCTCAGGAGGAACAGGAACGGCTTGTGGATGCCTGCCTGAATGACGCTGCCGTGCAGAGAACCGTCCACATCGATCCCTGCCTTGCACCTGGAATCCTGGGAGCAGAATTGTGCGGCTTGCGCCCCGCCAAAGGAATGACCAAATACTCCCACCCGCGTCATGTCAAGCCGCCCCGTGAATTTGCCGGACGGGTCCAAGGTGTTCAGCCGCTCTAATCGATCGAGTACGAACGCGATGTCGCCGGTCCACGCGGCCAATAGCTTGTTGGCGAGAACCGTCAGTTCTTCTCCCGTGAAGAGTTCCGGGTTGTTCTCTGGGGTCCTTCTCATTACACGGCCGTCAGGGAAAACGACGACTCCCGTGCGATACGGGGCGTCCAGGCCCACGACAACGTAACCGTGACTGGCCAGATCCTCGCCAAGTGTCGAATAATTCCAGACTTCGAGAGAGGCCCCCGCCCGCATGATCACCACAGGGTACGATCGCTGCTGCGGTGACACGTCGGCGTTACGAAAACTGTGCCCATGGACCTTCGATAGATCCCGCGTCAGAAGTCCGAAGCCCCGAGACAGAACTCTAAAGACGAGCGGCCCGCTGGCCGGAAGGGCCGGCGCTCGCACTTGAGCGGGCAAGTAGTCGTCGATCGTAGCTGGTTGCCCAGCCGCCGCCGGGTACCAGATCCACACGAGGAGTTCGCGCTTGCTTCCTGGTCCGGGCGCTAGCGTGTCCAATGTCTTGTCGTCGGTCCAGTCATATATCCCGCGGCCGATGGCAAATGACCCCGAGGGTGTCGGGAGCGTGATCTCGCTCCTGCGCTCCAGCCACAGCAACCCCAACAACACCGCAACCCCGAGAACACCCATCATTGCCAATGCTACGAATGCTCTGAATATCCGACGGGCCAGTGAGCGCGGCTTGCTAACGGATGAGGTGTGCATTAGAACCTCCGGCGTGTTCGGAAGTACAAAGTACTTTGCATAGTGAAGCAAAATTCGCTTTCTTGTCAAGGGACCAAACCACGGCGTATTTGGGACGAAACTGAATATGCTGACCAGAGGGCGGTCTAGGGATTGTCGTTCAGCGGCACACCTGCCGTCGGCTGTGAGGCCGGTTAGCCATCGTTGCTTCGACGTGAGCGCCTGTGTGAAATCAGCCCGGCGATTAAGACCGTGATTGCAATCAGCAGCCAGGACGCTGGGGGAACAACAACGAAAGCGAAGGCGGTCTTCGTCCTGGGAGGTCCGAAGGCAACATGTCCGTGGATGGCCAAAGAGCTCACCGTGAGAAACACCACCACGCTATAGAGAGTTGCCCGCGTAAGGACCGACCAGTCTTTGGAAACGATAAGGGCGAATGCGAGGGCCACAAACGGGGAAAGGACCCAGATAGCGAATAGTATAAGAAGAACGCGGGAAGGATTCTGATGACCTGCGCGGAGCATGAAACCGACTGAGCCGCCGGCCCCAGCCGCCAGCGAGATCAGGGCCGCTGTCCGTAGGACGCTAAGAAACCCAGGCGCGGGCTTTCCTTGGCTCTCTTTAGTGGCCATGTCATCGCTCCCATTGGTCATTGATCTCTCCTTGTCACTGGCGCTAAGCGGCAAGCTGCCGGAGGCCGACTGCACCGACTCTCGAGCAGGTGTTCTAAGTCGCAGAGTTCCGATCTGCTGGGGTGAACCCTTTGGTGAGACACAAAATTTGAGACACTGACTCAACGGTTCGCGAATCGAATTCCATGATTTGTTGCAAGCCAGCTGCAATCGCACCAACGGCTTCCCAGAACCTAGCAATGTGAATGAAGGTGGGGATATTGCCGCGCAGATCGAGCAGCGTATGCAGCTTGATGGCTGCCTTGGCCGTGCGGAACACCGCCCACGGAAATACCGACAGACACAGATCGATAGCCGTGGTGTCGAGCGCGTAGACGGTTTCTTGCAGATCGACACCGAAGGACTCCTGCGCATACAACGGCCGCGCAATGCCGATCAGGCTCGAAGGCTCTCCCGAAAGGTCAACTGAGCGAACGCCATACACAGGAATTGATCCAGGCACGATAAGGATTTCACTTTGAACGCGCCCCGATAGCGGGTGACGCAGCGGCGGAAGGTGGTCAACGGAAGATGCTGCATCGGCTGCGCAAACACCAGCTTGCCTCCCGGACCATGCCAGCTGCTCTTCCTAAACCTAAGTCCTGAGAGGACGAAGGGGCTTTGATGTGGGTGAACAATATAACTGCGCTCAGACACGTCCCGTTGCGGGCCCGGGCAAACCTCGGCCAAACTTTGGTGCACCACGCCTATCTTCTATCCAGGTCCGTGCTCCCTTATTATCACTACGTCCTTCTCCTGAATTGCAATTACGCCATCATTTGCCGTTTGGTCAGCGGAATCACGGCTGCGTTCCGGGCCGGGTTGCTGTAGCTCGGAGGAACCGGCGCGCAGGACGCGGTCTCGCCGGTCGCGGCCGGTATGGGCATGGACATCGACCCGGCGATGTCTCGAGTGGCTTCGCGCACCAGCTCCATGCGCCCGTGTACGCGAAACTTGGCGAGCAGCGATGAGACATGAAACTTTATTGTGCGCTCAGAAAGATGCAGAGAGGCTGCGATCTCTTTATTGGCGAGACTCCGCATGAGGCCGCCAAGCACTTCCTGTTCCCGGCGGGTAAGCTTGACGTGACCGCTGACGGTATGGCCAGCCTTGAGAAGCCTTTCCGTTTTTTCGGTGAGGCCTTTCAGTGCGTCGTGTTCGGCAGATACCATTACCACGTAATCGCTCGGAGAATGGCCGAGGACCATGCAGTGCATCGCCAGCAAACCGGCGGCATGGTCCACGGGAAACCGCCCGTCCGGAGTTGCCTCCACTTGAAAATGGGACCGTCCGGTGCTTTTCTCGTAGAAGTAATAGAGATCGCGGGTAATAAGTTCTAAATTTTTCATTGAGGGACTCCATTCAGAAACCTTTCTCCCAAGTTTGATCTGAGAACACACCTCAATAAGACAATCAAAAGGCCGCATGGGAGAAGGACCCGCCAAAGTGAGAAGGATCATCTTGCGCGCGGTCATACCGTCTCCAGCGATGCCTCTCATGCCTGGTTCAAGTACGCAGTCAGACATTGCAATGAGTGCACCAAATCGATCCCCTAATAAGTGTTTTATTCTGAATCACTTAGAAGTTTCGGAGGGCCTTCGATGTGAGCGGATTCAACACACACTTGGGTGCGTACAACTCGTTTCCCGGTCTGGAATTCCATCGCGAATGTGCAACAGAGCGCTGAAGTGTGACGCGGGCAGTAATGGAGAGGTCGGGTTCGCCTGGTGGCGCGGGGACCTGGCAGCGAAGCAGCGCTAGTCGAACCAGCAGAATCTATTGCGGTTCAGAACCTGGCTTGGTCTCGGTCTCTCCTGCTGCCGTAGTCGGCTCAGAGATCTCTTGCGCCTCTCTCATTTCCGTTTTCTCTGCAGACTCTCTTATCTCGCCTTCTCGATCTACTTCAGCCCGTTCGAATTCACCCTCTAACTCCGACTTTCCACTCATTTCGTTTTCTCCGGGTTCAGGCCTCTCCACTTCGGGGCGCATTTCATTGGTCGGTTCTGGTTGTTCTGGGCCAGAGTCCATTCCGACACGAGTGGAAAATCCGGGCTCCAGGAGAACTGATCCTCCAGGAGCGTTCCGTCCGTAGACTTCGACAAGTCCGTCCACCACGTCTACTTCCGTGACGTTCCGCGGATTGACTTCCACTTCGAACTCGGTCCCGCGAACCGCAATAACGGCACTGGGCGTTCCGAGTTCGAACGGCACGGCGCCACCTGTCCGCTTGTTGATGAGCGCACGGATTCGCCCCAGTAGCAATTGGAAGTAACTCGGATCGGTCAAAGAAGGTTGTTGCACCTGCAATCTCGTGTGCGCCCTGACCAGCACCTCACTGCCGTCGCTCAGGCGAAGCAGTAATCTGCCGCTGCCTGTCTCAACAATGGCGCCAGGAGGAAGTGGCTCGCCACGCAACGGATTCGTAGGGGACTGGTCCGGCAGGCTCAGGCGAACATTGCCTTTCCACTCGGCAATCGTAGCTCCAGCGATCATGGCGGTCACGGGTGTGGAGCTGGTCTGCTGTTCTTGGGCCGCCGCCATCCCGGCAGATATCCAAAAAAAGAGGAGACAAAAATAAGTTGAACGAACGGCTGTGTATTTCATTGGTGTGCCTCCCTAAGAACGAGCTGGGTCACTGGCAGATAGATACGAAAAGATGTTCCTGAGCCAGATTCGCTCAACGCCTCGGCTTTTCCTCCGTGTTGTTCGGCAATCCGTTTGACGAAAGCCAAGCCAAGTCCCCACCCTCGCACTGTTTCCTCCCGCTCACTTCTTCGATAAAACGGTTCGAAGAGACGCGCGAGCTCTCCTGGTGGAATTGTTGGCCCTGGGTTCCACACTTCCAGCAGGACTCCTTCGCCATTGGCATTGATCCCAGCGCGCAGTTTCACTTCGCTCCCCCGTGCGCTGTACTTGATGGCGTTGCTCACGAGATTGAGCAGGGCCCCCTCGATGAGGTGCGGATCACCCTGAAGTGCCGGCAAATCTTTAGCAATTTCCGTCTTGACCCTGATCTCAGAAGCTTCTGCAATCGGTTGAATGACTCGCGCAACTTGTTGGACCGTTTCGCCGACCTGGAAAGTGTCTTTGCGCATGGGGCGGGCTCCCGCCTCGAGTCGAAGCACATCGAGGTAAGTATTGATCATGGCCACCAAACGGCCCGACTCCTGGAAAATAGTGGCAGCGGCTTCGTTGCTGGCTCGCTCCTTGGAATACCGGAGCAGATACTCGGCAAATCCTTGAATTGAGACAAGCGGAGTTCGGAGTTCATGGGCGACGAATCCGAGCGCTTCCGCACGGGCACGATCTCGTTCCAACCGGGCGGTTTGATCCGTCACCACGACCATGATCAAGTCCGAGGCGTCAGAGGGTGACGTGCGTTTGAGTCTTACGGCCCGCAACCGCCAGAGGCCCTCGCCGAGGTACACCTCCGAGTCGAGCCAGACCTCGGGAGCTGCGAGTGATTTGCGCAGGTCGCCCCAGCCAGGTTCGCGGAGTGCCGCGGAGAAATTATCAAGGTCTGCCGTCGCGCTCCATCCTTGCTCTTCACAGAAGCTTTGCCACTTCGGATTTCGAAATATCACTCGACCATCGACGGCGAAAACGGCCAGGCCCTCTTGCATCGCTTCAAGCAGGGTTTCATCAAACGCGTACAACGAACTCAGCTCCGCTTGCAGTTGCCGAAGCAGGTTCACCTTCCAGTGCAAGTCTCCGGCTGTAGGCCGAATCTCTGCACGCAGGGCAGCAGGTAAACTATTTTTATTTGTGGGCTCGGCCGTCTTGAGGGCAATTTGCAGCTGCCGAAGACCCTGAGTCAGGCCTCGGTCCACGAGGACTAGGTTTTGCAACTGAGCGAGCGGACCGGCCAATACCGCCACGCACAAGAATGGTCCTAGTCCGACAAGGATATGCATCCAGACAAAAACAAAGTAGCTCGCTGCAAGACCAACCGCAAGTAGCGCCGCGAGCGCGACCAAGCCGGTCCAAACCGGCCAGCGCAGTACCACCCAAGTCGAACTAAAACTAAACGCGCACAAAACCAGGAGGTTTAGCCATCCATACAGAGGACGCAAGCTTCGTTCGGCAAGAATGGCGTCGATAAGATTCGCGTGGATTTCGACACCAGGCATCGGAAGCCTGTCGCTCACCGGGGTTGGTATGCGGTCGCCAATCTCCGCCGAGCCGGATCCGATCAGCACCGCCTTCCCTTGCAGTTGGCCGCCGGCTTTCCCCTCAAGCAAATCCACGACAGAGATTGCCAAGAACGGGGGTGACGTTTCACCCGGAGCAATCTGTCCGCGATAATCAATGGGGAGGAAGCGGAGCGATTCGGATTCGACCCCGGCTACCACGGCGTGAGAAGACGTCCCGACCGTGGGTATTTTCCGCTTGCCTATACGCAATTCACGGCCGTCGTCTTCAAGGATAGCTCCACTAGCAACGCGCGCTACTTCCAGCGCAAACGCCCAGCGCGGCCCCTCGAGAGACAGCTCCCGCACGGGGACGCTCCGGCAGATGCTGTCAGGCCCTAAAGCAGCTTGGGCGTGTCCGACCGCGACAGCGTTCTCTGCGAAGAGCGGCAACGGTTCGACCCAAAGTCGTCCCTGCGGTGAATTGCTTATCTTCGCCACGAGAACCGTGCTTCCTGCGCCTTTCAGCGCTTTCGCCAATTCGCGGTCGTTTGATTCGTCTTCGGTTTCCGAGAGTAGGATGTCCAGGCCAAGCGCCTTTGGGTGCTCGGCGCTGGCGGCCCTCACCACCTGCGCCAGCAAGGAGCGTTTCCAGGGCCATCGCCCGTACCGTTCCAGACTTGCGTCATCGATGAGAATCAGCGCGACATGAGGCGAAGTGCCCTGACTCCCTCGTATACGAAAATACATATCTCCAGTGCGGCGACTGAGCTCTTCCACTGGATAACTGAGGCTGAGCAGGCCTACCACTGCCAAAAGCAATACGTTCAAAAGCAGCCAGCGCTTTGTCTGGAGGTGCTTCTGATTCGAGAGGCCTGTTGGTGATTCGCTCATGTTTCTTTCGATTGTAGGTCGATCGCCAGACGGCGAGCCTTTTCATATAACGTCTTGCGTTCAATCCCGAGCTTTCGAGCCGCAAGAGACTTGTTGCCACCCGATTCCCGCAAAACACGGAGAATCTCCTGGCGCTCCATCTCCTGCAGCTTTCCCGGCAATGATGTTGTCGAATTTTCTGGCACCGAGATTGCCCCGCTTCGGCTCGCACGCTCGCGTTCCACTTCCTCGGCCGAGATCTCGTCCATAGCAGCGAAAATAGCTAGCCGCTCGATCAGGTTTTCGAGCTCGCGGACATTGCCGGGCCAGCTCATGGAAGCCAGCAGTTTGACCGCCTCTTCACTGATATTTACATGGCGTTGATTGCGCTGATTGAAACGTTCCAGAAAATGATGCACGAGGAGCGGAATGTCTTCCGCCCGCTCTTCGAGCGAAGGGAGATCAATCGTCACGACACTGAGACGATAGTAAAGGTCTTCGCGAAATTGTCCTGCCCGGATCAGTGCACTCAAGTCCTTGTTGGTCGCCGCAACAATCCGCACATCGATCGGAATGAAAGTGTTCGAGCCCACGCGCCGCACCTTATGTTCCTGCAAAACGCGGAGTAACTTCACTTGAAAGCTCAGGCTGGTCTCCGATATTTCGTCCAAGAAAATCGTGCCGTCATGGGTTGCCTCAAACAAGCCGCTGCGGGTAGTATCCGCGCCGGTGAACGCGCCCTTCTCATGTCCAAACAGCTCGCTTTCCAAAATAGTCTCGGGGAAGGAACCGCAATTGATGGGGGTAAAAGGCTTCTCCGCACGTGCGCTGTGTCCATGAATGGCCCGCGCTACAAGTTCCTTGCCCGACCCGCTGGCACCGGTAATAAGCACGCTAGCAGTGCTGGGCGCGACCCGAGCAACGGCTCGATAAACTTCCAGCATCTTCGGACTTCGTCCGACAATCGCTGACTCGGGAGCAAAACTGTCTTTCGGCGCGTGGCTAGGTGTTTGCCGTGGCCCTGTCAACCTTCGCAACAAAGCGAGCAACTCATCGATGAGCAGAGGTTTGCTCAGGTATTCGAGTGCTCCTCCGGCTACCGAGCGTGCAACTGTCTCGACACTGGCGTGCGCTGTCATCACCACACACTTGCAATCCGGATGAAAAGTTTTCAGTTTCTTGAGAAATTCCAGACCGTTGGACTGTCCAATATAGATATCCAGAAGGGCCACATCGATACGGCCTTCTTTAAGGAGTGCTTCGGCATCATCAACACTTCGCGCCGCACGGCATTCGTAGCCATCCGCGGTCAGAACGGCATTCAGCCATCGGCAAATGGACTTGTCATCGTCGACGACGAGAACTCTTAGTCGCTTATCCATACTCATATCCGGCCTGATCCCTTGCTCAGTCGAGAATTCTCGCACCGCTTCCCCGGCTCACCTAGAAACGATACGCCACGCTCACCCGCCCTACCTGCGCCCGGAACGCCCCCGTGCTCTGGGCCAGGTGAAAGTAGGAATAGTCTGCGCCCACTTCCAGTTTTCCCAGCAGGAACCGGTTCTTCGCGGTAGCCTCCCAGGCTATCTGATAGGGGTCCTGGTTGACAGTTTCAGTGCCATACTCGGCGATGTATTCGCCGCGATAAATCTTTCCAACGCTAAAACGGAATCCCCCAAGCCCTAAGTGGCTGTGATACTGGTTGGGATTGAAATAGCCGTGAGAAAAGGTCTCGGTGAATGAGCTATGTGCGTACTGATATCCCAGCCCTACTGCAAAATGCAAGTTTCCGATCCAACGCAGCACTTCGGCATCCTCTCGTTGGGTGCGATTTGAATCCGAGTAGTGCTGCTTGGAGAAATCAGCGCTGACACGCCAGGAGCGTGGTTGCCAGTCAAGCCGGCTCCACCAGCCCTCCGCCACCAAGTCGAACTGAGCCGACTGGAACGTGGGCGCGATCGGTATCCGTGAGAAGCCCCCCTGGAGCCAGAAACTTCGTATTGGATGGAGAATCAATTCTCCGCGGTAAAGCGCACGATTCAAGTCATCGGCAAAGCGAACAATCCCGCCCCCACCACCTATGAAAAGCCAGCGCGCCAGCCGCACTCGGCCTTCATCATTGACAGAAAAGATGCTTGCCTTTGGCCCCTCGGTGACCCACAGGGTTTTTTCATCGAGGCGAAAACTGTTGGTGAGATGGCGTCCAAGCTGAAGATCAAATCGCTGTCCCGCGCGCAAAGAGCTATTCCCAGCTGAATCGCTGAAGTAGCTTGAGTCCGCCTGCAGTCGGTTCGTTGCGTTTCCCTCACGAGAGGCCGCCACCGGCAACTGGTTCTTCAGCAGCGCGTCCCGGTACTCCTGAAGGCGAAGGCTGTTCGGATGGCGAGCAAGTGCTTGCTCCACTTCGCGGCGCGCCTCGTCTTTCTTCTTCAGAAATAGCAGGTTTCCCGCCAGTCCGATTGCTGCCGCCTCGTCATCCGGATTTGTTGATAGCAGGTCACGGAAGAGTTGATTCGCTGCCTCGTACTTTCTGTCGTAACTCAGCACGCGGGCCAGTTCGAGTTTTGTTTCCCGGTTGGACGGGTCATCGCGCAGAATGGCGCGAAAAATATCCATGGCCCGTCTGTCCTGACGCTGATACACGTAAACCCTGCCTAGTTCGAGCCGCAGCTGGACATTTCCCGGAAAACGCTTGAGGGCGTCTTCCAGTATTCGCGTGGCCTGCGAATAATGCCGATGGCGGAGAGCTGCCTGTTCATCGATGACGCTCTGCTGCACCGAACTTCCTTCCGCCGCTTGCGCCTCCGGGGCCTTTCCTAGGAAAGGAATGACGGCAAAGACGAGACCGGCGGGAAGAATCGAAATTCGAACCATGATTTTCTCTTTTCACGAGTCTCCGACCTGTGCTTCGGTGGGCCTCCTTGCTGCCCGTTTGAGAAGGCGGGGCTATCAATGTGAGGGCATCTTCCCGGGACGAGGCCAGGATCTATGGCGTCATCTCGATTGTAGTCATGCGCGAGAATGACCGGCCTCGTCCCTCCGCTCTCGTGCCCTAATACAAACCATCGGAAGCCGCCGTATGGGCCTGCCACATTAATGCTCTTTTCCAGCCCCTCCGGACGATCTAGCTCTCAACGGGAAACTTTCAATGCAAACCCAGATTTAAGGGCGATCGGCAACTACCCGATCGACCTCTTGCTGCTCCTCGCCTAGCGCATTCTGCCGGCCTCTCTATTCATACGATACCCGCGCATTCGGTAGGAAGGACGCAGACCAGTAGCAAAGACGATCCGACACGAAACGTAGACATATGCGCCAGCTCCACGGTGTAGATCCGTTGATCGTTGACGCAAAGGTTGTTCACCGAGGGGGCGACATACAGCCGTATCCTGTCCTGACAAGCTGCTACTATGCAGTGCACATCGGTTGCATCCGGCTCATCGAACTCGAAATCCGCACCACCGCCAATTCGTCCCATGGTGATACACAACTTGCTTAATTGGTACGTCAAACCCTTCGAGCGACCTTCGATTACGGAGATTGTGATTGCTATGTCGTCTTGCGGAGGAATTTGAGGGAATTCGTATGCGCCTGGCCTTTTTTCGCTTTTTGTACCGTCAAAATTGGGCCGTGCGCGAGGACTGGTCGTTGGCGGTGGTTGGGGTCCCCTCGGAAACTCTTGATTTTGGCGAAACCGTGAGTTCAGAAAACTATTTGGCGATCTCTCGACAAACTGCGGGCCGTGTACGCAGCATCGTTCTAAAACTTCTCTGCCATTGGATAGCATGACGAAAGTACCTCTGTTCCCGTTCGAAGTTACTCGCTGACCAAAAACCATCAATAAACGCGTGGAGGAACTTCTCTCTCACGCCACCGGACTTCTATCAAGGTCCTTAATTCATTAAGGCACTTTCATCGCCAATTTTAGATTGGAATAAGTGCTGTCATTTCAACCCTGCCAATTTGTGTTGGTGTGTCTCTCCAACTCATCTGAATCTTGGCTAAGTTTTCCGAACGAGGGCAAATGCCGCCTGCGTTTTGAATCAGCCCACTATCATGGCTCGTGTTGTATCAACACACGGATGGGTTATGGCCTTCCACTTACTGTGCCAGGACGGCGGCTTAAGAGTGCAATTTGAACGACACATACGCCGCCCGCCCTTTGGCCAACCAATTGCCATTCCTAGACCTGACCTGTTGAACCTCCGACCAGGACAGAAGCACTTATTTTTTCTGGAGAATTCATTCATGAGCGAATCTCTTATGCGCTGGGTTCCACGCGCGAATATGGCCACCCTGCTGCCCTGCCCTGTCTCTCCGCAGGCTGGGGACATGGCACTCGCGAAACTCGAGAAAATCGGCAAGAACGCGACTCTCGAATTGGCCAATGGCCGGCGGTGCACCCTCCATGAAGGAGACCTTCTGGCGGTGGTGTTTGGAAACCGCTATGCGACTCTGCAATTCGAAGGCTACGCGCGCGCAAATGGAGATTCCTGCGACTTGCTCTCCATGGCGGTCTCTGCGGCTTAGTGGAAAGCAAACATGCAAGAGCAGCAGAACCCAGCAAGCTCCGCTTGTTGGGTGCGCTCGGAGACATCAACGGTTCTCCCCTTAATCTTCGAGACTTCGCCTTGGCTCCGCTGCCTGAGGCCATCCACTCTAACGTTGTCGCGGTCTGCGGCACTTCCATGGATGCTGGCAAAACGCACACGGTCATGAGTCTCATCATGGGTTTACGGAAGCAAGGACTTGCAGTCGCAGGAATCAAACTTACCGGTACCGCCACCGGCAAAGATACCTGGAATATGCTAGACGCCGGTGCGTGTATAGCTCTGGATTTTGTTGACGGTGGATTTCCATCCACCTATCTCTCCACCTTGGAAGAACTGCTGCAACTATACAATCTGCTCGTCTCACGGGCAGCCGTGGAGGGCGCTTCTTGGGTGGTCGTCGAGATCGCGGACGGGCTGCTACAGCGTGAAACCGCAGCATTACTGCAGCATCCTGGCTTCGCTGCCAGTGTGGCCGCATGGGTTTTTGCAGCGGGCGATCCACTCGCGGCAGCCGGAGGTGTTGGAGTGCTACGAAACTGGGACATCGATCCCCTGGCGATTAGCGGGGTGGTTTCCATGAGTCCACTGGGCGTCAAATAAACACAAACAGCCACACAGCTGCCGTGTCTTACAGCCGGGGAGTTGCAGTCTGGCGCCGTGAATGCCTGCCTACATGAAACTATCTCTAAACATGCTGGCACTCTTTTTGCAACAGCTGGGAGTCGAGAGGAGCTCCTCAATTCGTGAGCAAGGGTCGTGTCTATCTTTGGACGGATGGCTCCGATCGCGGGCTATATGGGCATCTGACTGGGAGCGTCGAATCCATTAATCATCTCGAGGTCAGCGGGGGAGATACCAGCGGTTTGTCGGGACGTTTCGTCTGCGTGCGGAACGGCGGCGGGGTCTATGAGCTTGATCCCGTAACAAAGTCTGAGCGTGCGGTCCCTCTCGGTGACGCACGACCGGACGCCACGGGCGACTTTTTATTTGAGCCCGGCCGCGGTGGTGGTCGCATTGACAAGGCCAGAATTGCAGAGCCAGATTTCCGGTGGCGCTATATTCAGGCCTCGCGCTTCGGCGAGGTCAACACCTACTTCCACGTCGACCGCATCGCCACCTATGTCCACGATTTACTCGCCGAATTGGGTTCGGCACCATTGCCTCGGGTCACCGCCGTAGTAACCGCCCACCATGCCGCTACGGAACAAGACGGCATTCGCGACGGGGTAAGGGGCCCCAACCACTGGTTGCCTTTCCAGGGAGGCCACTACCGTTTGCCCAGCAGACGGTACGAAATGCCAGAACACCATCCAATTTCCCCCGCTGGCGAGATTCACCTCGGGCCAGGCAGGGGATTGCTCGAGCATGGTGCCCTTGTCGAGGCGGCAGGCGGGCGCTATCGTGCCAACGCCTCGCACAACGCGGGAATTATCTATCACGAATACGGACACCACATTACCCGGCATACGGCGGATTTTCGTGCAAACAACTTGGTTCCCAGGGATCAGCAGAACAACCGAAAAACTGCCATGGACGAAGGCACCTGTGACTACTGGGCAGCAGCCATGCTGGGTACTCCGCACATTTGGATCTTGCATCGCCGCCACGACGACCAAGAAATCCATGTTCGCAGTCTTGCCTCGTCCAAATCGATGGCGGACTTCGACGTCGGTCCACAAGCAGACGCGCACGCGAACGGGACAATCTGGGCCGCAGCGCTTTGGGACCTGCAAACGCAGCTCAGTGCGAGCGAGCCCGAGGGTGCACGCCGGAGCGATCTGCTGGTGCTGAAGGCGCTGCTCCTGATGGGCAATCTCACACCGCGGTGGCAAGAGACGTCGGTAGCCGGGGTCCGGCTAGCGAGAAGGAATTTTGATGTCGGGCTGACGTCGCTGCTTCTGGCTGACGAACAACTGAACCACTGTCAACACCGGGAAATTATTCTGGGGGTTTTCGGCAAACGGGGGATACAGCCCGCACCAAGCTTCCGTCAGGGAAGGCACGGTGAACTATTCCTGGACCCGCAGATGGAACAAGAGCGAAATGCAGCTGAATCGGTCAAATCGCGGATAGAAAGAGAGAGCTAGACGCAATGCTGAATGGCGGACATGCACTTTCATCGATCAAAGATGAGTTTCTGACGGTGCCTCCATTAGCCCTGCAAGCTTTGCTGAGGCATGTCTCCATTGATGAAATTCCCAGCTCAGCAGATTTGCTTTCTGGGAGAGACCTCGAAGAACAGATTTCCACACTCCGCGAACCTCCACTATCAGTCATCGCCGTAGGGGACATCATGTTGGGCGGGCGCGCCAAGAAAGCAACGGCTGAATTTGGACCAGACTACCCGTTGGATGGAGTGTTGCCGCTTTTGCAGCGCGCACCCATTGTGCTGGGTAACCTGGAAGGTCCGCTGGCCCAGAAGGCCAGCAAGCTGAAACGTAATTTTTCGTATCAGGTAGATGTGAGCCTCGCCAGATCGTTGAGTCGTGCGGGAATCAATGCCGTGACGCTCGCCAATAACCATCTCATGGATTGCGGACGATCAGGAGTTTTAGAGACCCTGGAGGCATTGTCGAACGCCAATGTGTTTGCACTGGGCGCAGGAACAAACGAACGAGCAGCTCATGCACCAGTTATCCGACAAGCGGGCGGGCTACGAATCGGCCTGCTTGGCTACTACTGGAATAGCCGGACGGCTGCAACTACGGATCTGCCTGGCAGCGCGATGGATCCACCAGAAGCCCTCGAAGCCGACATTCGCTCGCTTCGCGAACATGTGGATCGCATCGTGGTGACGTTCCACTGGGGCGTACCCTACGAGCGAGAGCCCTCTTCGGAAGACCGGATGAAGGCCCACTTCGCTGTAGATTGCGGAGCAGATGCAGTGGTTGGGCATCATCCTCACGTCGTGCAACCGTTCGAAATTTATCGCCGGTGTCCCATCTTCTACAGTGTAGGAAATTTTGCGTTCGGTTCGGGCAATAGCCGCGCCGAGGGGCTTCTGGTCGGGATTCGATTTGATGAAAACAAAACGATCGTGAATGTTTACCCGCTCTATGTCAAGAATCGCGACCCGCGCATTAACTACCAGCCTAAGGTATTGGCCGGCAGCGCGGCAGAACGAGTCCTCACTGAGCTAATGAGGATTTCAAGCGACAGCGCCAAAGTCATGAAATTGCAAAATGGACGCAGAGACATCGAACTAGCTTGGACGAGCGGACCGCGCGAAATCACAAAAGGTATTCATGAATAAGAACACTCGAAAGCGCCAAGCCGGAAAGAATACCAAGCAATGGCTGCCGCATTTCTTGCCTCTGCTTCGCCCCTTCCGCAAACAACTGTGGTGGGCAGTGCTGGCCATGGTTCTGGATGCTTCTCTAACCGTTTTCCGTCCCTGGCCGCTCAAAGTCGTCATTGACCGCGTACTTTCCCATCGACCAACACGCGTGCCTTTTTTAAGCGCCTGGCTGGATAACACCACTCTCAGCCGCATACGCATCTTATACGGCGCTTGTGCCGCGACACTTTTGATCGCGCTGAGCACGGGCCTGCTCACCTACTGGTACACCCGCACTCTAGGCATCGTCGGACAGCGTTTTGTTTTTGACTTGCGCTGTCGGCTTTTTGCGCATATGCAGCGGCTTTCCTTGCGCTTTCATGATACCCAGCACAGAGGGGATCTGATCACTCGTCTAACCTCTGATAGTCAGGCCATTCAGGATCTCATTTCCAACGGCCTGATTGTTCTCGGAAGTAACGCGTTTCTGCTGATCTGCATGCTTATCTTGATGCTCTGGCTCAATTGGCAATTTGCCTTTGTTGCTCTCGCCGTGGCGCCGCTCTTATTTTGGACGGTCTTCCGTTACACGCATCGTATCAAAGCTGCCGCGCGCGAGGCACGTGCGAGCACGGGGCTGCTGGCTTCCTTGGCCCAGGAAACGCTTGCATCCATTCGAATCGTTCAGGGATTGGCGCAGGAGGAGCAGCAAAACGATCGCTTCCAAGCACACAGTGAGAGCAGCCTGCGATCCTATCTCGAAGGTGTCCGTTATCAGGCACGCGTGGCGCCGCTCGTCGACGTTTTCGCTGCCGCAGGTCTTGCCTTGGTGATGTGGTTTGGCGCCACTCACGTGATCGAAGGTCATCTCACGACTGGCGACATGGTCGTCTTTTTTGCTTACGTAACAAACCTTTATAGCCCGATGAAGGCTCTGGCGCGACTCTCCTATGTTACGAGTAAAGCCAGCGTTGGTGCCGAGAGAATCGCGGACATCATGCGTGTGCGGTCCGAAGTAACGGATCACCACGGAGCTCGAGAGGTGTCGCATCTAAAGGGAGAAATCGAGTTCCGCGATGTTTCGTTCGAATACCAATCTGGGCAGCTGGTTCTCTCCCGAATCAACCTGCGTGTTCCTCCTGGCGAGAAAGTCGCGATTGTAGGGGCTACCGGCGCAGGTAAGAGCACTCTTATCAGCTTGGTTCCACGGCTCTATGATTCCAGCAGCGGCACCGTCTCGATTGACGGCGAAGACATCCGAAACTATTCCGTACAGTCCTTACGCGCACAGATTAGCCTCGTTTTGCAGGACTCCCTGCTCTTCAGCGGGACAGTCCGCGAAAACATCGCTTTCGGACGGATCTTCCTTTTGCACCCAGGCGTAATTTCCCCGATAACTGTGTGATGTAGCCGCAGTTGTTGTCGCTAGCGTAGCCGAAGGCACCTGTCTACTTTGCCGGGAGGGTCACGGCAAGGGCCTTCAGGATCTGTCTCTGGCTTTCACTGGGCTGCGGCAGTTTCGTCACGGTAGTTTTCTCGTCGACCTGGTATTGCAATAGAGACAGATGGCTCAACGAGGTCAGCGCATCCGGC
>WNGI01002327.1_pt1 | contig 16427 bp, 16 predicted proteins | sample 5400621 | NCBI WGS metagenome assembly WNGI01 (sample SAMN13153374, study PRJNA577476) | soil metagenome | isolation source: 20 cm soil or saprolite under Garry oak tree replicate 1 | place: USA:California | collected 2016-06-15 | reverse complement strand
TTGCGTAAGTCCGCCGTTCTTATATCTTTGCGCAAACCAGCCCTAGGGTCAGCATGCCCGGACAACCGGCACGCTACAACGCACCCGATTCGAACGAAGCGGTCGTCCACGACCTTCCCCCCATCCGATTCGACGGACAACTCATCTCCATTCGCCTCCAAGTACGCCGGTCGGAAGACGGGATCTGGCGCGGGCGCGTGCTGTTCGGCGCTCCGGACACCGAGGCCGAGCGCTCCACGGCGGAGATCTTCTGCGCCGCGTCGGAGCCGGACCTGTGGCAGGCAGTGCGCGACCTGCGGGATCATCATTTGCGCGATCTCTACCGCTCGCTGCTGTAGATGGCCGACGCGCTGGACCCCATCAGGAAGCTCCGGCACGACCTGTCGAACCCCCTGGCCGCGATCCTGGCCGAGACCCAGCTGCTCCTGCTCGGCGCGGACAAGTACGACGCGGAAACGGTCACCGGCCTGAAGCAGATCGAAGCCCTTTCGCGCAAGATGCGCGGTATCCTCGAAGCCTTGGACCGATGAACCGGTGAGTCGGCCACACCGGCCGCGATTCTCTCCCCCCGCGCGGTGGTGGTCGTGCCGTCGTCTCAGCGTGGGGTCGTGCCGGTGGCTCCGGTGGCCGCCGCGGCGGGCGCAGCAGCGCCGGCCTGGCTCCTGAGGTAGGCCCACCCGCTGGCGAAATAGCAGGCCAGCAGCAGCGCCGATGCGCCGCTGACGGCGAACTTGTAGGCCGGAGCGGCGTCGCTCGCGGAAAGCAGGCCCTCGATGGTGCCGGCGAGGCACAGGAGCAGCACGGCCGCAGCGACGAGACGGGCCGCCCGCCGACCGGCGAGCACGAGGGCGTCCCGCCGCGTCAGGTCACCCGGGGCGATCAGCCCCCGGGCCACCAGCAGCCCGGCACCGCCGGCGATGAAGATCGCCGTCAGCTCGAGCACGCCGTGGCCCGCTACGAACGTGAGCAGCCAGCCCGCCAGGCCGTAGTTCGCAAACAACCCCAGCACCGCGCCGAAGAAGAGCCCATTCAGGGTGAGCAACAGGAGGGTCCCGATCCCCGCCGTGATGCCGAACGCGAACGCAAAGAACGCCACCTGCACGTTGTTGGTGATGATGGTCGAAGCGACCACCGGGAGGTACATCGAGGGCGCTTCGGCGTAGCCGATCCCTTCCGCCCGGCGCCCGGCGCCGGCGCGCGCCCGCGCGATCATCTCGTCGGGCAGCACCTCTTCCGCGATGGCGGGGCGGTCGCGGATGGCCAGGTATCCGGTCGCGGCTGGGAGGGCGAACAGCAGCAACGCGGCCAGCACGAAGGCCCACGCGTCCACGACGGCGGCCGGCAGCTCGCGGAGGACGAGCCGCCCGAGGTGCACGCGCTGCCCGGCGTGCCGGCCATACAGCGCGTTGTGCCCGGCGCTCACCACGCGCTCCAGGTACTCGAGCACCCGCGGATCGACGCCGTAGGTACGGGCCCGGGCGAGATCCGCCGCCACCTCGCGATACTGCGCCGCAAAGCCGGGAATCTCGGCCGCGCCGAGCCGTTTCAGCCCCAGCCGTTCGGCGCGTGCGGCGAGCAGGCGGAACGTCTCCCACCCCTCCCGCTTCTGCACGACGAACCGCTCCGCGGCGACGGAGGTCCGTCCGACGCCCTGCGCGCCGCGGGTCGCGAGGCGCCCCCGGCGCTTGGCGAGCTCAACGCTGTGCAGCCGCACCAGGAAGGTCTCGGGATCGGCGTCCCGCCGCGGAAATCGCGGCGCGAACCGAGCGACGAGCTCGGCCGTCAGGCGGCGCCGCGCCCCGCCCTCCAGCCCTTCGAGCCGCTCGATCAGCTGGTCCAGCAGGCGGAACTCCTCGTCGGCGAGCTCCGGCGAGCCCGTCTCGAGCGGCTCCGGTTCCCGCGCGGCGTCGGCGGCTGTGCTCGCGAGATGCAAATTTTCGGGCCGATCGCGGACGACCACGGTGCCGGCGACGATGTCGCCAAGCCGCTTGTTCTGCGGATGGAACAGCACGAAGCCAAGTCCCACCAGGTAGGTGAGCACGGGCTGCATGTCCACGATCCGCACGAGATTGCGGACGGCGGCCGCCGTGAAGGTGAGCGGATGTCCGGTATCCATCACGACGCGGATGCCCATGAGACGCTTACCGGGCGTCCGGCCGCCATTCAGCGCCTCGAACAGCAGGAAGTAGCCCCAGAACAGCAGGAACACCGTGAGGACCAACACGACCGCGGCGAGCGTGCTCCACGGGCTCTCCCCGGCACCGCGTGTCGGAGTCGGGAGGAGCTGGATCCCCAGTCCCAGGAGCAGGTACGCGAGCGCGAGGACCCCGGCGTCGCACACGGTTGCGGCCATGCGTGAGCCGAGTCCCGCGAGCTCGAGCTCGAGCACGAGGTGCTCGGGCGTCTCGACTCCGAGACGCCGCGTGAACTGCGGCACGGTCGGGGCTCGCGTGTCCGGCATCTCGGAGGCATTTTAACCGCCGAGGAGGAACGATGGCTACCACCCAGTTGCGGCCGATGGCGATGGGAGAGATTCTCGATGCCTCCTTCGTGCTGCTGCGGCGTCACGCCGGCGTGTTCTTCGGTGTCGCGATCGTGTGCCAGGGTCTGCCGGCCGCGCTGAGCCTGTTCGTGGAGTTCAACGGCGGCGCCCGGCAGCATTTTGGATTGTACGCGTTCTCGCAGCTCCTCAGCTTCGTCGGGTATCTCCTCATCACCGGCGCGTCGATCCGCGTGGTTTCGCAGGCCTATCTCGGCAACGAGCCAAGCCTGTCGGACGCGCTCGACTTTGCGTTCGGCAAGCTGGGGCGAACGCTGGCCGCCGGTTTCGCGACGGGTATCCTGGTCGTGTTCGCGTTGATCCTCTTCATCTTTCCCGTATTCGTGGTAGCGTCCGGCCTCTCCGTGGCGGTGCAGGCGGCCGTGCTCGAGCCGCTCCCGGGGGGCACCGACGGCCTGGGACGCTCCTGGAGCCTCACACAGGGGTTCAAGTGGCGGGCGTTCGGGCTGTACGTCGTGGTCATCGTCCTCGTGCTGCTGTGCCTGCTGGGCTTCGCCTTCCTCGCCGGTTTGGCGGCGGCCCTGGTTCCCCTCCTGTTCGTTCCGGCGATGATCGGATTCGCCATCGTGTTCCTGTTCCTCTATCCGTTCACGAGCTGCGTGTTCACCTTGTTCTATTACGACCTGCGCGTGCGGAAGGAGGCGTTCGATCTCGAGCTCCTGAGCCGGCACCTCGGCATCGCCGCCGCGCGGGCGTGAGCGTCGTTCCGCAGCAGGTCGAGCCGGACTCGCTGCGCGCCGCGCTGCGGGCCGTGTTCCAGGCCCGGGAGTACCGGTGGAGCGAGCCCAGCAGCGCCTGGGTCTGGCTGACCGAGCAGTGGCACCGGTTGCTCGAGTGGCTCGAGACCCTGCGGGTCGCGTCGCCCGCGCGCTACTATCTGCTCCTCGCCGCCCTGACGCTCCTGCTGCTCGCCATTCTCGCTCACGTGACCTGGGTCGTGTGGCGCTCGCTCCGACCGCGTGAGGCCATCGTCGCGCCGACCGCCGAAGCGGCTCCCCCGCGGGGTGCCGCGTGGCATTTGGCGGAGGCGCAGCGCCTCGGCGCCGGCGGACGATTCGCTGAAGCCCTGGCCTATCGTTTCCTCGCCACCGTGCTCGACCTCGACGGTCGGCACCTGCTGCGATTCCACCCTTCGAAGACCCCGGCGGAATACGCCGTGGAGGCTCGGCTCGACGCCACAGGCCGGTCCGAGCTCGCAGCCCTCGTCGCGAGCCTGTATTACCACGTGTTCGGCGGCGTGGCGTGCGATGCCGAGGGATGGCAGCGCTTCGACGCGCAAGCCGCGCGGCTCGGGCTCCATGCGACCCGGTGAGCGCGCCGTCGTCATCGGTGGCGTCACTGTCCTCGTGCTGGTGGCGGTGTGGGGTGCGTTGTCCGCTCCCGGCCGCGACCGCGACGATGGTCGCCTGTCGACCTACCTGACCGGGCCCTCGGGAGCGAAAGGCCTGGCCCAGACGCTTCGGCGCCTGGGCATGACCGTGGAGCAGCGCCGTCGGCCGTACTTCGACCTCGTGGCGGACAGCGGCCGTCGGCGGCCCGAGCGGCTGTACGCGTTCCTCGATATCGAGCGACCCACCACGCAGGAGCTGACGGCAATCCGCGACTACGTGGCCGGAGGCGGCAGAATCCTGACGGCCGGCGTCACCGGAATCGAAGCCTGCTTCGGCTACCGCTCGCGGCGGCTGAGCCGGGACACGGACAACGACACACGCGCCGCCGTCGTGCCCGGATCCGGGCAGCACCTGCCCCCCACGTGGCGCGTGCTGCGGCGTCTGCCCGCGGAGTCGCTCGCGGTGGCGGCCACAGCGCTGGACGCGGATCGTTGCGCCCCGCACCTCCCGACGCGGGCCGACACGCTGGCGCGCACGATGCGCGGCGCCGCTGTGACGCTCCGGCTCCGCTTCGCGTCGCGGGGCGAGGCGATCCTGCTGGCGGATGCACGGTATCTCAGCAACCGCATCCTCAAGGACACGGAAGCCGGCGTGGCCGTGCTTCCGTGGTTCCTGGACGGACGCACCCGGCAGGTCGTCGTGGACGAGTATCACCTCGGGTTCGGCGCAGGGGGAACGCTCCCCGGGGCTTCGTGGGCGTGGCTCCGACACCATCCTGCTGGCTGGGCGATCCTCCAGCTGTTCGGGGTCGCACTCGTCGCGCTCGGGATGACCGCCGTTCGGTTCGGCCCGGCTCGGTCCGTGATCGAGCGGCGGCGTCGCTCGCCCCTCGAGCACGTGGAAGCGCTCGCGGCGGGCCTCGAGGGTGCGGGCGGCGTGGACACGGCGGTGGGGCTCACGGTATCGGGGTTGCGCCGGCGGCTGGGGCGGGTCGGGCTGCTGCCGGCGGGCGCCGAGCGCGCGTGGCTCGCCGCGCTCGAGCTCGCGCTGCCGACCCCCGCCGGCCGCAACGCGGTGCGGCGCCTGCAGCGCACGATCAATCAACCCGGTGGTCCCGAGCGGGCGCTCGCGGCCGCCCAAGCCGTGGAGGACGTGTGGGAGGAGCTGCGCCCGCGAACGACGCGCGCCGGATTCTAGAGGCCCTCGACCGGGTGGTCTTGGGACAACAGGCGGCGACGCGCGAAGCGCTCGTGTGCCTGCTCGCCCGCGGTCACGTCCTGCTCGAGGGGGTGCCCGGGACGGCGAAAACGCTGCTGGTGCGCACCCTGTCGCTCATTCTCGAGGTCAAGTTCCAACGCATCCAGTTCACTCCCGACTTGATGCCCGCCGACATCACGGGAGTCACGCTCCTCACCGGGGCGCGCGAGTTCACTTTCCGGCCGGGGCCGATCTTCGCCGATCTCGTGCTCGCGGACGAGATCAACCGCGCACCGGCGAAGACGCAAGCGGCGCTGCTCGAAGCGATGCAGGAGCGCACCGTCACGGTGGATGGGACTGGGCACCCGCTGTCCGCGACGTTCACCGTGTTCGCCACCCAGAACCCCGTCGAGTTCGAGGGCACCTACCCGCTGCCGGAGGCCGAGCTGGACCGTTTCATGGCGAAGCTGGTCGTGGGCTACCCCGACGCGGGCGCGGAGCAGGGGATCCTGGCTCGCACGGTGGCGGGATTCGAGGCGGATCGGCCGGCGACGTACGGCGTAACGCGCGTGACGGACGCGGCCGGCCTGGAGCGACTGCGCGCGGCCGTCGAGGCCGTGAGGGTCGAGACCCAGATCACCGCCTATATCACGGCGGTGGTGCGGGGGACACGGGAGGCCGCATCGCTCACCCTCGGCGCCAGCCCGCGGGCGGGCGTGTCGCTCCTGAAGGCCGCTCGCGCGGCGGCACTGCTCGACGGGCGCGACTTCGTGATCCCCGACGACGTCAAGGGTCTGGCACCCGCCGTGCTCCGCCACCGGGTGACCGTCGCGCCCGAGCTCGAGCTGGAAGGTGTCACGCCCGACGCGGCCCTCAAGGCGATCCTCGACAAGACGGAAGTGCCCACGACGTGATTCTCGGCACCCCGCGGGCGCTCTGGCTGGGCGCGGGGCTCGCGCTGCTGGGTCTCGCCGGGCTCTGGCTGCCGTGGGGACTCGAGGCGATGCTGGTCGGGGACCTGGCCCTGGCGGCGGCGGTGTGGGTCGACGGAGTGCTCGCGCCGCGCTCGAGCCCGAGTCCCCGTCACCTGGTCGCCGTGCGGGACGCGCCGCCGGCGTTCTCGGTGGGCCGCCAGAGCGAAGTGACCTATCGTTGGCGGAACGGCGCGCCCCGAGCCGCGCGGCTGAGGCTCCGCGAGGTGCGCCCCGAGCTGCTCGGCGGCGCGCAGCCGCCCCGATGGATCCGCGTGGCCGCGCGCGGCGAGACGCACGAGGTCGTGGCGGTGACTCCGGTGCGGCGCGGTCGCGAGACCGAAGGCGGATTCGTTGTCGACTCGGTCGGGCCGTTGGGGCTGGGGCTGCGGCGCGAGCGGTTCGCTCTCCCCTGGGAGGCGGCGGTGTACCCGCCGCTGGTCACCGTGCGGCTCCAGGCATCGGTGGCGAGAGCCCAGCGACGCCGGGAGCAGGGGCTGACCCCGCTGCGCCGTCTGGGCGAGGGTCGCCTGTTCGAGTCCTTGCGGGATTGGGTGCCGGGCGACGACCTCCGACACATCGACTGGAAAGCCACGGGCCGACGAGGCAAGGTCATCACCCGGCAGTTCGAGGCGGAGCGCCGCCAGCACGTGCTGCTGGTGCTCGACCTGGGCCGGCTTCTCACGGCCGAGATCGCCGGCGTCGCGCGGCTCGAGTACGTCGTGCGGGCGGCACTCGAGCTGGCGTATACCGCCGTCCAGCACGACGACAACGTCGGCGTCATGGCGTTCGCCGACGGGGTGCAGCACTTCGTGGCGCCGCAGCGCGGCCGGCTGGCGCTGAAGCGCGTGCTCGACGTCCTCGCGCGCGTCGAGCCCCGGCTGGTCGAGCCCGACTATCCGGGCGCGTTCCGCTACCTCGCGGCGCGCAACCGCAAGCGCGCGCTCACGGTGCTGTTCACCGACGTGATCGATCGGTTCGCGTCGGACGCGCTGGTGGCGAACGTCGCCTCGCTCCGGCCGCGGCATCTGCCGCTCGCCGTCACCCTGCAGAACCCCGAGTTGAACCACATCGCGGCGCTGCGGCCCGCCGCCGCGCACGACGCGTTTCGGAAGGCGGCGGCCGAAGAGCTGCTGCGTGCCCGTGAGGAGGCGCTGGGGCGCATGCGGCGCGCCGGTGTGCTGGTGCTCGACGTGCCGCCCGAGCGCGCGGCCGAGGCGGTCGTGGCCAAGTACCGCGAGCTGAAACGCCGGGGCCGGCTCTAGCTTTCAATCCCCCCATGACTCCACGAGGCCGCTTCCTCACCGTCCGCCTGGCCTACGTCGCGATTGTCCTGCTCGCCACGGTGATGCAGCTCCACTTTTCCCCGGATCTCAGCGCGGCCGCCCAGCGGCTGCGGCGGGCGTTCACGCCGTCCCCGGGTTGGCGCGACGCCATCGACGGGTTACGCAACACCGTGTTGTTCGCCGGACTCGGTGTCGCGTGGGTCTTGACGTCCCTCTCCGGCAGAGTACGGGTGGAGATCGAGCGGGCGACGGTCGTCGGGTTGGGGTTGAGCGTGACGGTCGAGGGGCTGCAGGTCTTTTCGCCGATCCGCACCGCGAGCATGGTGGACGTGACGACCAGCACGCTGGGGGCGTTCGCGGGCGCGCTGGTCGTCGCGCTGTTTCTGGCCGTGCTCCACCGGGCGAGGCACGCACGCTCCTACCTCGGCGTGCCGTCGTTTCTCCTGACGGGCGCGTACACGGCGGCAGTGCTGTGCGAAGCGCTGACACCGCTGTTCCGATCGGCTCCCCTTCCCGCGCTGCACGGAGGGCCGCTCGCGCGGCTGCGCGCAGCCCTTGGGCTCGCCTTGCCTCTGCGACCGGGGGAGGTGCCGTGGGGCGACCTGCTGCTATTCGCGCCCGCCGGGTTTCTCGTTGTCATGCTGCTGAGCGAGCGCGGACACTCGGCGCGGCAGACGTGGCAGGCGGTTGCGGTGGCCGGCGCGGCGTGCGCCTTCGGGGCGGAGCTCGTGCACGGGATGTTCGGGCTGTCGATTCGCTGGGAGGCGGCAGCGACTCACGCGGTCGCCGTGGGCGGTGGAGCCTGGTGGGCGGAGCGCCGCCTGGCCGTGCTATCGCAAACGCTGCGCGGCCAGACGCGGGCACTCGCGGCCCTCGGGGCCTACGCAGTGCTGCTCGTCCTGTGGGGGTTGCGCCCGTTTTTGCCGCAAACCGAGATCGGTGCGATCGCTCAACAGCTCACGGCGGCCCATCTCGTGCCCCTCGCGTCGCTGGCGCAGGGCGTGGACGTCTTCAGCGCGCTGCCCATCGCGCTGCACGTCGCGCAGCAGTTCCTGCTCTTCCTGCCCTTCGGCTGCCTGCTCGCCGTCTGGCCGTTGCGGCTCCGGGGCCGATGGTCGCATCTCTGGCCCGCTGTCTGGCTGGCCGCGGGGATCGAGGTGGGGCACCTCGTGATCGCCGATCGCTACTTCGACCTGACGAATGCGCTGATCGCGTGCGCCGGACTGGGAATCGGGTGGTTGGCGCTGCGGCGCTCCGGCTTCGCTCCGTATGGGGAGGCGCTGGCAACCACCCCGTCATGACATGTTCCGGCCTGAACCCTGACACAATCTTGACAGACAGGCCCCCCCCGGTACAATCACGCCAGCTGAGAGCCCTGAGGCGCAGCTTCTATATGTAACCCTTCCTTTGAATAGTGCCGCACCAAACCGGGAGGCACGATGGTCAGGGGGTTTCTGAGGGGCGCCGGGAGTGTGCAGGGGTCGTGGCTCGTGAGTGGAGTAGTGACGTGTACCTGTCTCGTGGTCGCCATGGCGGTCAGTGGCGGCCGCTCGAGAGCGTACACCGCCTACTCACTCGCCGTGCACAAGACCGAAGCCATCCCCGCGTTTGCCCGCAAGTACGGATTACGCTGTTCCGCCTGCCACACCGTTTGGCCCGAGCTGAACGCCTTCGGGCAGCGTTTCAAAGACAACGGCTACCAGCTGGGCAACGACCGCGACTCGCCGATGTGGCAGACTCCTGCGTATTGGCCCATCGCCATGCGCACCACGCCGCAGTGGCACCTGGAGAGCACCACCCATCAGATCACCGACGCCGCGCCGGCGGGGAAGACCCTCAGCCAGACCGGCTTCGATCTCTCCGGCGTCGATTTTCTGCTGCTCGGTACCCTGCACAAGAACATCACGTTCGGCCTCGTGCCGACGCTGGACGCCGACGGCACCACGGGACTCGAGGCGGCCTTCGTGCGGTTCGACAATCTGGGCCAGTCGCCCTGGGCGAATCTGAAAGTCGGCAAGTTCGAGCTGGACAATCTGCTCTCCGAGAAGCGGTTCACCTGGCTGTCGAACAACGGCGGATTTCTCTACGCCTACCACTTCCTGCCGTCCGGCAGCGCCAACAACTTCGGCTTCGGCGACAACCAGATCGGCGCCGAGTTTTCGGGCCATTCGTTCAACAGCTACACGCGCTACAGCGTGGCGCTGCTCACCACCGACGACGGTGAGCCGGGGTTGCCGGGCGGCAAGAGCATGGACGCCATGTTCACCTTGAGCCAGGCCTTCGCCGTGGGCGGCGGTCTGGGACCGCAGCGGGTCGGGGTGTTCGGCTATCTGGGACATCGTCCGACCACGTTCGAGACCGTCAGCGGCACGGCAATTCCCGGCACGGGCACGGACAACAAGTCGTTCTACCGGATTGGGGCGACGGCGCAGCTCTGGCTCGGCAACCTGGAGCTCATCCCGCTCGTGTCCCACGCGCAGGATGACGCGGCGCTGGGTCCCGGCCCGGACAAGCCGACCTGGAACAACGCGCTGCTCGAGGCGCACTACGTGGCGACGCCCCGTTTCATGGTGCAGGGGCGCTACGAGCTGACGCGGATGTCCACGCAGGGTGATCCCGCCACCCCCAAGTCGCTCGGCGACGCCGACGCCATCGCCCTCGGCTTCCGCTACTATCCCTTCATGATCAGCCGCGACGGGATGGCTCTGCACGGTGAATTCGCCATGACGAGGACGACCGGGATGGCGCCCCTCAGCGGGGACGGCTCCGGCGTCGATCCCGCGGACCCTGCGACGAAGGTGTGGAGCCGCAGCCTGCTGCTCGCCTTCGACTTCGCCTTCTGAGAGGAGGCCGCCGATGAGACCGCATACGCGCTGGATGGCAGTCGCCTCGGGGTGGGGCGTGCTGTTGTTCGCGACAGGTGTGACGCGCGCAGTCGCCCAGGAGTCCCATATAGGCAGCGTGACCGGGCATGCGGCCGCGGGCCGGCCGCTGTATGAGCGCTATTGCGCCGGCTGCCACGGCGATGACGGCGACGCCAGGGGGGAAAACGCGCAGTGGATCGACCCGAGGCCGCGCGACTTCACCCTGGCCGTCTTCAAGTGTCGCTCGACGCCGACCGGGACGCTGCCGACGGACGAGGACCTGTTCAACGCCATGACGCGCGGGTTCGTGACCACCAACATGCCCCCCTGGGTGGCGCTCACGCCCCAGGGCCGGGCGGACATGGTCGCCTACATCAAGACATTCTCGCCGAAGTGGAAGACGGGGAAGCCGGGGACGCCGATCACGATTCCCCCGGAGCCCGCCCCTTCCATAGAGAGTATCCGACACGGGCGGGAGCTGTTCCAGAAGATGGAGTGCTGGAAGTGCCACGGCCCCACGGGCCATGGCGATGGGCCGTCCGCTGCGACGCTGACCGACAACAAGGACTTGCCGATCCACCCGTACGACTTCTCGAGCGGGTCGCGCTTCATGTGCGGTGTCACGAACCGCGACCTCTACAAGATCTTCATGACGGGGCTCGATGGCACCCCCATGCCGTCGTTTGCCGACGACATCAAGCCGGCAGAGGCGTGGGACCTGGTGCACTTCCTGCGAACGCTGCAACCGCTCGACACGCCCGAGGCGGCGATCTGGAAAGCCTGGCTGGCATCCCATGCCCGCGAGCTCAAGCCGATCGGCGCCGAGGGGGGTGGGCGGTAACGTGGACGAACCATTCTTTTGAAAGACGGGCTTCCGATGCAAACGCATTGTGGTTGGATTCTCGGGACGGTGGTCTTGGTGGCGTCGGCCGTAGCGGCGCACGGGGGGCCTCCGGCGAGCGCCGGCACAGTCAGTGGCAAGGTGACCTACACCGGTACGCCCCCCAAGATGAAGCCGATCGACATGGCGAAGGAGCCCAACTGTGCCAAGGAGCACGCGACCGCCCCGGTGCTGACCGAAAACGTTGTCACCGGTCCCGGGAGCAGCCTCCGGTGGGTGGTGGTGTACATCTCGGCCGGCGATCAGGGTTCCACGCCGGGTACCGAGACGGTCCGGCTCGATCAGAAGGCCTGCCAGTATATCCCCCATGTGCTCGTCGTGCAGCCGAACCAGCCGCTCGACATCTACAACAACGATCCCCACTCGCACAACATCCACCCGCTCGCGAAGGTGAATCCCGAGTGGAACAGATCCCAGCCCGCCGGGGCACCACCGATTCACACGAAATGGGAACTGCCCGAGTTCATTCCGGTCAAGTGCAACGTCCACCCCTGGATGCACGGCTGGCACGTGGTGCTCAATACCTCGCACTACGCGGTTACGGGCGAGGACGGATCGTTCAGCTTGTCCGGGCTTCCCCCCGGCAAGTACACCGTGACGGCGTGGCAGGAGCAGTTCGGCACCCAGACGCAGGACGTGACCATCAGTGGCACCGAGAGTAAGACGGTGGATTTTGTGTTCAAAGCTCGGCCGTACTGAGCATCGTCATGGGCAAGTTGTTCGCGGTCGTGGTTGCGATCATTGCGCTCGTCTCAGCCGCTCTCTTCGCCAGTCACATCTGGTGGTTGCCCGTCGACATTTCGGCGCACGGACATGCCATTGATCGTCAGTTGTCGGAGACGATGGTGACGTCGGGCGCCCTGTTTGTGCTCTCGCAGTTGGCATTGGCGGTCTTCGCGTGGCGCTACGGCGACCGTCGGGACGGGCGGCAGGTCAAGACGTTTCCGGGAGGGGCCACGTCGATGGTGGTGTTCGCCACCGTCCTGGTGGGCGCCGAAATCCTGGCCCTCACGTTCGTAGGCTCGAAGGTATGGGCGGGTATCTACCAGACGCCACCCGATCCGAACTCGCTGCAGATCGACGTCCAATCGGAGCAGTTCGCCTTCTATTTCCGGTATCCGGGGCCGGACGGCAAGTTCGGCGCGACCCACCCCGAGCTGATCAATGAAGCCAGCGAGAACTACTTCGGGCTGGATCCCGCGAATGACATCTCGGCGCGCGACGACATCGTCGTTCCCACGTTGACGATCCCGGTAAACAGGCCCATCTCGCTGAACTTGCGCGCCAAAGACGTCGGCCATTCGTTCTACGTGCCCGAGCTGCGAATCCAACAGGACTTCGTTCCGGGCCTCGCCATTCCGCTGCACTTCACCGCCACGCAGACGGGGAAACACGAGATCGTCTGCACCCAGCTGTGCGGGTTGGGACATTACAACATGCGGGCGTATGTCGAGGTGATGTCCCAAGAGCAGTTCGACCAGTGGCTGAAGGACAAGGCGGCCCAACAATGAATCCGCCCCCGACGCCCGTCGCCACGCATCATCACGCGCCTCCGCAGGGCTTTCTCCGGAAGCACGTCTTTAGTCTCGACCACAAGGTGATCGGGAAACAGTACCTCGATCTGGCGTTGGTCGCCGTCTGCACCGGGATGGTCCTCTCGTGGCTGATGCGGCTCCATCTGGCGTGGCCCGAGACCCCGATTCCCGGCCTCGAGAAGCTGTCGCCCAACGGAGCCGCCGGCGGCGTGATCACGCCGGAGTACTACCTCTCGCTGATGACGATGCACGGCACCATCATGGTCTTCTTCGTCCTGACGACGGCGCCGTTCGCGGGGTTCGGCAATTACTTCCTGCCGATTCAAGTCGGCGCGGAGGACATGGCGTTCCCGCGCATCAACATGACGTCCTTTTGGGTCACGCTCGTGGCGTTCCTGGTCCTGGTCGCGGCGTTCTTCGTCGGGGACGGACCCCCGCTGTCCGGGTGGACGGCGTATGCGCCGCTCAGCGCCGTCGGCAAGGATGCCGGTCCGGGCCAGGGGGTCGGCCAGACCCTCTGGGCGGTCTCGATCACGCTGTTTTGCGTGGCGCAGCTGCTCGGAGCGTTGAACTTCATCACGACGACGCTCGACCTGCGGACGAAGGGGATGTCGCTCGCTCGCATGCCGTACTCCACGTGGGCGTGGTTCATCACCTCGGTCATCGGTCTCATCGCGTTCGCGGTCTTGATGCCCGCCTGCATCCTGCTGATCCTCGACCGGGTGGCGGGCACGAGCTTCTTCATTCCCGCGGGGCTCGTGATCAGCGATCGCCTGCAGCCCCATGCGGGCGGATCCCCGCTCTTGTGGCAGCACCTCTTCTGGTTCTTCGGGCATCCGGAGGTATACATCGCGATCCTGCCCGGATTCGGCATCATCTCGCACATTCTCCCGGTCTTTGCCCGGAAGCCGCTCTTGGGACCACGGGTCATGATCGCCTGTCTCGTCGCGATCGCTTTCCTGAGCTACACGGTGTGGGGCCACCACATGTTCCTGAGCGGCATGAACCCCTTCTCGGCGACGCTGTTTTCGGTGCCGACGCTGGTCATCACGATTCCCGCCACGATCGTCACCCTGCTCTGGATCGGTACCATCTATGGCGCCAGGCTGCGGTTCACGACCCCGGCCCTGTTCTGCCTGGGGTTCGTATCCGTCTTCGTGAGCGGCGGGATCAGCGGCTTCTTCCTGGCGCAACCCTCGATCGATACCTACCTGCACGGCACGTACTTCGTGGTGGGGCACTTTCATTTCGTCATGGGGGTCGCCGCCATGTTCGGCATCTTCGCCGCGACGTATTTCTGGGCCCCGAAGATGTTCGGTCGCATGATGAGCGAGACGCTGGGGAAGTGGCATTTCTGGCTGACGTTCATCGGCGTGTACTGCGTCTTCATGCCGATGCACTATCTCGGTCTCGCCGGCAACGTGCGCCGCTACTCGGCGTTCACGGACGACTATCTCAAGCCGATGATCCCGCTGCACCGGTTCATCACGATCGCCGCACTGTTCACGGGCGCGGCCCAGCTGATCTTCCTTTTCAACTTGATCCGCAGCCGGTTCCGCGGCCCCAAGGCCCCCGACAACCCGTGGGAGGCGACCTCGCTCGAGTGGTCCACGACCTCCCCACCGCCGTTCGACAATTTCGGGGGACGGCCGCCGGTCGTGGAGCGCGGACCCAACGAGTACGGGGGCGCCCGCGGGGCGGACTACCTGATGCAAGCCGCAGCCGCCGCACCGGTGAGCGCGCGATGACGGCGGTGCCGTGACGACCGTTGCCTCGCCCCCCTCGCCCCCCTCGCCCCCACCGGCGCCACCGCCGGTAGCAGCGCCCCGAGTCCTCGAGCACCCGCGGCCCAGGCCGGCCGAGACCGGCGTGTGGATCGCCATCGCCGCGATCTCCATGACGTTCGCGGCGCTCACCAGCGCCATGGTGGTGCGGGGGAGCGCCGCTCCGGATTGGCGGCACTTTCGCCTCCCGCCGATTCTCTACTTCAACACCGCCGTCTTGCTGGCCTCGAGCGCCGTCCTCGAGGCCGGGCGGCGGCGCATCGCCGCCCGTCTCGTCCGGGCCACGCTGGGTCTCGGGCTACTGTTCGTCGCCGGGCAAGTGGTGGCGTGGCGCCAGCTCGCCGCCCAAGGGCTGTTCCTCGCGACCAGTCCCAGCAGCGCGTTCTTCTACGTCTTCACCGCGCTGCACGGGCTCCACGTGCTGTGCGGTCTCGGCGGCTTGGGGTACGTGCTGCGGCGCCTCGGGCGGCTTGCGGGCCCCGCGCCCGTGACCGCGCTCGGCGCGGCAGCGCTGTACTGGCACTTCATGGACGGGCTCTGGCTGTACCTGCTCGTGCTGCTGGCGCTTCGGGTCTAGGTCCAGAGGGAGAACGCGACGTGGGCGAGACTGCGACGAGCCTACACGGACGGGCGGGAGCCCTCATGGAGGGCTCCCCGTACGGCATTCCCTCGCGCAAGCTCGGGATGTGGCTGTTCATCACCGCCGACGCCGCCACCTTCGGGGCGATCCTCTTCGCCTACGGGTACCTCCGTCTCGCGAATCCGAACTGGACACACCCGTTCGCGTTCTCGCCCACAATCGTGAACGGCGTTGTCATGACCGTGGTCCTGCTCACCAGCAGCCTGACCATGGTGGCGGCCGTGGCCACCGCGCAGTCGGGCCGGACGTCCGCCGGCGTCCGCTGGCTGGGCGTGACGATGCTCTTGGGGATCGTGTTCGCGGCGCTGCACCTGCGAGAATGGTTCGCCATGATCGGTGCAGGCTGGCGGCTGTTCCAGAACCCGATGGGCGGCTCGCCGCTGTTCGGCGCTACGTTCTTCGGCATCACGGGGCTTCACCTGCTGCATGTCGTCTGTGGCGTCATCGTCATCGGAGTCATCACGCTGGGATTTCGCCGCGGGCGGTTTGACGCCGGTCACGTCGAGACGACCGCTCTGTACTGGCACTTCGTCGATCTGGTGTGGATGTTTGTCTTCCCCCTGGTCTATCTGATGAACGTCCGCTGAGGACCCATGACTGCCATCGCGCCACGTCGCGGCCCGACCATGCACCTGTACGTGGTCGTGTGGATCGGCCTGATCCTCATTGTGGGACTCGAGGTGTTCCTGACCTACGAGCGCCTGCCGGCAGGCACGCTGCTGGCCTGTCTGCTCGCGCTCGCGCTCATCGAGGCCGCGCTGGGGGTGATGTACTTCATGCACTTGAAATACGAGCGGCCCGCCCTCTTCTGGAGCCTCATCCCCTACCTGCTGTTCGCGCTGGTGCTGATGGATCACTTCTGGCCGGACGCGCTGCGACTCATGCGGCAGCGCATGCCGGGGCCGTAGGAACCGGTCCACGAGTGAGCATGGGCGCGCTGATGAGCGGGATGCTCATCCTCATGGTGGCGGCGTTTTTGCTCGTGACCGGCATCGCCGTGATGGCGTATCGCAGGCGCAAACGCGAGGCGGGAGATTAGTGCCGTTCCAACTATTCTGGGGTGCTCGGGAAAACGAGTTGGTACTGGCGCTCAGGGACCTGGCGCTTTGGGACTGGCCGTTCGCAGCAGCCGGAATGCCCAGAAACACAACGAGCCGCTCACCGCAAACACGAGAAGGTCCATGGCGTGGAGGTGCCCCCGGTCGATCACCTCGAGGAGGTGGGCGGCTGCGATGAGGCCAAACAGGGCACCGGAGGTAATGAGATACGGCTTCATGGGATCGGTCGGCCGATTTCCCAGTGATGGCCGAACGGATCGACTACCCGGCCCACACGCCACCCATACGGCTCGTCTTGGA
>WNGI01020477.1_pt1 | contig 16430 bp, 17 predicted proteins | sample 5400621 | NCBI WGS metagenome assembly WNGI01 (sample SAMN13153374, study PRJNA577476) | soil metagenome | isolation source: 20 cm soil or saprolite under Garry oak tree replicate 1 | place: USA:California | collected 2016-06-15 | reverse complement strand
GTTTCCTGCGGGCTTTTCAGGGGTGGAAAGATCGACAGGGATTTCTCAAATAATTTTCCCATTTCGTTGAACAAGCCCGGGTTCTCCTGGCGTGCCGGCGGAGAGGATGACGGCGAAGGCTCGCCTTGCGGAAGCGCAGGCGGCTCCGGCGCCGCCTGCTGGGCTGGCGTCTGGATGCCAAGAGAGGGCGGCGGCGGCGCTTGCGGCCATGCGGCACCGGCCGCGATCAGCAACATCGACAGCACCGCGGATGCGGTCGCGACATGTATCCTGGATAGCGCGATCAGGTTGCCGGTTCGATGAGGCATGACGTCGAGGGTAACCCGAAGCAGCCAACCGGCAAAGCACTTCACGATCGGTTCTAGATCAATCGAAATGCGATGATAAAACCTAGCACGAGCACGGCGGTTGCCAGCGCGACCCACAAACCGAGATGCTTCTCGATTCTAACCCGGATCCATTCGCCGTAGCGGTTGAGCAGGATCGCGACCACGAAGAAGCGTCCTCCGCGAGCGACGATCGAACAGAGGACGAACAGCCAGATGTTGTAGCCGGCAAAGCCCGAGGTGATCGTCACGAGCTTGTAAGGGATTGGTGTCAAACCCTTGCCGATGATGATCAAGGCGCCCCATTCGGCATAAGATGCTCGGAAGGCTTCGACCTTGCCGCTGAGACCATATAATTCGATCAGCCAATGTCCGATGGAATCGTAGAGCAGCGCGCCGATGCCATAGCCGAGGATGCCGCCTACCACCGACGTCGCCGTGCAAACCGAGGCGTATAGCCACGCCCGCTGCGGCCGCGCCAGCGACATCGGAATCAGCATCACATCCGGCGGCACCGGAAAGAACGAACTTTCCGCGAACGACACCGCTCCCATGATCCACATCGCGTATGGCTTGTGGGCGGCGTCGATACACCAATCGTAAATCCGTCTCAGCATGGCGCGATGAACCACCATGGGGCGGATTTGTCCATGCCAGGAATTTGAAGCGGAAAAGCGTTAGTGGCGCTTGCGCAGGCTTCGGCCTTCAAGCGCGACAATTGGCCGCCGGGCGACCTGGGGCGCCGACTTTGCCATTTTCACAGCCGATTTCGGCAGCTTCTCGGCAATTCCGAGCAGATGCTCGCGCCGCTCCATCTCGCGCCACACGTCCTCGGGGCGGACACCGGCCGCCGCCCACAAGACGGTGAGGTTATAGAGGAGATCGGCGCTCTCCCGGATTACCGCCGGGGTATTGCCATTGACGGCATCGATCACGACTTCGATGGCTTCTTCGGCCAGTTTCTTGGCCATCCGGGCCGGGCCGCGCTGGAACAGCCGTGCAGTTCGCGACGTGGCCGGATCGAGATCCTTGGCCGCGATGACTGCGAGATAAAGCCTTTCGAGCGAATCACTCATCCCTTGAAACTAATCCAAACCCGTGGCCAGCGTGTTAACGGCCGGTTACCAATTGTCACAAAACGAAAAAAAATCCGCCGGCCACGCCCAAGCAGCCGGCGGATTAAGCGGTTCGGGATGGCCGCGCTTACCAGCCGGCGGCCGGATGACCGTTGAAATAGGGGACGCTGGACCTGCGATAACCATATCCACCGCCATAATACGGCTGACTGCCGTAATAGGGATCCCCGCCATAATAGGCCGGACCGCCATCGTAATAGGCCGGGGCGCCGCCGTAGTAATAGTCGTCGCGACGGTTCTGCGAGGCGGCAATCGCAATCCCGGTGCCGACAATGCCGGCAAAGGCGGCTGCCGCCGCGGCGCCACCGCCGCCCCGGTAATAGCGACGCCGGGCGCTGAAGTCAGTGGCGTCGCTGGACCCGGTCGCCGTCGACAGGCCCTTCCCGGCCGGCGCAGACCCTGCGCGAGCCAGCGATGGTTCGACTGCGGTCAGCGCCACCGCCGCTACAGTCGCCGCCATGGCGGCGCGGCCAAGCGATGAAAACAAAGCTTTTCGCGCGAACATCTCGATATCCTCCATGGCAGCCTGGCCTCGCAGGCCTTCGGGTAGCTAACCACTGAGGCCACCTTAGGTTCCCCAATCCGAATGCAAGCTGACCGTGGCGCTCATCGACCGTTCAGATTTCCTCAGACAGAATGCTTGCAACTGGCGCCCCAAGCGTGATGAAACAGACTTAGCCGGCACGGGCAACATGGTGGCCGGTCGCGATGTACTCTCAATGCGCGTAAACCGGATAATTGCAGCCCGTTGGTTTTTGGCTTCGCTGCTAGGCCTGCTGGTTCTTGCGAGTTTCGGCCCGGGAGAGAGCCGGGCTGCGGACGAAGTTCGGCCACCGGTCGCGATCCAGTTTTCCCTCGACCGGCCGATCGATGCGGGCGCCGCCCCTTTCGTGATGGCGTCGGCGAGCGGTTTGTTCGGCTCCGAAGGTCTCGCGGTCTCTACCAACATTGCCAGCGGATCGCAGGACGCGATTGCGCGCGTCGCCGCGGGCACCAGCGATTTCGCGCTGGTCGACATCAACGCGCTGATACGCTTTCGCGACAGACCGCACGCGCCTCTCATTAAAGCGGTATTCGTGCTGTTCAACCAGTCACCCTACGCCATCGTCGCCCGCAAGAACCGGGGCATCCATGCGCTCTCCGATATCGAGGGCAAGAATCTCGGCGTCGCCGAAGGCGATCTTTCGATCCGGCTGTGGCCAGCGCTGGCACGGCAGAACGGGATCAAGATCACAAGCGTGAAGCAAAACAGCATCAGTGCCGCCGTCCGCGAGCCGATGCTGTCGGCCGGTCAGGTCGATGCCGTGACGGGGTTTTCCTATCTGTCGGCGGTCAACTTGAGGGATCGCGGCGTTCCGGCCGACGACCTCGCGGTGTTTCGCTACGCCGACTATGGCTGCGAGGCCTACGGCGTCGCGGTCATCGTCAATCCGGCGTTCGCCGCCGCGAAGCCCGACGCGGTGAAAGGCTTCCTGCGCGCGGTGATTGCCGGCACCCAGATCGCGATCAAGGAGCCCGAGCGCGCGGTGGATGAAGTTGTCAGCCGGATGGATGGCGGATCGCGCGATCTCGAGCTCGATCGCCTGCGCACCGTGATCCGTGACAACATCCTCACCGGCGAAGTCAAGCGCAACGGCATCGGCGGCATCGATCCGGCCCGCCTCGAACGGTCGATCGATCAAATCGCCGAGGATTTCAAATTCCAGAAGCGGCCCGCCGTGGCGGATATTTTCGACGATGCTTTCCTGCCTCCCCTGAACGGCCGTCTGATCAATTGAGCAAAAAATCGGCAGACGCTGTATCTCCCCCGGCGATCCCTGATAAGAATGCACGTCCGATCGATCAACGGCGCGCCGCCGACCCCCGAGCCTTCGCATGTCCCTGCTTCGCCTCTACACGCGCGTCCTTCAGCTGCTCGGCAAAGAGGCACGGCTGGGCTGGATTCTCGCCGGCGCCAACCTGCTGCTGGCCGGCGCGCAATTCGCCGAGCCGGTGCTGTTCGGCCGCATCGTCGATGTTCTCTCCGGCAAACCGTCCACGGGTCCGCTGGCGGCATCGTCAGCGTGCCGCTGCTGGCGGCCTGGGCGGCGTTCGGCCTGTTCACCATAAGTTGCAGCGCGGCGGTCGCGCTGCATGCCGACCGGCTGGCGCACCGCCAGCGTCAGGCGGTGCTGACGAATTATTTCGAGCACATCATGCAATTGCCGCTGACCTTCCATACCGGCACGCATTCCGGCCGCCTGATGAAGGTGATGTTGAATGGTACCGACTCGTTGTGGCGGTTGTGGCTCGGATTTTTCCGCGAGCATTTCGCCGCGATCATGTCGCTGCTGGTGCTGCTGCCGCTGGCGCTCTACCTCAACTGGCGGCTGGCGGTCCTGCTGTTCGCGCTGTGCGTGGTGTTCACGGTGCTGACCACGCTGGTGGTGCGCAAGACCTACGGCATGCAAAGCGAGGTCGAGGCGCATTATAGCGATCTCTCCGCGCGCGCGTCGGACGCGCTCGGCAATGTGGCGCTGGTGCAGAGCTTCGTGCGCATCGATGCCGAGGTGCAGGGGCTGCGCTTCGTCGCCGACAAGCTCCTGGCGGTGCAGATGCCGGTGCTGTCGTGGTGGGCGGTGGTCACCGTCATCACCAGGGCGTCGACCACGATCACCGTGCTGGCGATCTTCACCGTCGGCATCGCGCTGCACGATCAGGGCCTCACGTCGGTCGGCGAGATCGTGATGTTCGTGAGTTTCGCAACCATGCTGATCCAGAAGCTCGAACAGGTGGTCAGCTTCATCAACAACGTGTTCATGGAGGCGCCGCGGCTGCAGGAATTCTTCAACGTGCTGGATGCCGTGCCCGCGGTCCGCGACCGGCCCGACGCGATCGACACCGGGCGGCTCTCGGGCCTGGTCGATTTCATATGACGGCAAGCGGCCGGCGGTCGAAGATCTCTCCTTTACCGCGCTGCCCGGCCAGACCATCGCTTTGGTCGGCCCAACCGGCGCCGGCAAGTCGACGGCCATCGCGTTGCTGCATCGCGCGTTCGATCCGCAGTCGGGCTTCATCAGGATCGACGGCATGGATGTCCGCGGCCTGACGCTGACGGCGCTGCGGCGAAATATCGGGGTGGTGTTTCAGGAGGCCCTGCTGTTCAATCGTTCGATCGCGGACAATCTGCGCGTCGGCAAGCCGGACGCCACCGAAGAGGAAATGCGGATCGCCGCCGCCCGCGCGCAGGCGCTGGAATTCATCGAGCGCGGCGAGCGGGGCTTCGAAACCAGTGCCGGCGAGCGCGGACGCATGCTGTCCGGCGGCGAGCGGCAGCGGTTGTCGATCGCACGCGCACTATTGAAGGATCCACCGATCCTGATCCTCGACGAGGCGACCAGCGCGCTCGATGCGGTCACCGAAGCCAAGGTCAACGCCGCGCTCGACGAAGTCATGAAGGGACGCACGACCTTCGTGATCGCACACCGGCTCTCGACCATTCGCCATGCCACGCGCATTCTGATGTTCGACAGCGGACGCGTGATCGAAAGCGGAACTTTCGATGAACTGGTAGCGCAAGGCGGTCGTTTTGCGGAACTCGCGAGGGCCCAATTCATGCTTCAGGAACATGCTCGGGCCAACGCTCATGTGAAGGAAACTGACAGCGGCACTGTCAAGATTTAGAAATCGCCGAAATTCGGCCTATTTCGTCCACGATTTAAATCGCGCGGCCTCTGTTCTGGACCGGCAAGCCGGTATAGATTTGCACCGCCGTAACGACGGTGCCGGACACGCTTGAAACCCGAACGTCACATGCCAGGACCTCCTCTTCAAAGGCGGGTCTCAAAGGACCGGAATCGGATAGTGCACCTTCTTCGCCCGTTACGTTGCAAGCTATCGTTGTGTTGGATCGTTGTTGCCGCAGCGTTCGCCATCTTTGCACCGCGCGTCGCCCAGGCGGAGGCATTGCTGGTCGTCGAGGCCGATACCGGCAAGGTCCTGCAGGCCGACAACGCCACCTATCCCTGGTATCCCGCATCGGTGACCAAGCTGATGACGGCATACGTGACGCTCAAGGCCGTCAAGGACGGACGCATGACGCTCGACACCGTGCTGACGGTATCGCCCGCCGCAGCCTCGCAGTCGCCATCGAAGATGGGGTTCCGTCCGGGGATTCAGGTCACGGTCGATAACGCGCTCAAGATGATGCTGGTGAAGTCGGCCAACGACATGGCCGTGGTGCTCGCCGAAGGCGTCGGTGGTTCGATCGACGGTTTTTCAGCGCAAATGAACCAGACCGCGCAGCGGCTGGGCATGACGCAGTCGAGCTACGTCAATCCGAACGGCCTGCCCGCGGACGGCCAGATCACGTCGGCGCGCGATCTCGCGATCCTTGCGCGTGCGATCATTCGCGATTTGCCGGAGTACGAATATTTCGTCCACATCCCCTCGATCCGCTACGGCCGCAGGGTCACGCAGAACTTCAACAAGCTGATCGGACGTTACCCGGGGGCTGATGGTTTCAAGACCGGCTTCATCTGCGCTTCCGGTTACAATCTGGTTGCGTCGGCCACTCGCAACGGCAAACGGCTGATTGCGGTCGTGCTCGGTTCGTCATCCGGCCAGATGCGTGCGGTGAGAGCAGCCCAGCTGCTTGAGCGCGGCTTCGCCAACAATTCGCTGACGTGGTTGCGACCCTCGCTTGGCACGGTCGAAAATCTGGTGCCGATCGACGCCTCGCCGCCAAACCTGCGCGACGAGATGTGCGGAGGAAAACGCAAACGCCCCGCGAGCGACGAGGATGAGGAAACCGTCGCCAGCAACGCCGCCGGCGCTGCAAGCGGTGGCGAAAGTGCGGTTACGTTCTATACTGCCGGACTGCAGCCGCCGATGGCGAAGCCATCGGACCTGCTGGCGGCGGAGCCTGCGGCCTCGGAGCCGATCCTGGTTTATACCGGTCCGACCAAGACCGGGGTCGCCCTGATTGCCGCTGTAGCCGAGGATGCCGAGAAGCAGACGACGCGGCATCGGGGAAAGAAGTCGCAGGTGGCGGCAAAAAAACCTGATGCCGCAGCCTCACCGGCTCCCCCCAAGCAGGCGAATGCCACCCCGAAAGCTGGCGTAAAGCCGGTAGCCGCGACCGATAAGGTTGCGAAGCCGGCCAAGCCCAAGGCTGCGGCAAAGCCGCCGGCTAAACCTGCCCCCAAGAGCACCACCGGCTAGGCCAAGCCGGCGGATCAAAAGCCCGCAGGCGCCGTCGCGCCGCCAAAGTAGTTAACGATGCGTCCATAACGCGCAGCCGCTTGCCACAGGCCGCCGCATTGCTCAATACTGCCCAAAACAGACGTCCCGCCCCAAGAAGCGGGGGAAGTAAACCAGAGGGGAAATAGCATGGAGCGCATCTGGCTTAAGCAATACCCGGCCGGCGTGCCCGCCGACATCGATGTGACCCAGTACGAGTCTCTCGTCGAGTTGCTGGAAGAAAGCTTTTCGAAATTCAGCGATCGCCAAGCCTTCATCTGCATGGACAAGTCGATCAGCTATCGCGATCTCGACGCGATGTCGGCGGCGCTCGCGGCCTATCTGCAGAGCAAGGGCCTGAAAAAAGGCGCGCGCGTCGCGCTGATGATGCCGAACGTGTTGCAGTATCCGATATCGACCGCCGCCGTGCTGCGCGCGGGCTATGCGGTGGTGAACGTCAATCCGCTCTACACCCCGCGCGAGCTCGAACACCAGCTCAAGGATTCCGGCGCCGAGGCGATCATCGTTCTGGAGAATTTCGCCACGACCGTGCAACAGGTGATCGCAAAGACCGCGGTGAAGCACGTCATCGTCGGCAGCATGGGCGATCTGCTCGGCTTCAAGGGCGTGATCGTCAATCTGGTGGTGCGCCGCGTCAAGAAAATGGTGCCGGCCTATTCAATTCCGGGCGCGGCGACCTTCAACGACGCGCTCGCGGCCGGCCGTCGCATGACGCTCACTCAGCCGCCAATCGGACCCGACGATGTCGCCTTCCTGCAATACACTGGCGGCACAACCGGCGTTTCCAAGGGTGCCACGCTGCTTCATCGCAACATTCTCGCCAATGTGCTGCAGAACGACGCCTGGCTGCAGCCGGCGCTGAAGAAACCGCCGCATGTCGACCAGTTGTTCATCGTCTGCGCGCTGCCGCTCTATCACATCTTCGCGCTGACCGTGTGTTACCTGCTGGGTATGCGCGCCGGCGGCACCAATCTGTTGATCCCGAACCCGCGCGACATGGCCGGCTTCGTCAAGGAGCTGACGAAATACCAGGTCAGCTTTTTCCCGGCGGTCAACACGCTCTACAACGGCCTGTTGAACACGCCGGGGTTCGACAAGCTCGATTTCTCCAAGCTGAAGATCTCCAATGGCGGCGGCATGGCCACGCAAAAACCGGTAGCCGAAAAATGGCTGAAAACCACCGGCTGCGCATTGGCGGAAGGCTACGGGCTGTCCGAGACCTCGCCGGCGCTGACCTGCAACCGGGCCGACATCGAGGAGTTCTCGGGTACGATCGGTCTCCCGGTGCCCTCGACCTATCTCTCGATCCGCGACGATGACGGCAACGAAGTGCCGCTCGGCAGCCCCGGCGAAATCTGCGCCAAGGGACCGCAGGTGATGGCCGGCTACTGGAACCGGCCCGAGGAAACCGCCAATGTGATGACCGCGGACGGCTATTTCCGCACCGGCGATATCGGCGTGATGGACGAGCGCGGCTACACCAAGATCGTCGATCGCAAGAAGGACATGATCCTGGTGTCGGGCTTCAACGTCTATCCCAACGAGATCGAGGAAGTGATCGCCGGTCACCCCGGCGTGCTGGAGTGCGCCGTGATCGGCGTTGCCGACGCGCGCTCGGGCGAAGCCGTCAAGGCGTTCGTCGTCAAGAAGGATCCAAACGTCACCGCCGAGGACATCATCAAGTTCTGCGGCACGCAATTGACCAACTACAAGGTCCCCAAGCAGATCGAATTTCGGACCGGCCTGCCGAAGACCAATGTCGGAAAAATCCTGCGCCGCGAATTGCGGGATGAAAACAAGGCTGCCGCCTGAACCGGAATGACGCGAGCGTCGGTTCATGACTGAGGCCTGCGGCGTCACGCCGGCCGAAATCCTTGCCTTCTGGCGCGCGGCTGGCCGCGAGCGCTGGTACGAGCGAGACGATACATTCGACGCCGATGTGCGCAGCCGCTTTCTTGAGCTGTGGCGGAAGGCGGCTGCCGGCGAGCTGTCATCATGGGAAACGACCGATCAGGGCGCGCTGGCGCTGGTCATCATCCTTGATCAGTTTCCACGCAACATGTTTCGCGGCGATATCAGGACCTATTCAAGCGATGCGCTGGCCCGCGAGGTCGCGAGCCGCGCCATCGCAGGCGGCGCCGACATCGGCGTCGAGCCGGCATTGCTGGAATTTCTCTATATGCCGTTCATGCATTCGGAGCATCTGGCCGACCAGTTGCGTTGCGTCGAACTCTTTGGCAAGAGCGGGCAAACGGATAATCTGAAATACGCCGAGGATCACGCCGATATCATCCGCCGGTTCGGGCGCTTTCCGCATCGCAATCGCATCCTGGGGCGCTCGACGACGCCAGAGGAACAGGCCTTTCTCGACGGTGGCGGATTTCGGGGCTGATGACGGAACGGTGAACACCCAAGACCATTGCCGTTTCCGTGGCGCCGAATATTGTGCCCGCTGCCTGCCCGGTTTAAGACACATCCGCACAGTTAGGGAGAATTAAACATGACCATCAAAGTTGGCGACAAGCTGCCTGAGGCAAAGTTTCGCGTGATGACGGCGGAAGGTCCGCAGGTCAAAACCACCGATGATATTTTCAAGGGCAAGAAGGTGGCGCTGTTCGCGGTGCCCGGCGCCTACACCGGCACCTGCCACAAGATGCATTTGCCGAGCATTTTTCTCAACGCCTATGCCATCAAGGACAAGGGCGTGAACACGATCGCGATCGTTTCGGTCAACGACGCCTTTGTCATGAACGCGTGGAAGCGCGACACCGACCAGCGCGACGAAGCCACCTTCCTCGCCGACGGCAACGCCGAATTCACCAAGGCGATCGGCATGGAGCTCGACGCCTCCGGCAACGGCCTCGGCATCCGCTCCAAGCGCTACTCGATGCTGGTGGACGACGGCGTGGTGAAGAAATTCAATCTCGAACCGGCGCCGGGCAAGGTCGAGGTTTCCGGCGGAGATACGCTGCTCGGGCAGTTGTAAGGCTTCAGTATTCGCTGCAATCACCAATCGTCGTCACCCGCGAAAGCGGGTGATCCAGTATTCCGGAGCGCTCGTGATAAGCGGGGACGGTCACGGAATACTGGATCGCCCGGTCAAGCCGGGCGACGACGAGCATTGTTGACGATTTCGGACCGACTGGCTCAATCCTCCAGCTACCTCTTCAACCGCGCCATGGCAACGCCTTCGCGCGCCAGTTGATCGGCGCGTTCGTTGACGTCGTGGCCGGCGTGACCCTTGACCCAATGCCAGCGCACCTGATGCTGGTGCAGCGACGCATCCAGCCGCTGCCACAGATCGACGTTCTTGACCGGCTTCTTGTCCGAGGTACGCCAGCCGTTCTTCTTCCAGCCATGGATCCAGCCGGTGATGCCCTGACGCACGTACTGGCTGTCGGTGTAGAGATCGACCGTACACGGCTTTTTCAGAGCCTCCAGCGCCGAGATCGCCGCCATCAGCTCCATGCGGTTATTGGTGGTATGCGCCTCGCCGCCCTTCAATTCCTCCGGGATTGCCCGAGCATGCGCCGTCGGTGTGAATAACGACCGTCGGGGATGAACTCACGCCACCAGCCCCGAGGCCGCGACGCCATAATCGCGCATGCTGGTCACACCCTGCTGAAAGCGCAGCTTGCGGGCATATTCGAGCGGATCCTTCGGCCGCACCAGCGCGCCCTCGGGAACGTTGAGAAAATCAACCAGCCGCGTCAGCAGGAAGCGCAACGCCGCGCCGCGCGCCAGCAGCGGCAGCGCATCCTGCTCGGCGTCCGACAGTTTCCGCTCGCGGCCATAGGCGTTGAGGAATGCCCGCGCCTTGGTGACATTGAACGAATAATCGCTCTCGAAACACCAGGCGTTGAGGCAGATCGCGACGTCGTAGGCGAGGATGTCGGTGCAGGCGAAGGTGAAATCGATGATGCCGGACAGTTGCTCGCCGAGAAAGAAGACATTGTCCGGAAACAGATCGGCGTGGATCACGCCTTGCGGCAAATTCCTCGGCCAGACGTTGTTTTCCAGATGATCGAGCTCGGCGGCGATAAACGCGCGCAATCCGTGCTGCAACTCATCGGCGCGTGATGCCGCCGCATCGAACAGCGGACGCCAGCCTGACACCGACAGCGCGTTGGCGCGCGTCATGCCGAAATCGCGGCCGGCGAGATGCATTTTCGCCAGCGCCTGACCGACGCCGGCGCAGTGCGCGGCGCTGGGCTTGCGCGGCCAGATGCCTTCCAGAAAATTGATGATCGCCGCGGGGCGGCCGGCCAACGCGCTGAGCGCTTCGCCGCTTTTACTCTTCACCGGTTGCGGACAATTGATGCCGTGCGAGGCCAGATGCGTCATCAGGTTAAGAAAGAACGGCAGATCGCCTTTGGCGACGCGCTTCTCGTACAGCGTCAGGATGAAGTATCCCGCCGTGGTGTGGAGCAGGAAGTTGGAATTCTCGACGCCCTCGGCGATGCCCTTGTAGGACAGTAATTCGCCGATGTCGTAATGCTTAAGGAATTCCGCAAGCTCGTCGGCGGCAACGTCGGTGTAAACCGCCATCGCGGCTACTCTGCCGCGTCGGGCCGCAGCGAGCGCGGCAACGGAAAGAATTCATTCTCTTCCGCGGCCGAGACCGTCTCCACATGCAATTCGTAGCGCTCGGCGAACGCACCCATGATCTCTTCGACGATCACCTCCGGCGCCGACGCGCCCGCGGTGATGCCGAGGCTCTTGATGCCCTCGAACATGCTCCAGTCGAGATCGGCGGCGCGCTGCGCCAGCACCGAGACCGGGCAACCCTCGCGTTCGGCGACTTCGCGCAGGCGCTGCGAATTCGACGAGTTCGGCGCGCCGACCACGATCAGGGCGTCGACCACCGGCGCCACCTTTTTCACCGCGAGCTGGCGGTTGGTGGTGGCGTAGCAGATGTCTTCCTTGTGCGGACCCGAGATGTTCGGAAACCGTTCCTTCAGCATCGCGACGATTCCGGCGGTGTCGTCGATCGACAGCGTCGTCTGCGTGACGAAGGCGAGATTGTTGGGATCTTTCGGCGTGAAGCTCGCGGCATCGCCCGCCGTCTCGATCAGCGTCACCGCTCCAGCAGGCAGTTGCCCGAGCGTGCCGACCACTTCCGGATGATGGGAATGCCCGATCAGCAGGATTTCGCGGCCGCGCTTGAAATGGATCGCCGCCTCGCGGTGCACCTTGGTGACCAGCGGACAGGTGGCGTCGAGCGAAAAGAAATTGCGCGCCCGGGCATCCGCCGGCACCGATTTGGGAACGCCATGGGCCGAAAACACCACCGGCGCGTTGGTATTGTCGGGGATCTCGGCCAGCTCCTCGACAAAGATCGCGCCCTTGGCCCGCAGACTGTCGACCACATAGCGGTTGTGGACGATCTCGTGGCGGACATAGACCGGGGCGCCATAGATCGTGAGCGCCCGCTCCACGGTGTCGATCGCCCGCACCACGCCGGCGCAAAAGCCCCGGGGCGAACAAAGCACGATTTTCAGGGATGGTTTAGCTGGCATAGGGCCGATCTCGGACCGAATCACCCCTCACCGGCACGGAGGGAACGGTCAATTCAAATAAGGACTTGGGACGCCTTTCGGGCGCTGTCAAGGCCGCGCAGCAAACCATTGCGCGGTTAGCCCCAGACAGCTTATATAGGGGGTAATTCCCGTCATCACCGATGACCACGGCTTCGCCTCCAAAAGGGGTGGGCGAAGCGCTAAGGAGATTTGCCATGAGCAATGCACCGCTGATGCCAAAGGCGACTGCCGTGTGGCTGGTCGACAATACCGCGCTGACCTTCGATCAGGTGGCGGACTTCACCAAAATGCACCCGCTTGAGGTTCGCGCCATCGCCGACGGCGACGCCGCCCAGGGCATCAAGGGCATGGACCCGATTTCGACCGGCCAGCTCACCCGCGACGAGATCGAGAGGGGCGAAAAGGACGCCAATTACCGCCTCAAGCTCGGCGAGAGCAAGGTGTCGCTGCCGCCGCAGGCCAAGAAGAAGGGCCCGCGCTATACCCCGGTGTCGCGCCGCCACGAGCGGCCGAGCGCGATCCTGTGGCTGGTGCGCAATCACCCGGAATTGAAGGACGCCCAGATCATGCGCCTGGTCGGCACCACCAAGACCACCATCGCCAGTGTGCGCGACCGCACACATTGGAACGCCTCGACGCTGACCCCGATGGACCCGGTGACGCTCGGCCTGTGCTCGCAGATCGAGCTCGACTTCGAGGTGCAGCGCGCGGCCAAGGAGAAGCCGACCGACACGGCCTACGGCGGCGCCACCTTGCTGCCGGCCTCCGAGACCACCCGCAAGGAGCCGGAATTCGAGCCATCCGAAAAGCAGCGCGACGACCTCAATGTCGATGCCGTATTCGCCAAGCTGAAGAACATCGGCGGCAAGAAGCCGGACCAGGAGTAAGGCGAATCTTTCAGCCGCATAAACGTACTGCGTCTCTTCGAGCCCAACTGTCATCCCCCGCGAAAGCGGGGGATCCAGTACGCCGCAGCTTTTCGGGTAATCGCTAACGCTCTGGAATACTGGATCGCCCGCTGGAGCCTGTCATCGGGCGGCCATTCGGCCGACCCGTTGGCGGGCGATGACGGGTGTCAGGTAGATGCCCTCTCCGCCTCTCCTCCCCCGTGATCGCCCGGAGATTACTTTCGGTTGCAAACAACCCAAGATGCTGCGCGATTCGGGCGGGAGGGGGTGATCGATGGCGGGAATATCTTTTCTGATGGCGGCGCTGTTCGCGGGAGCGGCGTTTCTCTTCAAGCAGGCAGCGGCCGAGCTTCATGTCGGCACATCCTGGGCCGGCGAGGTGTGCTCGGCGTCGCAGACGTTTTGTCACCATCCGGAATATCTCGCCTATGGCGGCGAGATGTTGTTTGTCGTCGCCATCAGCGTCAAGCTCAGCCGGCTGGCGAATTAGCGCGGCGAATTTTTAAGCGATTCGATTTTCAAACGGCGGTCAACTCACTCCATCATTGCCGGGCTCGACCCGGCAATGAGCTCCCGGGCCGTCATTGCGAGCAAAGCGAAGCAATCCATGCCGCCGCCGAAAGAGCGATTGCTTCGTCGCGGAGCCTGTCATCGGGCGCGCATTCGCGCGACCCGTTGGCTCCTTGCAATGACGAGAAGACGAGATCAAATTCACGCCTTCTTCAAAAACTCCGTGCGCAGCAGGCCATGAAGGTACAATTTTGCGACTGGTCTAGCGAGCCGCCCGTCGAGGCGTTGAATCCGAGGCTACGTCGGCGGGCACGGGAATCTGCATCAGAATGGTTTGACCTGCGGATGCGATTTCGATTCCGCGCTCCTGGAATCGTCGCTTCATGCGGCGGTTGAATTCGCGCTGCACTGGCCAGCGACCGCTGTCGGTGCAGCGAATCTGGCCAACGATCGACGCCATCGAGCCGTCGACCTTGTCGACGCCCCACAGTTCGAGATCGCCGAGGATCGCCAGCCGGTATTCGGGCTCGCGACGCATTTCAGCGACGATATCCTGGAGTATCTGGCCGGCGCGGTCGGTGTCTTCCTTGTAGGAAACGTTGACGCTGACGGCCGCATTACCGGCACCGCGGCTTGAATTGGTGAGCGTTGTCACGGCGCTGAAAGGAACGATGTGCACCGAGCCGTCGCCGGCCCGCAGACGAATGGTGCGGATCGAAACATTTTCGACCGTCCCTGACAGGCCGGACACAGTCACGTTGTCACCGACCTGGACGGTATTCTCCAGCAGGAGAAACAGTCCGGTAATGAGATCCTGCACCAGTTTCTGCGAGCCGAAGCCGATGGCGATACCGACGATCCCGGCGCCGGCCAGCAGTGGAGCGACGTTGACCCCGATCTCGCTCAACGTCGTCAAGCCGACCACCGCGACGATCAGGCACAGCAGCGCCGTTCGCAGCATCGGCTGAAAGGTACGCAGCCGCGCCGCGCGTGCGAAGTGGCCGTCGCGCGACAGCGCATTGAGCTGGCGATCCATCAATGCGTTGCTCGCCTCCCAGATCGCCGCCGCCGCAAGCGCGGCGATGGCGATCGTCACGACCGCCGACAACAACCGGCTGCCGATCTGGCCGCCGTAGAACCAGACGATGGCATCCACACCCCAGACTTCAAACAATGCAACGAAGCCGATGAAGGCGATGATGGCCGAGACGATTTTGCGCAGTAGCGGCAAATAGCGATTGGCGCGGGTCTCCAGGCCGGGAAAGCGCTGCAGGATATCCGGGCTGATACGGAAACCGCGATCGATCAGGCTCAGCACCACGATGGTGGCGAGACGGGCGATCAGTGCGACCGCAATGGTGCCTACAAAATACTGCAGCAGCAGCGCGTAGCCGTTGCGGATATTCAGCGCCCACACAGCCCACAATGCGAGGTCCAAAGCGATCGCAAGAAGGTGCCATAGGCCGGCGACGCGATTGCGCACCCTGGCCGCTGCGCCCTCGCGGCCGGCCGGCGCGCGAATGGCCTCGGCGACCTGCCGGCGGCACTGCAGGATGATGACGACAATAAAGAGATGCACGATCAGCATGACCAGACGCAGCAACGCCGCGTAGCCGGCGCGATGCAAGCCCAGCAGCAGCGCCACGTTCGCAAAAGCGATGCCTGATACGCCGACGGTGACGATGCGCCGCGCCCAGATCTCGATATAGGCCGCAGTCTCGGCGCGAACGCGAAACAGGCCGAAGGGCCGCGCCAGCGCCCGCACGACACAGATCAGCGCGCGCGACAGCGCGTAGGCATTCACGACCGCGAGGATCACAAGCCGGGTCGTTGCGAGATTGCCGATCTCGGTACCCAGCAACATCGTGGCAATACCGACGAAGACGAGCACCGGGAGCAGCTCGAGCGCGAGACGTCCCAATACGAACGGCAGTCTGATCAGCGATTGCCAGGCGCGCGCCAGACTGAGACGCCGTTGATGCAGTCCAGGCTCCGCGGTTACATCCGCCACGGAGGACGGCGGATCGACCATGGCCAGCGTCTGCGCCGGGGCACGCGCCGTTTGAGGAAGGCGCGCTTCCAGCAGCGCCACCGGCTGCTTGATGAGACGGAAGATCAACCATTCGGCCGCGAAGGCGCAACCGAACACCAACGCCAATTTCCACGCGATATCGAGCAGCTGGTTATAAGCGGACGAATCGTTGGCCGTTCGCACGATCCAGTAATAAAACGCCGGAAAGTGCGTCAGCGACCGCGCCATATCGGCGATCTCGCCGGAGATCTCGCCGACCTGCTCGGACACCGTCAGCAGGAGCTGTGCGCCAAGGCTGTCCGCCGTGAGTGGAATCGCGGGTCGCGGTTCGGGCGCGGCTTGCGCCTGCGGCGAGGCATTGGCGATAGCGCGCAGCGTATCGATCATCTGCGCGCGCTTCGTGTCGTCCTGAAGCGTATCGAGCGCCCGCTTCGCCTGATCGGGCGTCAGCACATCGGCTTTGTTTGTGGCTGGGGCAGGTGGCTTGGACGTATCCTTGGACGCAGCGCCGGGCTGAGCAACAGCAGGGCAGGCCAACAGCGCGCAGGCGAACAGGATTGAGGGCAAGAGTTTGTGCGACACGAAGGCCTCTTTGAATATGTGCACGACGGCAAAACCGGAACCGGTATTTGCCTTCGCGCATGCGTCATGTCGGATCGCCCCTTTTCGCCGTTATCGTGTGTCGGAAGTTTGCCACGGTGGCGGCTTTCTCTTGGCATTTGTCGCATCACAAAAAT
>WNGI01002326.1_pt1 | contig 16432 bp, 10 predicted proteins | sample 5400621 | NCBI WGS metagenome assembly WNGI01 (sample SAMN13153374, study PRJNA577476) | soil metagenome | isolation source: 20 cm soil or saprolite under Garry oak tree replicate 1 | place: USA:California | collected 2016-06-15 | reverse complement strand
TCCCGGTCCAACGAGTTGCTCGTCATGCCCGCGCTTGTCGCGGGCATCCATGTCTTTTGTACCTCAAATGAAGGCGTGGATGGCCGGGACAAGCCCGGCCATGACCCTGCGTTCGATATGAATGGAACATGAACTAGCCGCCGCGCGCGCGGGTCGGATCCTTCACGTTCTCGATCTTGTCGAAGACGACGTTGACGAGCTCGCCGCCGACCTTCTCGACCCGCCTGATGTAGATGGTCTGCACTACATCGCGGGTATCGGGATCGATCGACATCGGGCCGCGCGGGCTGTTCCACTTCAAGCCCTTGGCGGCGGCAATCAAAGCATCGCCATCGGTGTTGCCGCCCGTCTTCTTCAGCGCCTCGTAGATGGCATGCATGCCGTCATATCCGCCGATCGAGAAGAAGTCCGGATTGCGCCCGTGCATTTCGTTGAACAGCTTGACGAACTCGGCGTTGAGCGGGGCGCCGCTCTTGTAGTCGTAATGCCATGCCGAGATGATGCCGAGGCCGGCGTCGCCCATCACCTTGAGCGCCTGCTCCGCCGTCGTCTCGCCCGATCCGAGGATCTTGGTCTTGTTGAGATCGACACCGCGTTCGGCGAACGCCTTGCCGAGCGCGGCCGGCTGCGCCCCTCCGGGGATGAAGATGTAGATGCATTCCGGACCCATGTCCTTGGCACGCTGCACGAACGCCGAGAAATCGGGATTCGCCACCGGGAAACGCACCGATCCGACGATCTCGCCGCCGGCCTCCTTGAACGCGCGCTGGAATGCCGCCTCCGAATCGTGTCCGGGGCCGTAATCCGTGACCATCGTGTAGCACTTCTTGAGTCCGGTCTTGGCCGCCCAAGTGCCGAACGTGTCCATCACCTGCGGCAACGTCACCGAGGTGCGGATCATGTACGGCGACTTCGTGATGATGATCGAGGTGGCGGCATTCATGACCACCATGAATTTCTTTGCCTGCGCCGAGACGTCCGCGGCGGCGAGCGCATTCGGGGTGAGCAGGAATCCGGCCAGCATGTCAACACCGTCGCGCACGACCAGTTCCTGCGCGAAGCGCTTGGCCACGTCCGGCGCCGGACCGCCGACGTCACGGCGGATGATCTCGATCTTCTTGCCGGCGACGGTGTCGCCATGCTGCTTCATGTAGGTCTTCACGCCGTTGTCGAGCTGGATGCCGGCATCGGCGAATTGGCCGGAGAGAACGTTGATCATCCCGATCTTGACCGTGCCTTGCGCGTGCGCGGACGAGACGCCGATGACGAGCGCAAGGGCGCAGCCAAGTCTCAGATGTATTCGATGCATTGCCATCCTCCCGGGATTGTTCGCTTATGTTGGCAAAATTGTACTCATGAAAATTTGCGTGGTCGAGAAAGTTCGGCGTTGCGATGGTGGGCGTGGCCCCACCGTCGGGTATGCACGCGGCTTCGACGAAGCGCGCCCGTATGGGTCGCGCGAGCGAGTCGGCCGCAGCCGGGGCGGGCGTCTTGATTGTGCGGGAGGATCAAAACCACTGCAATGATACAGGGTTAGCTGCGACTGCCGCGACCGCCCCGACCTCACATTTCCGCCGCATCCGCGTTGCTAATCATGGGCCGCGGTTGATCGCGGGAGACGCTATGCTCCCAGGCTTTTTGCTTGTCTTCCTGCTCGTGTTTTCCTGTTGCGGCCACGCGCTCGGCGCCGAGCCGCGAGCGGGCGGTGCGCCGCGCATCGAGTGGGAAGTCAAGAACCGGTTTCGGCTGTTCCGCAACGAGGCCGACTTCCAGCGCCACGTCGAAGCAACGCGCAGCGATGGCGTGCTGGCGGCCGAGCGGCGGCTGGCAAAAGAGAGCGACGGCCGCGGCTGGGCGCGCGATATGCTCGAACGGCTGTGCGTCGATCGTGCGGGCCGGCTGCTCGAATTCTGCGACCGCGACGGGGAACGCGAGATCTATCTCGCGCCGCGCGATCACCGCGTGGCCATCACCCTCGCCGGAGCCTTGCCCGTCAATGAAGGCTGTGTGTGGAGCTTCGATGATAGCGACGGTCACCCGCGGCAAGTCAACGCCGCCTGTGACGAGGAAGTGAGGGCGCGCCTCGTCAGCAGTCGGCCGACCATTGCCAGCGTCGACATCGCTCTACCGGACGGCACCGCGCAGCGGTTGGTCAGCGAGATCGTGGTGCGCGATCTGCTCATCGCCGGCATGGGAGACTCGATCGCCGCCGGCGAGGGCAATCCCGACCGGCCGGTGCAGCTGTCGGACCAGGGCTTTTGCTTCAAACGTTTCGGCGGCGGCGAGTATTACCGGCCGGGCCGCGCAGGATTCAGCGGCAACAAATCCTGTGCCGTCATGGCGAACGAGGACAGCCGGGCCGGTGACTGGGCGCAGCGCAGCGCGCGCTGGCTCAGCGGTCCCTGCCACCGCTCGCTCTACAGCTACCAGATGCGCACGGCGCTGACGCTGGCGGTGGAGAATCCGCACGCCGCCGTCACGTTCATTCCGCTCGGCTGCTCGGGCGCCACGATCAACGCCGGATTTCTCAACAACCAACGCGCGCGCGAGTGCCCGAGCCCGGGCACCGGCGCCGCCTGTTCGGGCATAGCCCGCGCCCAGGTCGCCGAATTGACGGAGCTCGTGGCGGCGGCGCGGCGCCATCAGGCCGACCGTAGTCTCGATCTGGTGCTGCTCACGATCGGCGCAAACGATGTGCATTTCTCCGGGCTCGTCGCCAACGTCATGATCGAGCCGGGAACGGAACGCAGCCTGCTCAGCCGCAGCGGCATCATTGCCTCGGTCGAAGAGGCGCAAAATGTTCTCGACCGCGAGTTGCCGGGAAATTTCGCCAAGGCGCGCGCGGCGCTCAAACCGCTCGTCGGCGGAAATCTGTCGCGCGTCGTGTACGTCACCTATGGTAACCCCGCGCTCGCCGGCCCCGACACGCCCTGCCCCGGCGGACGCGACGGCTTCGACGTGCATCCCGCTTTCGCGGTGGATGGCGAGCGGTTGCGTCAGGCCGCGAACTTCGTCTCGCAAAGGTTCTTGCCCGGAATCAAGGCACTCGCGCGCTGCGAAGACGGCAGGAGCTGTCGAAATCCATCGACCGAACGCATGACCTTCGTGGATGCTCACCAGCCGGACTTTGCGTCGCATGGCGCGTGTGCGCGTGCCGAAGACGATCCCGTCTTCGATCGGGAATGTTTTTCGGGTAGGGGTGAGACCTTCGAGACCAGCCTGAGGAAGGGCGCGACGGAGCCGATGGCCTGCGGCTACTCGGCGGACGAATTTCGCCCCTACGCGTCGCGCGCGCGGTGGATCCGCACGGCAAACGACAGCTACTTCACCGCGATGACCTATCCCGAGGGACTGCCCGCCGTGCTGCAGCCGAGCGATCTGCATGATGCGATCTGGGGGATATTCGCGGCGGTCTATGGCGGCGCGGTTCACCCCACGGCCGAAGGCCATGCCGCCATGGCGGATGCGGCACTGCCGGCCGCACGCGAGGTGCTCGGCTTGCCGCCGCCGACCGCACCCGTGCACAGCGAGCCGTTGCCGGCGCTGGCGGCACCGCCCAACGTGCTTGCTCCGCAGCTGCCGACGTTGGGCCGGTAGATCTGACGGAATTGAATCACGCGTAGAACGGGCAAGGCGCCGACGGGATCACAGCGACCCCACGCGCGCGGGATGGCGCCTTGCCCACGCCTCCTGCCGCTAACGTAAGCTCCTGACCGCTTGCCAGCAGGTAGCCCGCATGAGCGCAGCGACATGCGGGGAAGGCTTGCCTAGTTGCAGGATTCCCGGATTTCGCTTCGCTCATCCGGGCTGCGCGTCAGCCTCACGCCACGCCGAGCTTCTTCTGCAGGCTCGTGGATGAGGTCGTGTATTGGAACACCAGCCGCTTGCCCGGATAGACGTAATGGTATGCCTTTTGCGCCATCAGCGCGCCTTCGTGGAAGCCCGACAGGATGAGCTTGAGCTTGCCCGGATACCAGTTGATGTCGCCGATCGCAAAAATGCCCGGCACGCTCGATTCGAACGCCGCGGTGTCGACGAGAATGTACTCGCCGTCCTTCATCATCATGCCCCAATCGGCGACCGGGCCGAGCTTCATGGTCAAGCCGAAGAACGGCAGCAGCGCGTCGCAGGCGATTTCAAAGTTCGAGCCGTCGTTGCGTTTCACGATGGCCTTGGCGATCCGGCCGCCCTCCCCCGCAAGCGCCGAGATCTGACCCAGCGCGAAATCGATTTTGCCCTCGCCGACGAGCTTCATCATCTTGTTGACGCTGTCGGGCGCGGCACGAAACTCGCTGCGCCGGTGCACGAGCGTGAGGTGACTGGCGACCAGTGCAAGATTGAGCGTCCAATCGAGCGCGGAATCGCCGCCGCCCGCGATGACGATGCGCTTGCCGCGCAACGCCTCGATCTGCCGCACGGAGTAGTGAACCGAGCTGCCCTCATAGGCCTCGATGCCGGGAATCGGCGGGCGTTTGGGCTGGAACGAGCCGCCGCCTGCCGCGATCACGATCACCTTGACTTCGAATACCTGGCCGCGATCGGTCGTCACGCGGAACAGCGGATCGCCGATCTTCTCGATCGTCTGTACCATCTCCTGGAGATGAAACGTCGCTCCGAACGGTTTGATCTGCGCCAGCAGTGCGTCGCAGAGGCCCTGTCCGGTGACGTAAGGCAAGCCCGGGATGTCGTAGATCGGCTTCTCCGGATAAAGCTCCGCACACTGGCCGCCGATCTTGTCGAGGATATCGATGACGTGCGCCTTCATGTCGAGCAGGCCGAGCTCGAACACCGCGAACAGTCCGCACGGTCCGGCACCGATGATCAGCGCGTCGGTCTTGATCGGTTCGCTCATGCGTCTCGACGGCGCCTCGCTTGCGTCCGCGTCCTGATATGGGATGGTGACCGGCGAATGTGTAGCGGCGCCACCCGCTACGCTTGCCGCTCGGGCGTGCGCACCACGAGACCTTCGAGCTCGGCGGTCACCTTGATCTGACAGGACAGGCGCGATTCCGGCCTCACGTCGTAGCCGAAGTCGAGCATGTCCTCCTCCATCGGCGAGGACTCGCCGACCACCGCGCGCCACGCTTCGTCGACGTGCACGTGGCAGGTGGCGCAGGCACACGCGCCGCCGCATTCCGCCTCTATGCCCGGAATGCCGTTTTTGATCGCCGTCTCCATCACGGTCGAGCCGATCTCGCCCTCGACCGTGCGGGCGGTGCCTTCATAATCGATATAGGTGATTTTCGGCATGCGTTGGCGCAACAATCCGGCATCTGCGGTGATGCGGCGTCCTATAGAGCATGTTCGTTCGTGCTTGAAGCAATAATGACGCCGCGCGCTCGTTGTGCGCCCTTGCCCGGCGCGGCGGCCGCGAGAAGGAGCGACCGACTTCGCCGCTCGCGCTGATCCCAGACAGAACTATACGCGCCCTCCGCTGCGTGCAGGCTCTGCCGGCGGCTCGCCGCCGAGCACGCGATAGCCCGCCGAGGTCAGGCGGCAGACCAGCCAGTCCGGCTTGATCGGATTGTGCACCCAAGGCGTCGCCCAGCCATGGGCCAAGCAAGATTCAACGGTTTTCCTCGACACTTCCCGGCCGTCCCGGTCGAAAAGCGGCAGCTTTCCGCCGGGTTGCGTCAAGCCGCGCTCGAGATAACGCCGCTGCGCCTCGGTCGGCCGCATGCCGGACGCAATATGACCAGGCAAATCCTCGCCAGGCGTGCAGACGCTGTCTTTGCCGTGCGGTGCTCGACCCATGGTCGGCCTGCCGTTAACGATGATTAAAGACGCCTTAACAAGCAGTTTTCTTCGGTATGCCAAGCCGATAGGATAGCCCAACGGCGGTGAAATGTCTGGGCGGACACGGCCGCCCGCGGGGGTTCCGCAGGGATCTCAAGGCTAACGCGCTCGTGGCGCGGTCAGGGGTCTCGCTCCGGCCGCTGCTCTAGTCAAGCGTAATACGAGGCGACCACGGACATGGCAGACACTCCGAAGAAGATCAAGGATCCGACGGAAGCGGCGCTTTCGGCGATCCAGGACGCGCTCTCGGCGCGCGACGCCGCAACGGCTCCGCCTTCCCCGCCAGTGACGCCGTCCGAGGAGGCGCCCTCGGAGTGGCGCACCGCAGGATCCGTCACGCCCGGTGAGGAGATCCGCCAACCGGAAGAGCACAGCTTGCCGCGGCGCGCGGCCAATGACGATCGTGAATCGATTGGCCAGATCCTGCGAACGCTGCAGCGCCGCCCGGCACGCACGTCCTACGTCACCGCCAGCGTTTTCGCGGGCCTCTGGGTCTTGGTCGGGCTCGTGCTGGGCTGGATGTATCTCCCCGAACTGCAGTCCGCGCTCGGGCCGAGCGGGGTTGCGGTGCCGGTGCTGGCCGTGCTCGGCGTCGTTTTCTTCGTGCCGATCATCTTCTTCTATGTCCTCGCCCACATCGCCTGGCGCTCGCAAGAGTTGCGGCTCATCACCCAGTCCATGGCCGAGGTCGCCATGCGCTTGGCCGAGCCCGAGACGGTCGCGCGCGAGTCGATCGTCACCGTCGGTCAAGCGATCCGACGGGAGGTGGCAGCCATGGGCGATGGCGTCGAGCGCGCGCTTGCGCGCGCCGCCGAGCTCGAGACCTTGGTGGCGAACGAGGTTTCCGCTCTCGAACATGCCTACAACGACAACGAGGTGCGCATCCGCGCGCTGCTGCAGGATTTGGGCAGCCAGCGCGATACCCTGGTCGGCCAAGCCGACCAGATCCGCGACGCCATCAACAGCGTCCACCTCGATCTCAGCCACGACATTTCGCAGATCAGCGAGCTCGTTGCCGAGCAGGTCGATGACGCTTCGCGGCGCATCACCCACGCGCTGTCCGAAAAAGCCGAGCATATCACGCGCGCGCTCGGCAACGCCGGTGACACGATGATCCGCACGCTCGGCGAGCGCGGGGGCGACCTGCTCGATCGACTCGAAAAGACCAGCCGAGAAACATCGCAGGCCATTTCCGCCGCCAGTGACCGCTTGACCACGACGCTGAATTTCAAGACCGATCACATCGGCGACGAGTTCAACGAAATCACTGCCAACATCCACCGCATGATGTCGGAGCGGCTCGATCGAGTGAGCGAGAACTTCGCGCAAAAGTCCGCCGAGGTTCTCGATCTGATGAGCAATCGCTCGCAGGAACTGACGGAGCTCGTGATCGATACCGGCAACCAGCTCGCCGACACGATTTCCAGCCGCATCGAGGAGGTCAATACCACGCTGAAGAACACCGGCGACTCGCTCGTGCTCGATCTAAGCCTGCGCGGCGGAGACGTTGTGTCCAAGCTCGAGCAGACCGGCGTGCGCATTACCGACACCATCGTGCAGCGCGGCGACCGCGTGACCGACCAGTTCCGCGAGAGCACCGAGGCGCTTGCCGACGCGATTACCAGCCGCGGCGATGCGACGCGCGAAATGGTGGCCGCACGGCTGCAATCGTTCGAGGACATGTTCAATCAGGGCACAAGCGAGCTCGCCGACACGATCGCCAGCCGCGGCGATGCCGTGCGCGAAATGCTGGCTGCACGGTTGCAGTCGTTCGAAGACATGTTCAACCACGGCGGCACCGAGCTTGCGGAACGCATCGCCCGCGACGCCACCACGCTCGGCAATCTCATTACCCGCCACCTCGCCGAGTTCGACCGCACGGTAAAGACCTATGGCGGCGAAATGGTCGAACGTCTGGGCGAGCGCACGCAGGACATTTCCAGCGCGATGCGCGATTACCTGGACAATTTCGATACCCGCGTCACCGTTAAATCGGCCGAGATCACGGCAAGCCTCGACCAGCAATTCATCCGCTTCCGGGATGCCCTCGACAGCCGCACCCAGACGGTGGGCGAGACCCTCGCGGCGCGGGTGAGCGACGTCGCCAAGCGCATGGCCGAAGGCGGCAAGGAGGTGATCGGCGCGCTCGACAAACGCGTCGCCGACATCACCGGCGCCATCAACGCGCGCGGGGCACAACTCGCCGAAAGCATTGGCGCCAAGATCGAGGACGTGGACAGGACGCTCGGCGTCAAAGCGATGGAAGTCGCCGACAATCTGGATACGCGCATCAACCGGTTCGAGAATCTCCTGAGCGGCCGCGCCGAGAACATGACTAGGGAAATCGAGGTGCGCAGCCAGGCGGCTGTCGACTTGATCGCCGCGCGCACCGAGCGCTTCACCAAGGAGATCGAGACCCGCAGCCAATCGGCTGCCGAACTGCTCGCCGCACGCAGCGAAAGCTTCACTAAGGACATCGAGACCCGCAGCCAGTCGGCTGCCGAGTTGCTCAGCGCGCGCACTGAGAGCTTGACCCGGGAGATCGAGACCCGCAGCCAATCGGCTGCCGAACTGCTCGCGGCCCGTACCGAGCATCTAAGCAGCACGATCAGGACCAATGCCGGCGACGCCGCGCAGACGATCGACAAGCTGACCGCTGCGGCGGTGGAGGCGATCGGTGCGCGCGCAGAGCAACTGACCACGAGCATAAGGACGGCCACCGACGAGGCGGAACGCTCGCTCGGTAATCTTTCCAGCTCGGCGTCCGGCGCCGTCAATGCCGGCATCCGTGAGCTCGCCGAGGCGGTCAAGACCAACAGCTCCGAGGCCGAGCGTTCGCTCACGCAGCTCGCGGCAAACACCACGAACGCCATCCGCGCCAGCGCGCATGATGCGGAGCGCATGATCAGCGGCATGTCGACCGGCGTGAGCAACGTGCTCAAACAGAACGCCGGCGAGGTCGAACGTACGTTGCTTTCGGTCAGCGCCGAGGTGGCGCGCAACTTCGTCGGCAAGGCCGAGGAGATTTCAACGACGGTGCGCCAGCGCGCCGGCGAAATGACGCAGGTCGTCGACGAGAAATCGAGCGGCCTGCTCGCAGCCCTCACCCGCAAGAGCGAGGAATTCATCAGTGAAGTCGGCCGTGTGACCGATACTGCCGTCAAGGCAATCGAGGCCAAGGGCTTCAACTTCACCCAGACGATGATGGACAACAGCGGGCAGATCGCCCGCCTCATCAGCCAGGCGAGCGAAACCGCCACCGGCGCCGTCAATCAGTCGCTCAAGGACCTGCAGACGAGCCACATCGCCGCGACCGAAACCACGAGCGAAGCGGTCAACCGCGCGATCAAGGAGTTGCGCGAAACCGCGGAAATGGCGACGCAGAGCGCGGCCAAGACCATCACCCGCACGCTCAAGGAGCTGCAGGACACGACGCACGGTGCGGTCGAGCAGTCCAAGCAAACGGCGTCCGCGGCCGTTACCGAGATGCAGGAGGCGCACAGCATGCTGCGGTCCGATACGACCGCACTGTACGAGCGCCTGCGCGAGGCCAACATTCTCCTGCAGGAGGTCTTGAGCGGCGCGCATGAGAACATGAGCGATATCGAGAGCACGCTGGTCGCACGGGTCGCCGATTTCGTCGCCGCCATGAACGATGTCGCGGAGAAGGCCGGCGCGGCCAACAGCGACGTGGAGCGCAACATCGCCAGCTTCAAGGAGATGTCGGTTGCGACCCTCAACGACCTCAGCCAGGTTGCCGGCCAGTTCGACGCCCACGCCCGCTCGCTCGCGGAGGCGGTGGCGGCGATCGACGGCAGCAATCGGCAGACCGAGAGCACGCTCGCCGAGCGCCGCGCGGCGCTGGAGCAGCTGATCGGCGCGCTCGACAGCAAAGCCGGCGATCTCGAAGAGCGGCTCACGCGATTTGCCGGGGTGCTCGACCAGTCGCTCGAAGGCGCGGGCGAACGCGCGCGCGAGATTGCCCGCTTGACCGCGGAATCGGCGGTGGACGGCGCCCAGGCGATCAGGGAGAACTTCGAGGCGATCCGCAGCGGCACCGAGGAGGAGCGCCAGCGCCTGAGCGAGGCCATGCACAGCATCTACGAGCAGGCGAGCGAGGAGTCGCATACCATGCTCTCGCAGGCGGCGCAGCGCTTCGCCGAGGTGCTGGACGAGTTGAAGCAGATGAGCTCCGACATGCGCCGCGAGCTGGAGACGACGCGCGGCGAGCTGCGCAAGGGCATTCTCGAACTGCCGCAGGAGACGGCGGACGCCACCTTGCATATGCGGCGCGTGATCGTCGATCAGATCGAGGCGCTGGCCGAGCTCAATCGCATCGTCGCCCGTCACAGCCGCAGCGTCGACGCGGTCGAGCCGGCGGCGCTGCGCATGGAACCGGCCGAGGTCGGCCCCCGACGCGGCGCCGCACGCGAGGAGCGCACCAACGGCAGCCCGCGCGGCGAGCCTGCCCGGGCGCGCTCCGATATTACCGGCATGATGCCGCCGGCCATACCGCCGCGGCGGGCGGAGGCACCCTCGCTCAGCCCGGCGCAAGCGGCCGGCCCGGCCGGTGGTGGGCGCACCGGCTGGCTCTCCGAGCTGCTGACGCGCGCCTCGCACGAGGCCGAAGCGCCGGCGCGCGAGGCGCCGCCTGCGCGCGGCACTCCCAACGAGAGCGCGCGTCCTGAGCGTCACGGCCTCGAGTCGCTCGATTCGCTTGCGGTCGACATCGCCCGCATGATCGACCACGACGCGGCAGCCGAGCTGTGGGATCGCTACAAGCGCGGCGAACGCAACGTATTCACGCGCAAGCTTTACACCCTGCAGGGCCAGAAGGCGTTCGAGGAAATCCGCAAGCGCTATCGCGCCGACGGCGATTTCCGCCGCACCGTCGATCGCTATATCGGCGAGTTCGAGCGGCTGCTCGAGGAGGTCTCGCGCGACGACCGCGACCAGATGCTGACGCGGACCTATCTCACTTCGGAGACCGGCAAGGTCTATACCATGCTCGCCCACGCGGCCGGTCGTTTCGACTGATCCGCCGCCGACCCGCGTAGCCCGGATGGAGCAAAGCGACATCCGGGTGATCACGGCTGATATCCCGGATTTCGCTGCGCCCAATCCGGGCTACTTATCCGCTATCTCAAGAAAAGCTCGGTCCACACCTTCTCCCATTTCGGCGCCTCATCGAGCCACTTCACCGGGTCGATCATCACGTATCGGTACTGGTCGAGCAGGGTCTTCTGGGTCCGGCTCGACGGTACGCGGCCCATCTCGGCGAGCAGCTTCTGTCCCTGCGGCGAGAGGACGAAGTCGGCAAACAGCAGCGCCGCATGGGGGTGCGCCGCGTTCTTCGCCAGCGCGATCGCCTGCGGGCGTCCGACCAGCGGTTCGACCGCGGCCCAATCGATCGGTCCCCCCTTCGCTTTGATCGAGTCCGCATTGCCGCTGTAGATCGTCAGGCACACCGGCAACTCGCCGGCGGCCACGAGTTGGGCCACCAGGATGTGTCCCTTGCGCATTTCAGGTTTCAACGCCGCAAGCTTGCGGAAGAAGTCGAGCCCGCGCTCCTCGCCCATGAACGTGATGACGCCGTACATCCAGTCGCTGTCGGTCGCCTCGAGCGAGAGGCGCCCTTTCCAGCGCGGATCGGCGAAGCCGTCGAGCGTGGCGGGCAGCTCCTCGCGCCTGATCTTCTCGGTGTTGTAACCGACGACCCACAGGTTCGCGCGATCGGCGAACCAGCGCCGGTGCGGCGGGATTGCCCAGGGCGGCAGATCGGCGAGGTAGGGGCTGTTGAATTGCGCCACCACGCCTTCGCGGGCGAGCGCCTCGACCTCCGGCGCGTTGGTCTCGACCACGTCCATGCTGCGGCGACCGCCGCGCGTTTCGGTGAGCGCGCGCTGTACCACGTTCTCGCTGAGCGCGCGCCAGAGCTGGACCCTGACGCCGTATTTGGCTTCGAAGGCCTGCGCGAGCGGCCCCGACTCGGTCGTTGCGATCGAAGTGTAGAGCGTGAGCGTGCCCTCCTCGCGCGCTTTGGCGATCAGCCGCTGCTCGCGGTCGGCGCCGGTGTAGAGATAGATCGCAGAACTGTCGCCGCTCGCTGGTTGTGCGCGCCCATGCGTCGCGCCAACAGCCGCGACGATGCAAACTGCGATCATCGCGCAGGACGCCGTCCGATAAATCGCGGGACGCTTCGTCCAGAGACCAAGGCACCACATTATTTGCGGCTCCTGCTCGATATCGGCTGCTTTTAGAGCAAGTTCGGAATGTCTGTCGACATTACAGCGCACCGGGCACCGCTCGCCACCCTCTCCCCGCAATTGCGGGGAGAGGGTCTAGGGTTCACCGCGCACGTTGATTCCGTCGCGATGGCGTATGATGCGCCGCAGATGAGTCCACTCGCCCTTTCCGTCCGTGTGGAGCGCTGGCCGATCGCCGGCGCCTTTACCATCAGCCGCGGCGCCAAGACCGAGGCCGTGGTCGTGGTCGCGGAACTCTCCGACGGCACTCACCGCGGCCGCGGCGAATGCGTGCCTTATGCGCGCTATGGCGAAACGGTCGAGGGTGTGGCAGCGGCGATCGAGGCGATGGAACCGGAGATCGCCCGCGGTCTCGATCGCGACCGACTGCAGTCGGCGATGCCGCCGGGCGGGGCGCGCAACGCGCTCGACTGCGCGTTCTGGGATTTGGCGGCCAAGCGTGCCGGACGAGCGGTGCACGAGCTCATCGGTCTGCCCGCGCCAAAAGTCCTCACCACGGCCTACACGATCTCGCTGGCAGCGCCCGACACGATGGCGAAAGCCGCCGCCGGAGCCGCCGACCGGCCGCTGCTCAAGGTCAAGCTCGGCGCTCCCGGGGATCCGGCGCGCATCGCCGCGGTGCGGCGCGCCGCGCCCAAGGCCGAGTTGATCGTCGACGCCAATGAAGGCTGGACGGCGGACGATCTCGCGGAAAACCTCGCCGCGTGCGCGCAAGCCGCAGTGACGCTCATCGAGCAACCCTTGCCGGCGGAGCGCGACGATGTTCTCGCGCATATCGCGCGTCCTCTTCCGATCTGCGCGGACGAGAGCGCGCACGCCGCCGCCTCCTTATCCGCGCTGGTCGGCAAATACGACGCCGTCAACCTCAAGCTCGACAAGGCCGGCGGGCTGACCGAGGCGCTCGCCATGGCCCACGAGGCGGAGCGGCTGGGATTGACCCTCATGGTCGGCTGCATGGTTGCGACCTCGCTGGCGATGGCGCCGGCTATGCTGGTGGCGCAGCGCGCGCGGGTGGTGGATCTCGATGGCCCGCTTTTGCTCGCGCGCGACCGGCCGGACGGCCTTTGCTACGAGGGCAGTCGGGTTCATCCGCCGGCGCCGGCGCTGTGGGGATGAACGGGCCGGCTCGCAAGGGCGGCGCTAACGTCGCGGGGTTGCTTGTTAGCCAGTACCACGTCGGGTGGAATGAATGGCACCACAACGGTCGCGCCGCGCGCGCATCCGCGTGGTGCCACGGCCGACCATGCGGGTGACAAAGCAAATACCGGTGCCGACGATTCTATTGAAAAATTAGACGGAAGCCCGGTGTGTTGAGACAGCCATGCGCATTTGCCGTCCACGCCCACTACTGGATAGACGATGACCTCGATATTCTCGCGCGCGACGGCAAATCCGACACAGGGGCAATTTCGCCAGCGACTGTTCGGAGCAGTTCATGATATTTAAAGTGAAGGTCCTTTGCACGATTGTGTCGTTGCACCTCTTTGTCGGTCCGTCGGCGGCAGTGGACTTCACTTACCAGGAATACACAAAAGCGCCGGAACTCTGGAAGCGCGGCTTTGTATTTGGAATATCCCGCTATATGTCCACCGTGGCGCAGCCCGACGAAGAGGCTCCCTATCCGGTGCGGGCGGCTTTCCAGCGATGCCTCGCCGGCTCAACGGACACGCTTCTTGTGCGACAGGTCGAGGCATATGTCGCGGCCAATCCTGCCGGCTCCAAAGGGCCAATGGTTGCGGTCATCATCAAGGCGTTGTTTGATTTGTGCCGGTCGGAAATCGAAAAGGCGCAACCGCCCAAGGGGGCTCCAAGCCAAAGATGAACCCATGCCGAGAGCGCCGATCAGCCTGAGCGTGCGGCAGAGTTCGGAAGGTATGGCCTATCCTGAAGGAACAGCGCCTCGGCCAAGCAGTGTGTGACCCGTGACGGCGACGATCCAAACGCTTCTGCTGCTGATCGCGGTGCTTGTCGTCGTGGCCATTGTGGCACGGCGGTTCAACACTGCTCCCTCGATCCTTCTCGTCATCGCCGGCATCGGGCTTGCGTTCATTCCCGGCCTGCCGCGGATAGAGCTCGCCCCGGAACTGGTGCTGCTCGGGATCCTGCCGCCGCTGATCTACTCGGCGGGCGTCGTCATGAGCTGGCGCGAGTTTCGTTTCAATCTGCGGCCGATCACGCTGCTGGCGGTCGGTTGTGTCGTCTTTACCACCTGTGCCGTGGCCGCAGTGGCGCACTGGCTGCTCGGCATGCCGCTTGCGGTCGGTTTCGTGCTCGGCGCCATTGTGTCGCCGCCCGACGTGGTTGCGCCGCTCGCCATCGTTCGCCGGCTGGGCATTCCGCGCCGGCTCGTCGTCGTCCTCGAAGGGGAAGGCCTCGCCAATGACGCGACCGCGCTCATCCTTTACCGCTTTGCCGTCGCCGCGGTCGGCACCGGCGTGTTCTCCCTGGTGGAGGCCGCGGGAACGTTTGTCCTCATCGTGGTCGGAGAGATTGCCTACGGCATTGGCTTGGGCTGGCTCAGCCTGCGCTTGCGCCGCTGGGCGCGCGACCCCCGAGTCGAGATCACGCTATCGCTGCTCACGCCTTATGCCGCGTTTTTGCTCCCCGCGCATGTTGGAGGATCGGGCGTTTTGGCGACGATCGCCGCTGGATTGTTCGTCAGTTGGAACGGGCCGCTGCTCATTCCGGCGGCGACGCGGCTGCAAGGAATCTTCTTTTGGGATCTGGTCGTCTATCTGCTCGAGGGACTGGTCTTCCTCCTGACCGGCTTGCAGATTCGAACGCTGCTCGATCGGATTGATACGATCTCGTTGCACGGCCCGTTGCTTGCCGTCCTGCTCACCGTCGCAGTCGTCATCGCTGCCCGGTTTGTCTGGGTCTATCCGGCGACTTATTTGCCACGCTGGCTGAGCCCCGCGCTTGCGCGCCGCGATCCGGCTCCGCCCTGGCAGTGGGCCTTCTTTCTTGCGTTCGTCGGCATACGCGGCGTCGTCTCGCTGGCGGCGGCGCTGGCCATTCCGTTGACCACGCTGGCCGGCACACCGTTTCCCTACCGCGATCTCATTCTCTTTGTGACGTTCGGAGTGATCGTCGTCACGCTGGTTGGCCAGGGATTGCTGCTGCCGGCTGTTGTGCACTGGCTCGGGTTGGGGAGCCACGCGGCCGAGGAGCGCGAGCGCGAGCACACGGCCGAGCTTTCTGCGCGCGCGGACGCTTTGAACGCGGTGCAAAACCGGCTCGACCAGCTTGCGGCCGAGGGCCGAATTGCGCCCGAGGTCCTGGCAATTCTGCGCGCCCGGCATGACGATCGAGTGGGACGGCTGCCGAGAAATACATCAAACGGGGTCGAAACTGCCTTCGCGGCGGCGGACCTCAGGTCGGAACTGATTGCCGCCGAGCGCGAATACATCTACCGGCTGTTGCAAGAGGGGAAAATTACCGACGAGGCACGCCGACGCATCGAGCGCGAGCTCGATCTGGAGGAGGCGGCCATCGCATGCAAGAAAGAGGGCGGCGTGGAACCTCCACTCTAGGATTTTCGCGAAGGTCTCGCATTTGCCGAGCACCACGCCGAACGTCGATCGCCTGGCGATTGAAGGCCTGAGATTCACCCCCAAGGGCTACTCGGCGCATTGCTCGCGCACGCGCGTGGGACTGATCGGCCCGGGCCGACCCTGGCACACTCCCTTGGTCTCAAGAACTTTCTTCAGTGCGTCCCACTTCGTAGCCACGAAATGTTCTGCGCCTGGTTGTCGCGGAGGATGATGTCTCCCGCGTACCCAGGTACTCGAAGCCGCCTGAGCACTTGGAACCCACCTCACTGGAGAACTGATCGTTAAGCGTTTGCCAGAGTGGAGGGACATTGTCGCAATAATCCCACATTTGATTTACAAACATTGCTCGAGGGCGGCGCCACCTCTGCCGGGCCGGCGCCGGAGCACGGAGAGGGCAAGCATGAAAATCGCTGTTCTGGCCGGCGCCGTTGCGGCGGCGCTGACGGTTTCGACTGTGCATGCCGCGGTACGAATCAAAGCGGATACCGGCGGCCAAATCGGACCTTATCTGGAAAACCTGGTGGCGCTGCGAGGTTCAGGCGAGCGGGTCATCATCGACGGGCCTTGCTTGTCGGCCTGCACCATGCTGCTCGGCGTCATTCCGCGCGAGCGCATCTGCGTCACGTCGCGCGCGCGGCTCGGCTTCCACGCGGCATGGCATCCCGGCAGCAACGGCCAGCAGGTGACGAGCCGCGAGGCGACGAGGCTCTTGATGGACATCTATCCCGAGCACGTGCGCGGCTGGATCGCGCGGCGCGGCGGCCTCTCCCCGCGCATGATGTATCTCAGCGGCCGTGAACTCACCGCGATGTACCA
>WNGI01004979.1_pt1 | contig 16434 bp, 10 predicted proteins | sample 5400621 | NCBI WGS metagenome assembly WNGI01 (sample SAMN13153374, study PRJNA577476) | soil metagenome | isolation source: 20 cm soil or saprolite under Garry oak tree replicate 1 | place: USA:California | collected 2016-06-15 | reverse complement strand
ATAGCTTGGACTCGTCGAAGAAATCACCGGCGTTCCAGTCCAGTTCGGTCGACTGATGCTGACACTCGTTGACGTAGGCGTATGGCATGGCGCGCCAACGCACCACGAACGCTGGCAGGTTTCCTCCTTGCCGGGTGACTTGGAAACGCACCCCGTCGCCGCCGTCGACGAGTTCCGCGCTGGAGCAGATCAGGCGTTCGCGGCCAACCATGCGCATAGCTCCGCCACTGAATGCGCCGTCGAGAGCGGCTCCATCGCCATCAGTCCCTCGGACGGATGGGCGCCATAGGCAACAGCCAAGGCGCTGACTCCCGCATTACGCGCGAGCTCCAGATCGTGCGTGGTGTCGCCGATCATCAAGGTTTCGGCAGGCTCGACACCGACCCGATCCATGAGCGCGAGCAGCATGTCCGGGTGTGGCTTGGGGAAGCCTTCGTCGGCGCAACGCGAGGCTGCAAATCGATCCGCGATGCCGTGCTGCGCCAGCGCAAGCGCCAAGCCAACGCGGGACTTACCGGTCGCGACGGCTAACAGAAACCCGCGGTCATCGAGCTCGTCGAGCATCTCGCGAACGCCGGCGAACAGCGGAATCGCGGCGTCGCCGGCAAGGTAATGATCCCGATAGCGCTCCGAAAATCGAGCGTGGCGTTCGAATGCGAGGGTGGGCGCGACGTGTCGGATCGTGTCGCGATGCCCCAAACCGATAACGTGCCGTGCGTCCGATTCGGCAGGCGCAGGGACCCCGACGTCGAGGCATGCTTGCTGAATCGCGCCGGCGATAAGCGCCGTCGAATCGGCGAGGGTTCCATCCCAGTCGAATGCGAGCAGGCGGAAGCGCCGCGGCGGGTTAAGCATCGGCCGGACGCATTGAATCCAGCGCGTCGAGATATCGGCTGAGCTCCGGTGGGAGCGCGGCCTCGATCTCGACCTCGCGTTCTTCCACCGGATGGGTGAAGGCGAGTCTGCGCGCGTGCAGGAACATCCGCTTCAGGCCTTGCTTGGCGAGCGCCTTGTTCCAGGCGAAATCGCCGTACTTTTCGTCGCCCGCGAGCGCGAACCCGAGATGCGTCAGGTGCACGCGAATCTGGTGCGTGCGTCCCGTGTGCAGCTCGGCTTCGAGCAGACTCACGGCAGGGTCGATGCCGGTCCAGACCCGGCAGCGATAGAACACCGTTTTCGCGGCCTGCCCGCCGACCTGCTCGACCCGCACGCGGCGCTCGCCGGTGCCGGTCAGGTATTTGGTCAGCGGCAGCGTCACTTCCCGCTTGGCATCGCGCCATTGACCCTTGACCAGTATCTGGTAGCGCTTGTCGACGCGGCCCTCGCGGAGCGCTGCATGAAGGCCGACCAACGCGGCGCGCTTTTTGGCGACCAGCAGAACTCCCGAGGTGTCGCGGTCCAGGCGATGAACAAGCTCCAGAAACTTCGCCGTCGGTCGCGTCGCGCGCATTTGTTCGATCAGACCGAAGGCGACGCCGCTGCCGCCGTGCACCGCAAGCCCGGCCGGCTTGTCGACGGCAATCAATGCGTCATCCTCATACAAGATGGGAATCGACGCCGATAGCGGTGGCGGCTTGCGGGCCCCAGCCAGCGGCACACCGGTACGAATCGGAGGAATCCGGAGTTCATCGCCGAGCACCAGCCGGACATCCGGCTTGACCCGCAGACGGTTGACGCGCACCTCGCCGCTGCGCAGGATCCGGTAGATATGGCTCTTCGGGACGCCTTTGAGGACCCGCAACAGGAAATTGTCGACGCGCTGGCCGGCTCCGGCCTCGTCGACTGCAAGGCGGTTCACAGCATCCTTGCTTAAATCGTTCATTTCTCTATAATTGTGGGCAGCAGCAACGTGCGATAGCTAGCGCGTGAGTTCCGAGGCAACGGTTATCGACCCCGCCTCCCGACCATGCGCAGCCCCTCCCAGTTAGGCAACTAAGTGGGCAAGGCAACTAAGGCAACCGCCTGTTGGCTCGAGATAGGGCGACTTGGTTAAATCGGTTCACCGTCCGGATTCTGCGGCCCGGAAAAGTAACGATGTTAATGGAACAGCGCAGTCTCCGCACCGGCTTATGGCCGGACGACAGGCGGCTAGGACTTGCGGCGCGCCACTTTTGTAGCGCAACGAATTCTGTACTTGGCTGCATGGCCTCGGTCTTTCATCACCGATCGCGACGCAGCCGCCAGACCGTTTGAGCGACAACGCGAAGAAAACGAACCAAGCTCCCGAGACAGGCAATCCTCAAGCTCCACTCTCATCACGCGGTGATGACTTCAGTGGCAAATGAGCAGCCGATACCGATGCCATATACCTGCATCCGACCCCTCGTAGCCCGGCAGCTCGCGCTGCCTGCGTGGTTTTTCTCGCCGCCGCCCGCCGCCTGCTAGTCTAAGCGCCCTGACGGGCGCCTTCGCTTCACCGTCCGCTCAAGCCCTTGGCGATACTCGCGCGAGGGAAAAACAATGAAACGCATGCTGTTCAATGCCACCCAGGCGGAGGAACTCCGGGTGGCGATCGTCGACGGCCAGAAACTGATCGACCTCGATATCGAGTCCGCAAGCAAGGAACAACGCAAGAGCAATATCTACAAAGCCGTCATTACACGCGTCGAGCCCAGCCTAGAAGCCTGTTTTGTCGACTACGGCGCCGACCGTCACGGCTTTCTGCCGTTCAAGGAAATCTCGCGCGACTACCTGCGCGAGGGCGAAGGGGGCAAGAGCCGTATCCAGGATCAGCTCAAGGACGGGCAGGAGCTGATCGTCCAGGTCGATAAGGACGAGCGCGGCAACAAGGGCGCGGCGCTCACCACCTACATTTCGCTCGCCGGCCGCTACCTAGTGCTGATGCCGAACAATCCTCGCGGCGGCGGTGTGTCGCGCCGGATCGAGGGTGAGGATCGTAACGAGCTGCGCGATACCATCTCCCAGCTCGAGGTACCGGGCGGCATGAGCGTGATTGCTCGGACCGCAGGCATCGGCCGTTCACTCGAAGAGCTGCAATGGGACCTGAACTACCTGCTGCAACTCTGGCAGGCGATCGACGGCGCGGCGAAAACGCAATCCGGCGCATTCCTGATCTATCAGGAGTCGAGCTTGGTGATTCGCGCCATACGCGACTACTTCCATCCCGACATTGGCGAGCTGCTTATCGATACCGAGTCGATCTTCGAGCAGGCGCAGCAGTTCATGAGCCACGTCATGCCTGCCAATGTGCACGTCGTGAAGCTATACAAGGACGACGTACCGCTGTTCTCGCGCTTCCAGATCGAGCATCAGATCGAAACCGCGTACGCGCGCCAGGTGCCGCTGCCTGCGGGCGGCGCAATCGTCATCGACCATACGGAAGCGCTGGTGTCAGTCGACGTCAATTCGGCGCGAGCGACCAAAGCAGGCGACATCGAGACGACGGCATTCAACACCAATCTCGAAGCCGCCGAGGAGATCGCGCGTCAGTTACGCCTACGCGACTTGGGCGGCCTAATCGTGATCGACTTCATCGACATGGAAAGCACCAAGAACCAGCGCGAGGTCGAGAATCGTCTGAAGGAAGCACTCCGTTACGACCGCGCCCGCGTGCAGCTCGGCAAGATTTCCCGCTTCGGGCTGATGGAGCTTTCGCGCCAACGCCTGCGGCCGGCACTGGCCGAATCCGCATATATTCCCTGCCCCCGCTGCCACGGCATCGGGCACATCCGCGGCACCGAATCGACTGCGCTGCACATCCTGCGCATCCTGCAGGAAGAGGCAATGAAGGACAACACCGCACAGGTCGTCGCCCAAGTACCGATCGACGTCGCGACTTTCCTGCTCAACGAAAAGCGCGCCGAAATTCACACCATCGAAGCCCGCTTCAAGGTCAATGTGCTGCTGGTCCCGAATACCTATCTCGAGACACCCAATTACAAGGTGCAGCGTTTGCGCCACGACGATTTGAATCAGGCCGAGCCCTTGCCGCCCTCGTTCACCATGGTCGAACGGCCCGAGGAGGAAGATCCCTTCAAGCAGAGGAAGGACGAAGCCAAGGAGCCGCGCCAGGAAGCGATGGTCAAGGGTATCCCGACGGGTCGACCCGCGCCGATGCCCGTCGAGCGCAGTGTCGAAGCACTCTCACAGGAAAACTGGCTCACCAAGGTGCTGGGCTGGTTCCGGCCCAAAGCGCCGGAACCCGCGCCGCAACCCGCACCGGTTCGCACCGAAGCGCCACGCGGCGGGCGCGGACGGCAGGACCGTGATCGGCGCGGAAATCAGCGCGACGAGCATCGCGTTCAGCCGCGCGAGGGTCGAGAGGGCGCTCGGGATCAGCAACGCGAAGGGCCGAAGCCCACGCCCGCGCAGGGCGCGGCGCAATTACCACGGCGAGATCGTGAGCCCCGGGAGGGGCAACGCAACGAGCCGCGCAATGACGCACGTGAGGGACCGCGCGACGTGCAAAAGCAGCGCCCTCCGCGCGAACCCAGGCCGATGCGGGAACCGCGTGCAGCTGCCGACCAGGCGCCTGCCATTACCCAACCGCAACCGGGTGCGGTCAAGGAAGCTGAGCACGGCGAAGGTGGCCGTCGTCGTCGTCGCGGTCGCGGCGGCAGAGAGCGCGGAGAACGGGCCGAGCAAGGAGAGACACGCGCACCGCGCGGCGAGCGTAGCGATCGTCGCCCGGAAACTGCCGGCGCCGCCGCTGCGCGAGAAACGACGTCGGAGCAGGCGATATTGCCGTCGGCGATGCCGAACCCTGCGGCGACGATGCGTGACACGGAAAATGAACGGGGCTCGAGCAATGCGGGGTTCGACGCTAGCTCGCCGACGATCGCGTTAGGTCCCGTCCCGCGCGCTTATGACGCTCCGGACGACGACTCGCCGCCGCCGACCCACTTCATCGAGATCAAGCTGCCGCCGGTTGTGCCGGCCGACGCCCACCATCCAGCGCTGCCCGAAGAGTCGATAGCCGAATCCACGCCGACGCCTGCGCACATCGAGCCTGAACGGGCTCCGACCGCGGCTTCTACGCCGGCGCCGTCGGCGGTAGGCCATGCGCCCGCGCCGCCCAAGATCTCGCTCGAGCTCCCGGAGGACTCCGCCCTGGTGATGGTCGAAACGAGCCATCAAAAAGCCCAGACGCGAACGTCAGAAGAACCGGCGGCACCGAGCCCACGTCGGGTGCGTCCGCCGCGGATCGAAGTCACCGAAGGTCCGCTGCAGTTGGTCGAGACCGCGCACAAGGAACCCACGCCACCGGGCGTGTGACGCGCCGCCATGTGTGACGTGATCCTGATTCCCATGCGGGCCAGGCGGCCCGCTTTTTTTAGACGTTGCCGCGCCGCCTAGCGCGCGATCGGCGGCAGCAGGGCGCCTTGGATGGCGGCGAGCAAAGGCGCCGCGCCGCGCTCAACCAGATCGAGCACGCGCTCGAAATCTTCCGCCTTGCCGCAGTAGGGATCCGGGACGTCGATTAAGCCGAGTTCCGGCGCAAAGTCGAGGAAGAGCCCGAGATGGCCGCGATGATCGGCGGGCCGCAATGATTCCAGAAAACGCAGATTCTGGCTATCCATCGCCACGACCCACTCGAATCGCCGGAAATCATCGAGATCGAAGAGCCGCGCCCGTTGGCTCGAGAGATCGTAACCTCGTAGCCTCGCAGCGCGTATCGCGCGCGAGTCAGGCGGCTCGCCAAGTTGATAACCATGCGTTCCGGCGGAGTCGATGGTGATCTGGCTGGAGAGTCGTTCACGCTCGACCAGCCTGCGAAACACACTTTCGGCTATCGGCGACCTGCAGATGTTTCCGGTGCAAACGAATAGCACCTTTGCGGCCGCTTGCTTATGCGCTTTTTTACTCTGTAAATTAACACCGAACGACATACCGAACATTCCTGGAATTAACCAAAAGGATACTCAAAATCAACCAAGGTGTGTGGGGCTGATGTACTTGTCTAGTAAAGGGCGACGTGTCAGAAGAAGGTTTCCCATACTCAGCTGTGGGTGCCTCAGCCATCTCTTCCGAATCGCACTCACCGATTTTCGGTGGGTCTCTGCTATCGCCTTATAGAAGGATAGTACGAAATACCCCACCGATGGAGGGCTTGGAATGCGGGTCGGCCCGTAGGATAATGGAACCTAGCACGTAGGACGCGGTCCGACGCACGCAACTTTGGCAATTTGTATTTGTTGTGTTGGCCCCACCTCGTAGCAGCCTGCCCGCGCCCATGAATTTCGACCGACCAACCGATCCCGTGCCTTCGACGCGGATATCACCTGCCGCGAAGGACACATTGACCGTGCGCGCGCCGTCCAAGTCCAGCCGAACCGAGGCAGGCGCACAGCGACGGCCGTGGATTCTGCGTTGGATCAGCAACTTGCAGGTCACCGTCCGACATCGGAATCTGCTCCGGCCGCTGGTGCTAATTGCTGCTGCAGCAACGATTGTCTCCCTCCTTGGATTTTCCCAAGACAGCGGACCGTTCAAGCCCACGGCTGCCGCAATGCCTCGCCCGGCAGGCCGGGTGTTCGATCCTTTTCTCGCCGACCTCGAAGAACGCACCTTCCGATTCTTCTGGGAAACCGCCAATCCCGAAAACGGCCTGGTCCCGGATCGCTATCCAACGCCGTCGTACTCGAGCATTGCGGCGGTTGGATTCGGCCTTACTGCCTACCCCATCGGCGTCGAGCGCGGCTATGTCACGCGCGAAGCTGCTCGCCTGCGCGTGCTCGCGACGCTGCGCTTCCTTCGCGATGCGCCGCAGAGTGAAAGCGCCCGCGGCGTGGCGGGCTACAAGGGATTTTTCTATCACTTCCTCGACATGAAAACCGGGGAGCGATTCGGTGATGCCGAGCTTTCGACCGTCGACACCGCGATCTTGCTGGCAGGCGCCCTGTTCTGTCAGTCCTACTTCACCGGCGCGGATCTCGAAGAAGTCGAAATTCGCGCTCTGGCTGAGGAAATCTATCGTCGCGTCGACTGGCGTTGGGCTCAAGTGCATCCATCCGCCATCAGCCATGGCTGGACGCCGGAAGACGGGTTTCTCGAATACGACTGGCGCGGTTATAACGAGGCGATGCTGGTGTATCTTCTGGCGTTGGGCTCGCCGACCTTTGCTGTCGAGGCAAAAGCGTGGACCGAATGGACCAGCACCTATGATAAGAACTGGCGTACCGAATTTGGACAGGAGTACTTGAGCTTTGCGCCGCTTTTTGGACACCAATACACCCACGTGTGGATGGATTTTCGCAAGATCCAGGATGACTACATGCGTAAGCGGGGGCTCGACTATTTCGAGAACAGCCGCAGGGCGATCTATGCGCAGCAGGCTTATGCGATTGCCAATCCGCGACGCTGCAAGGGCTATGGGGCGACGGTTTGGGGCATCACGGCAAGCGACGGGCCGGCCGATGTCGAGCTCGAAGACAACGGCAGGCAACGGATCTACCGTGGGTACGCGGCGCGCGGCACGGACAACCAGGACGATTGCACCCTTGCGTTGACGGCGACGGTGGCATCGATCCCCTTCGCTCCCGAATTGGCGATCCCTGCGGTGCTGGAAATGAATCGCCGCTTTGGCGAGCACATCTATTCGAAATATGGCTTTGTCGATGCATTCAACACGAACTTCCATTTCGACGTCCCGCTCAGCCATGGCCGCGGCATCCCGGGCTTCGGATGGGTCGATATCGACTACCTGGGCATCGATCAGGGGCCCATTTGCGCGATGATCGAAAACCAGCGCAGCGCACTGATCTGGCGCGTGATGGAGAAGAATCCGCACCTGCGTCGCGGCCTCGAACGCGCTGGGTTCTCCGGGGGCTGGCTCACCGCATCGAAGTGAGCAGGTCCGGCGCCCGCCTCCCGTGGCGATGGGTGGCGCCGCTCGTCGCGATCGCTGTCCTGTCGCTCGCAACAGGCTGCAACAGGCCATCCTCTGACACAACCGTGCTCCGCTTCTGGGCCATGGGCCGCGAAGGCGAGGTCGTCGCCGAGCTTTTGCCTGAGTTCGAGCGTAGCCATCCAGGAGTCCACGTCCAGGTCCAGCAGTTACCATGGAGCGCGGCGCACGAAAAGCTTCTCACGGCGATCGCCGGAGACGCGACACCCGACATCTGTCAGTTGGGCAACACCTGGATTCCGGAATTTGTGGCGCTGAATGCGCTCCAACCGCTGGATCCCTACCTTGCCGGATCCTCGACGATCGACCACAGCGATTATTTCACCGGCATCTGGGACACGAACGTCGTGGGTGGCAAGTTTTATGGGGTGCCGTGGTACGTCGACACGCGTTTGCTGTTTTACCGTCGCGACTTGCTGGCGCAGGCCGGGTTCTCCGCGCCGCCCAAATCGTGGCAGGAGCTGTATCAGATGCTCGCCGCCATTAAGGGGCGCGCGGGACCCGATCGTTACTCGATCCTGCTGCCGCTCAATGAATTCGAACCGCTGCTTATGCTCGCGCTGCAACAGGACGAGCCGCTCCTGCGCGAGGATGGGCGCTGGGGTAATTTCGAAAGCGGCGGCTTCCGGCGCGCGCTTGAGTTCTACCTCGGGATGTTCCAGCGTGGCTGGGCGCCGCCATTGACCAATTCCGAGGTATCCAACGTGTGGAACGAATTCGGTCGCGGATATTTTTCGTTCTACATATCCGGCCCCTGGAACATCGGTGAATTCAAACGCCGCTTGCCGGCGGAAAAGCAGGATACCTGGATGACTGCTCCGCTGCCTGGACCGAATGGCCCGGGCGCGTCGATCGCCGGCGGTTCGAGCCTGGCGGTATTCAGCGCTTCGCGTAACAAGCCGGCCGCATGGCAACTGATCGAGTACCTTTCGCAGCCTGCCGTCCAACGACGCTTTCATGAGCTCACCGGAGATCTTCCGCCTCGACGCGCCTCCTGGGCCGACGGGCCCATCGCGGACGATGTCTATGCGCGCGCCTTCCGTGACCAGTTGGAACGCGTCAAGCCGGCGCCGAAAGTGCCGGAGTGGGAGCGCATCGCCAACGAGATGCGGGTCGTCGCCGAGCGCGCGGTACACGGCGAGCTTTCGGTGGATCAGGCCGTGAAAGAGCTTGACGCGCGAGCCGACAGGATTCTCGAAAAGCGCCGCTGGCTGCTCGGGCGCGGAGCCGGTGGTTGAGATTCGAGCGCGCCGCATGGTGGTTTGTCGCGCCCGCCTTGCTCGTCATCGGCGTGTTCTTTTTCCTGCCGGTTTTCGCCGCGTTGCTGATGAGCCTCACCGATTTCGACATCTACGCGCTGGCCGATCTTCGGAATCTACGCTTCGTCGGCTTGAGCAACTACGTTTCGCTCCTTCAAACGCCGCTATTCTGGCAGGCGTTCGGTAACACCCTCTACTTCGTCGTCGTTGGGGTACCGCTTTCCATCGGCGTCTCGCTCGGCGCGGCGCTGCTGTTGCACTCGAGACTTGCGCGGTTCAAGGCATTTTTTCGCACTGCTTTGTTCGCTCCGGTCGTGACGACGCTGGTCGCGGTCGCTGTCATCTGGCGTTATCTCTTCAATACCCGCTATGGGCTTCTCAACTACGCGCTGGGTGGCGTCGGGATTCAGCCCATCGATTGGCTCGGCGATCCGCACTGGGCCATGCCAGCGATTATCGTATTCGCGGTGTGGAAGAATTTCGGCTACAACATGATCATCCTGCTTGCGGGACTGCAGAGCATCCCCGAGGAGCTCTACGAGGCGGCGCGGATCGACGGCGCATCGATCTGGCGGCAATTCCGCTATGTCACGCTGCCGATGCTCGCACCGATCCTGCTCATGGTGAGCATCCTCACCATCGCCGGCTATTTTCAGCTCTTTGCCGAGCCCTACGTGATGACTCAAGGCGGTCCGCTGCAGAGTACGGTCAGCGTCCTCTATCTCATGTACGAAGAAGGCTTCAAGTGGTGGAACCTGGGCTCGGCATCGGCCGTGGCCTTTGTTCTGTTCCTTGTCATCTTTGGTATCACCGCGCTGCAACTACGCTACACGCGGCAGGGAGCCTGGACGTGAAGCGCAAGCTCGCCGCGCCGGTCGTCAACGGGCTGCTGCTTGCCGCCGCCGTGATTACGCTCTTCCCCCTGTTCTGGATGACCTCGACATCGTTGATGGTGCCGGGCGAGGCCAGCACGTTTCCGCCGCCCCTTTTTCCGAGTCGCGCGACGCTCGCGAACTACCGCGAGCTCTTCGCCCACGCCGGGCTCGGCCGATACCTGGCGAACAGCGTGCTCCTCGCGACCGTCGCGACCCTTGTCTCGCTGGTATTCAATGTATCGGCGGGCTACGCGTTTGCCAAGCTCCGATTCGCCGGACGCGAGCGTATTTTCAAGTTGCTGCTGGGTGCGCTGGTGATCCCCGGGCAAGTGGCGATGGTGCCGCTGTTCCTGCTCCTCAAACATCTCGGTCTGGTCAATACCTACGGCGGCGTGATCGTTCCGGCGATGGCCAGCATCTTTGGCATCTTCCTCGTCCGCCAGTACGCGTTGTCGATCCCGAACGAGCTCCTCGAGGCGGCACGCATCGACGGCGCCAGCGAGTTCCGAATCTTCCGTTTGATCGTGGTGCCGGTGTTGAAGCCCATCATTGTGACTCTGGCGGTTTTTACGCTGCTCGGCACCTGGAACGACTTCATGTGGCCACTCATCGTGCTCACCGACAAGGATCTCTATACCTTGCCTGTGGCGCTCGCCACCTTGTCGCGTGAGCACGTTCAGGACGACGAGATGATGATGGCAGGATCCGTGGTGACGATTCTTCCCGTGCTGCTGGTCTTCCTGTCGCTGCAGCGCTACTACATTCAGGGTTTGATGGGAGGGAGCGTCAAGGGATGACGAGCGCCATCAAACAGAGCCAGCGCCGGCGCCGCCACGGCACAATGCCTGCGACTGCCGGGGTCGGTCTCGCCATCGTTACCTGCTGCTTCCCGATTTGGACGCGGTCCGCCGAACTGCCATCGCCGCGCATGCTGGATAGCTTCGATCAAATAGCAGCATGGCAGCCGGTGGCGTCCGACGACGTTCGCGCATCGATCTATTCCGCCGATGGGCCCCACGGCGGCGCCCTCCGACTGGACTTCGACCTCAGCGGAACCGCCGGTTATGCAATCGCCCGCCGTGCTCTGCCACTCGACTTGCCGCCGAACTACGAAATCTCGTTCTATATGCGCGCCGATGCGCCCGTGAATAACCTTCAATTCAAGCTCATCGACGCCAGCGGCGATAACGTGTGGTGGTTCAATCGTCCCAACTTCGAATTCCCGCGCCAGTGGCAGTTGGTGACAATCAAAAAGAGACAAATCGAATTCGCATGGGGGCCGACCAAGGATCGCACGCTGAACCATGCTGCCACGATCGAGCTCGTCGTAAGCGCCGGTCGCGGTGGCGGCAACGGCTCGGTCTATGTCAGCGAGCTCGGCTTGCGCGAGCTTGCACCGGAACCGACCAGTTTCCCTTCCCCTTCCGCGCACGCATCATCGTCTTTGCCTGGTTCGGAACCCTCTTTCGCAGTCGATGGGTCCCTCGCCACAGCGTGGAAGAGCGATCGCGCGACGGGCAAGGAACAGGCCCTTACGGTCGACTTCGGCCGCATGCGTGAATTCGGCGGTCTGATCGTGCACTGGCAGGAGCGGGCGTTTGCCTCGCATTACGACGTCGAGTTTTCGGACGACGGCTCCCGATGGCGAACCGTGCGCAGCATCGTCTGGAGGTCAAGGACCTCGCGTTCGGCGCCTCTCCCAACGCATTGTTCGAAAGCCTTGCACGCGAGGCGCCTCGCGGAACATACCCGCGCGGCTTTTCCGCCGAGCAGTCGAGCTGGACCCTCATCGGAGTCGACGGCGGCAGCGAGAGCAGCCTCGTCTCCGAAGACGGTGCGATCGAAGTCGCCAAGGGAGGATTCTCGATCGAGCCGTTTGTCGTCACGAAATCGCAGGTGGTCACCTGGGCCGACGTCGATGCCAAGCCATTCCTCGCCGGCGATTACTTGCCGATTCCCGGCGTAAGCTGGCGTCACCCGGAATGGGAATTACGCGTGTCGTCTTTCGCATCGGGTTCGCCGACGCAATCTCGACTCATAGCCCGCTATGACCTGACGAACCACACCGGACAACCGCTGACGCTGACGCTCGTCCTTGCCGCGCGGCCCTTTCAAGTCAATCCGCCGGCACAGTTCTTGAATACCGTGGGCGGTGTCAGTGCCATCCGCGACATCGAGTGGGATGGCTCGGTGCTGTCGATCAATGGCGAGCGCAGGATCTCTCCGCTACGGCCACCCGATCGCGTAGGGGCCTTTTCATTCAACGATGGCCCGATTTCCAAAATCCTCGCGAAGCGAGATTGGACGGGCGCAAAAGCGCTGCACGATGCCGCCGGTTATGCATCGGCTGCGCTTGGCTACGATCTCACGCTGGCGCCGCATGCGACCACGACCGTCGGCCTCGTCATCCCCCTCTCCGGGTCGGCAAAGCCACCGAATCTCGGCGGACAGCCGGCACAAGAATGGATCGCGCGACAACAGGAGGCCGTCGTCGCCGTGTGGCGCGCAAAGCTCAATCGCGTCTCGTTGCGCGTTCCGGCTCAGGCTCAGCCACTTGTCGACACCCTGCGGACGGCACTTGCGCATCTGCTCGTCACACGCGACGGTCCCATCCTCCGCCCCGGCACGCGGTCGTACGGGCGTTCGTGGATCCGCGACGGTGCGATGATCTCGGAATCGCTCCTGCGGCTTGGCCACGCGAACGTGGCTGCCGACTATCTGCGTTGGTATGCTCCTCACCAATTCCGGAACGGCAAAGTACCTTGCTGCATCGACGAACGTGGCGCCGATCCCGTGCCGGAAAATGACAGTCCCGGGGAGTTCATTTTTCTGGTGGCGGAAATCTATCGCTATACGCACGATCGGATCTTGATCGAAGCGATGTGGCCGCATGTCGACGCCGCTATTCAATACGTCGACAGACTGCGACAATCCGAGCGTAACGACGCGAATCTCGCGTCGGGAAGGCGCGTCTTCTACGGTCTCCTGCCGGCCTCGATCAGTCACGAGGGCTACTCCGAGAAGCCGATGCACTCGTACTGGGACGATTTCTGGGCGCTCAAAGGCTATGACGATGCGCTGTCGATCGCGACGGCGTTGGGCCACACCGATGCAGCGGCCCGGCTGTCAGCGCAGCGCGATGAGTTTCGCCGCGAGCTTTCTGCGTCGTTGCAGGCCTCCGTTGCGATGCACGGCATCGCTTATCTCCCCGGCTCGGCCGAGCTCGGTGATTTCGATCCGACGTCGACGACCATCGCGTTCGCGCCGCATGGAGATACGCGCGATCTTCCTTTCGCGTTGGTGCAATCGACATACGAGCGCTATTGGCGCGAGTTCATCGACCGACGCGACGGCAAGAAGGCGTGGGACGAGTACACACCGTACGAGCTTCGCACCGTCGGCACGTTTGTACGCCTTGGATGGCGCGATCGCGCGCAGGAATTGCTCGCTTTCTTTCTTGCCGGCCGGCGCCCTCCGGCCTGGAACCAGTGGCCCGAAGTGGTCGGGCGAGATCCCAGAAAAACGCGCTTCGTCGGCGACATGCCGCACGCATGGGTAGCATCGGACTTCATTCGATCGGTTCTCGATCTCTTTGCCTACGAGCGCAGTGCCGATCATGCGCTCGTGCTCGCGGCCGGCGTTCCGCCGGCGTGGCTCGACGGGGCAGGAATCAGCGTCGGAAATCTGCGCACCTCCTATGGCATGCTGAGCTATTCGCTCAAGAAGGTACGCGGGCGGACGTTGTTGAACGTGGACTCAGGCTCGCGACTACCGTCGGGCCATTTCGTGTTTATCTGGCCCTGGAAAGAGTCGCCGCGAAGGACCGTCGTCAACGGCAAGACCGCAAGCTGGCAGGGTAACGAACTCCATATCGGGGAGCTTCCGGCGAGGGTCGTCGTCGAAGGATTCGATGGCCGCATCGCGCGTGGATTGCGCAACGCGGGATCGCGAATCCATTCCGTCGATGCCCCACTCCCGCCGAACTAGGCATATGCTTCCGGGTCGGCGAACGCACAAACGCCAACGGTTCTGGGATGACCAAAAAAATCGAGTTTCCCTCGAACTTTCTCTGGGGCAGCGCGACTTCGGCGTATCAGATAGAGGGGTCTCCTCTTGCCGACGGAGCAGGACCCAGCATCTGGCAGCGCTTCGCCCACACTCCAGGAATGATTCACGACGGGGAAACCGGCGACATCGCCTGCGATCACTACCGGCGCTACATCGATGATGTGGCGCTGATGCGCCGCCTCAGGATGAATGCGTACCGCTTCAGCATCTCGTGGAGTCGGGTCCTGCCGCGAGGCCGAGGGCAAGTGAATCCCGCCGGCCTTGATTTCTACGGTCGGCTGGTCGACGCGCTGCTGGAAAACGGTATCGAACCCATGGTCACACTTTTTCACTGGGATCTTCCGGCGGCGCTCGATGATTTGGGAGGTTGGCTCAATCCCGATATCGCAAATTGGTTTGCCGACTATGCATCGATCGTGGTTCGCAAGCTCGACGACCGGGTCAAGATGTGGGTAACGCTCAACGAGCCGTGGGTCGTGACCGACCGCGGCTATCTGCATGGCGCGATCGCGCCCGGACATCGCAACCGATTCGAAGCTCCGATCGCGGCCCACCACCTGTTGCGCGCCCATGGCGCAGCAGTGCAGGCGTATCGCAGCGTAGGCAAGCACCGCATCGGTCTGGTGGTGAACCTCGAACCCAAGTATTCCGCGTCAAATGAGCCGGCGGATCGCGAGGCAACCGCACGCGCGGATGCCTATATGAACCGGCAGTACCTCGACCCGGTCTTCCTGGGCCAATACCCGGAGGAGCTAGGTGAAATCTTCGGTGATGCGTGGCCCGCGTGGCCGGCCGAGGATCTTGAGATGATCAGGCAGCCGATCGATTTTCTCGGCGTCAACTATTACACTCGCAACGTGACCAGATGCGATGCCAACGCGTGGCCGCTGCATGCCGCGCCGGTCCGGCAGAAGGGGGCGACCTATACCGAAACAGGTTGGGAGGTCTACGCGCAGGGGCTGACCGATACGCTCCTCTGGGTCATGGAGCGCTATGGAAATCCACCGGTCTATGTCACCGAGAATGGAGCGGCATTTTTCGACGCTCCGACCGTGGAGGGCGATCGCGTCGAGGACCCCCTGCGCATCGATTATCTGCGCAAGCATATCAAGGCGATCCACGCCGCCATGCAAAGCGGCGTCGATTTGCGCGGCTACTTCGTATGGTCGCTCCTCGACAATCTCGAGTGGTCGCTCGGCTATTCCAAGCGCTTTGGGATCGTGCACGTAGACTTCGCAAGTCTGAAGCGCACGCCGAAGGACAGTGCGCACTTCTATTCCAAAGTCATCGCCACGAACGGGCTGGTGCTGAACGAACCGGCGCATGCGACACCATGAGTGGCCAAGTCAGGTTCGGCGGTCGCGCGGCTGCGATCCTCGGCGCGTTGTGTGGCTTGCTTGCGTGGCAGTCTGCGCTGGCGTTCAACTTCGAGGACGTGGCACAGCGCGCCCGGCAACTCGCCGCGGCGTCGTTCAAACCGCCGGAGAGCAAGCTGCCCTCGGAGATAGAAAAGCTCAACTACGACGAGTTCCGCGATATACGCTTCAAGCCTGCGCGTTCACTATGGCGCGCGGAGCGGCTTCCGTTCGAGATCGCGTTTTTCCACGAGGGCCTGTTTTTCAAGCAACCCGTCAAAATCAACGAAGTATCCGTGGAAGGCGTGCACGAGATCAAGTTCACGCCGGAGCTGTTCGACTACGGTGCGAACAAGATCGACCCCGGCGCGATGCGCGATCTCGGCTTTGCAGGTTTTCGTGTTCACTACGCGATCAACTCGCCGAAGTACAAGGACGAGGTGCTGGTGTTTCTCGGAGCGAGCTATTTTCGTGCGCTGGGCAAAGGCCAGATCTATGGATTGTCGACGCGGGGCGTGGCCATCGACACCGGACTTGGCTCGGGCGAAGAATTTCCGCGCTTCGTGGAATTCTGGATCGAGCGGCCGGTGCCTTCCGCGACCGAGCTTACGATCTACGCACTGCTCGATTCGCGGCGCGTCAGTGGCGCGTATCGCTTCCTGCTCAAGCCCGGGACGGACACGGTGACGGAGGTCAAGGCGCGCCTCTTTCTGCGCGAGAACGTGACCAAGCTCGGCATGGCGCCGCTGACGACGATGTACTTTTTCGGCGAGAATCAGCGCTCCGGCCGCGATGATTATCGCCCGGAGGTCCACGATTCCGACGGGCTGTCGATGCAGTCGGGGACAGGGGAATGGATCTGGCGACCGCTGGTGAATCCCAAGCGGCTTCTGGTGACGTCGTTTGGAATGACCAACCCGGTCGGTTTCGGCCTTATGCAGCGCGATCGCGACTTCGCCCACTACGAAGATCTCGAGGCGCGCTATGATCTGCGTCCGAGCGGCTGGGTC
>WNGI01021752.1_pt1 | contig 16439 bp, 15 predicted proteins | sample 5400621 | NCBI WGS metagenome assembly WNGI01 (sample SAMN13153374, study PRJNA577476) | soil metagenome | isolation source: 20 cm soil or saprolite under Garry oak tree replicate 1 | place: USA:California | collected 2016-06-15 | reverse complement strand
AAGACCGCCAGCGGGCACAGCCTGACGCTCAAGGTCGACAACATCGCGCCGAGCATCACCGGCGCGGCCACCACGAGCCCGAACGCCAACGGCTGGTACAACGGCCCGGTCACCGTGCACTTCACCTGCTCGGACGCCGAGTCCGGCATCGCCCCGGTTGGTGGCTGCCCCGGCGACAAGACGCTGACCACCGAGGGCGCGAGCCAGTACGTCACCGGCACGGCCACCGACGTCGCGGGCAACACCGCAACGGCCACCATCGGCCCGATCAAGATCGATCTCACCGCACCGACGTTCGCGTCCTACACCGGGCCGACCAGCTTCCTCGTGGGCCAGACGGTGACCACACCGACCTGCCAGGCATCGGACACCCTGTCCGGGCTGGTCAGCTGCCAACTCACCGGCAAGACCGGCAGCGGGTTCGCCAACACCAACGGCGTCGGTGACTTCACCTACACGTTCACCGCGACCGACAAGGCCGGCAACCCGGCGACCCAGTCGATCACCCTGCACGTGGGCTACAAGTGGGGCGGCTTCCTGCAGCCCGTCACCAACACCGCGCACGACCTGGGCACAGCGAGCGTCTTCAACGCCGGCAGCACGATCCCGGTGAAGTTCCAGCTCAAGGACGCCGCCGGCACCGTGGCGCAGGCGACATACATGCCCGTATGGATCCAGCCGGTCGACCTCGGCACCACCAGCACAGCGAGCACGGCGACCACCGCCACTACCCCGGCCACCGTGGGCGGGTCCTTCAAGTGGGACGCCGCCGGCCAGCAGTACATCTTCACCTGGCAGACGCCAAAGACCGGTACCGGTCACTACTACCGCATCGGCGTCCAACTCGACAGCGGCGACATCTACGCGACGCTGATCGTGCTGAAATAGCGCCCGCGCAAAGGTTCAGGAGGGGTCGAGGCGTATCGATTCGAGCCGGCGCTACCGCCTTGAGAGGCCGGTATCGTGGCAGATCCTTGGTTTCTGCAGTGTCCTGGAGTGCCATGTGTCCTGATCAGGTGCTGCTGCAGTTGCTCTGGCATCCGGTAGCTCATCCCACGAATCACTCCACGAACACCGGGGCAGGCTGTCGGCCGCTTGACGGCCACGCGAGGGTGACGCTGGCGATACGGTTGCCGCATCTGGCGCAGTCGAAATTGCGACTTGACGGGTGGACGGGACTCCGTTCTGCGCGGTTCGAATGCCCGAATGTATGTCTTCGCATCGTCGATCGCCGAGCTGATCATCCCGCGCCCCTACGCGGCGGAGCGGCGTTCAGCGATATTCACGCAGGGTAGGGCCACGCCGACGAAGACCCGCCGTGTCCGTAGAGGGTTAGGTCGATCGACTGATCACCGCAGATATCACTGCACAGTCTTTGGATTTGGCGTCCGCGGCGCGGTTGGTTTCGGTGTTGTCGGCGGCGCGGCAGTACGCACTGTGCCGCCGGTGACCGAGAGGCCGCTCGTCGGCACATACATGGCGAGGTCGAACAGTCCTCCATTTGGCGGATTGGCGACCGCGATCAGCGGAAAGGCCTGCCCTCCGGGGAGCACTGACGTCGAGATGTAGTCACCGAACATGCGGCCCTGTGAGGTGTTAGGCAGCCAGGACGCGTTCATCGGCCCGGCCAGTCGGGTGGCCGGGCTCCAGCTTGTGCCCCCGTTGGTGGACGACGTGAATCCGACGCTGAGCTGGCAGCTCGAGGCTGTGCAGGTCGCGGTCGGATAGAAGTAGTAGGTCAGGCCGATACGGGCGCTGGAGCCCGAGGTTGACCGGTCCACGCCGAGGCCCGGGACAAAGTGGTCCGCGGTGCTACTGGTTGGATCGATCGGTACTCGGACCGGTGCAGCCCACGTAGTCTCACTCGTCGACTTGCTGATGAGGATGTCGTTTGACGGGCAGCCGGACCGGAACCGGCAGTCGTAGAAGGCCACGTACACGGTCCCGGCAGCATCGACCTCAGCCGAGGGAAGGTCGGCGCCAACCCGGATGCCGCCGGCGACATGGTGCGTGGTGGGGCTGGCAACGAGCACGCTGGCCCGCCAACTCGTCCCACCGTCGATCGAGCGGAAGGAGCGGATCTGCCCGCTGGTGCTGAGATACGGCATGATCACTGTGCCGTTGGGCCGCACCACCGGCTGCCCGCCCAGACCGGTAGCGGCGTCGCTGCTTGCCCGGGACGAACCCCAGGTGAGGCCGCCGTCCGTCGACGTGCGCAACCGGATCGCATTGCCGGAGCCGGTGATGTCGTACTCGGTGTAGCAGTGGCCGAAGAACGGGCTGCTCGAGGTGTCGTCGCAGGTGACCCAGTTCTTGTCCAGCGACCCGGTCGCCGTCGTCACCGGGCTGCCCCAGCTCCGACCGCCGTCGGTGGAGCGGCTGGTGACAACGCCCGCTCCGCCGGAGGAGTTGAGGACTAGCGACGAGATCAACCACACATTGTGCCGGGCGTCGAAGGCAACCGAGGGGTCGCTGGCGGCCGTGAACGCGCCGCCCTGATTTACCGTGATGCCGGGGAGAAATCCGCTCGCCCAGCTGCCACCGGCGTCGTTCGAGGTGGCAAAGCCGATGTTCGCCGAGCCTCCGCCGAAGATCCGGCCCACCTGGAAGGCCGAGACGATGGTCGACCCGAAGGCGAAGGTGTCCGGCTCGACCTCGGTCCGGTGCTGACTCGCGGCGTTGCTGTACGGGTCGGAGCTGACCCTGGTCAGCGGCACGTTGGCGGCCGCCGACGGCGCCATCCACAGCACGAGGGCCGCGGCGGCGAGCGCCGAGACACCCGACAGCCCAGCGATTCGACGGACTCGGCACCCGCCGCCACTGATCTGCATAGCGCCCACCCCCGGCTCACGAGAGGCCGGCCTTTGACCCAGCGCCGATCTCGCTCACTGTCCGCCCCACCGACCCCGCCGGTCAATAGACGCCACCCACAGAAGAACCGACTCCGCCAGGGTTGCTGCGTGGGGCTTAAGAGCTGTCGCCCGATTTCCGGTTTCTCCACCGGGCCCATGCCGACCGCATTCGCGACCTCGGCGGCCGAGTCGCAACAATGACGTCGCCGAGGATCGCGACGGCGCTGACCCGCACAACGGGGACCGCCAGCGTGTACTCCGCGGGCTCGACAGCGAGCTTCTTACGCCCCAGCACCGCCACGCCGGACATCGCCACGGTGGCGCCGCGCGGGACGAGTACGTGAACGTCGCCGACCAGCGCGGTCGCCTGAATCGACAGCTCCTCACCGCGCATCTCGGCGCCCCGCAAGTCGACGATCACGTCACCGAGAACTGCCATCGCGATCAGCCGGGACGGGGCGGTCCAGCGCCCGGCGAGCCGCTCGTTACTGACGACGGCCACCAGCCACCGCCTTCCCAGCGGGGCTGGCACCGGACGCGACGGCGAGGCGGGCAGGTCCCCGGTCAGCGCCTCCACCTCGCCTCGAGTACGAGCGGCATGGGCCCGGCCGGTCCGCTCCACCAACTCCTGGTACGTCAAACCGCCCCCGGCGGCGACGGCGCGCAGCCGTTCCAGAGCCTGCTCCCGCGCGGCGTCGGATACCCCAACCTCCGGGCGACCCGGTTCCGACTTGTCGTCCACCCATCCATCCTGGCGCGGTACACACGCGCCCGCCAGCCATTGTCGTTCGCTGCTCGCGCTTCCCCCGCCGGCGAATGGCGTGCCGCCACGAATGGGCCGAGCGACCTGTTCTTCGCCCGACTCCGGCCTTAACAGGCCGCAACGCGCCGCACCGTTCGGCGCAGATCATCCGGGTTGCATACGCCGCGCGCGATGAGCTTGTCGAGTGGCCCGGCGTGGGCGGCTTCGTGGAGTAGCACGACAAGGCAGGCGGCCCGCTTGGGGCGCGATCTTGGCCGGATCTCGCGAAAGAACGTCCGGGGCCTTCTACACGGAGGGTGTTCTTCCGCGGCGATGTGGCGGATGGTAGGGGCATCGCGAATCGCGATCGGGGGTGTCTGCCATGCCGGCCGCACTATCGATCTTGGATGCTCGGGATTCTCCAGGCGGCAGCACGCCGAGTCGGCACGCCGGACCACCGACTGCGTTACCTGCGCACCGCCTATGTTCCCGGCGAAGAGCGGTGTCGCTGCTTCTTCGGAACATCCGACGCCAACATCGTCCGGCTGGTCAACGACACCGCCCAGCTTCCCTTCGTTCGGATCGGCGCAGCCGTCGAGTTTGCGGCGAACTCACCTGCATTAGGCGCCGGTTCATGAACCCGGCGCTCACGATCGGCACGGAGTCATGGCCACGCCGCTGAACGTGCCGAGGCTAGGCAGCGCCCCGGGATCCTCGGACGCCTTCGGTGTGCAGCGTCGCCGCCGCCGGCCGTCGGGTGAGCCGCCGCCGCTGCCTCGAAAGATCAACGCATCCGGCAGGTGGTGGCTCGTCCTGGCCGCCTTGGTGAACCTCGACGTGGCCGACGGCGCGGTCCTTCGACGAATCGCCGAGCTGCGCTCACCATGGCTCACCCACGTGATGAAGACGGTCGGCGCGCTGGCGACCGGACCGGCGCTGCAGGCACTGTGGCTGGTCAACCTGGTGGCCCTGCTGTTCTGGCGGCGCTGGCGTCACCTGCTCGTGTGGCTCTGCGTGGGACTGCTCGTCACCGACGGTGGTGCCGCCATCGCCGAGACAATTCATCGGCCCCGACCGGTCGGCATCGAGATCCTCGGGCCGTGGAAGGGCTACGCGATGCCCTCCTTGCCGCTCGCTGTGCTGGCCGCGTTCCTGATCAGCACCTTGTACGCGAACGTCCCCGCGGGCAGAGCTCGCCAGGTGGGCAAGGCCGTTGTGGCCGGTGTTCTCGTCGTCGTCGTGGCGTCGAGGCTCTATCTGGCGCAGGACACCCTCACGGACGCGCTGTTCGGTGTGGTCATCGGTGTCGCAGTGCCGCTGGTCGCCTTTCGGCTGTTCGCTCCCAATGACGTCTTCCCGGTGGCCTACCGGCGAGGCCGCACCGCGCACCTCGACATCACCGGCCGCCGACATGACGCGATCCTGCGTGCGCTCGAAGATCAGCTCGGCCTGATCGCCGTCGAGATCCAGCCCTTCGGCCTAGAGGGCTCCGGCGGGTCGACACCGCTTCGGGTAAAGGTCAAAGGCGACCCGGATTACTACGTCTTCGCGAAGCTGTACTCGCAGACACACCTGCGGTCGGACCGCTGGTACAAGCTGGGCCGCACCCTGCTCTACGGCCGGCTCGAGGACGAGAAGGCGTTCAATACGGTCCGCCGACTCGTCCAGTACGAGGACTACGTGTTGCGGCTGCTCTACAGCGCTGGCCTGCAGGTGCCGCGTCCTTACGGAATCGTCGAGATCACGCCCGAGCGCGAGTACCTCGTGGTCATGGAGTTCTTCGAGGGGGCGCGCGAGATCGGCGAGGCGGACATCGATGAGGCGATCATCGACCAGGGGCTGCTCGCGGTGCGTCGCATGTGGGAGGCGGGTCTGGCGCATCGCGATATCAAGCCGGCGAACCTGTTGGTGCGAGACGGACGTCTGCTGGTCATCGACTCCGCGTTCGCCCAGGTACGGCCGAGCCCGTGGCGCCAGGCGGTCGACCTGGCCAACATGATGCTGGTCCTGGCGCTACGCACCGATGCGCCGCGCGTGCTCGCCCGCGCACGGACGCAGTTCGAGGACAGCGAGATCGCCGAGGCCTTCGCCGCGACCCGCGGGCTCACGATGCCGTCGCAGCTGCGCCACATGTTGCGCGCCCAGGGCCGCGACCTGCATCAGGAGTTCATCGGGTTGCTGCCCTACCGGCTACCCACCGTCAAGATCCAACGCTGGAGCCTGCGGCGGGTGACTCTCACGATCGCGGTAATCGTGGTCGGCGTACTCGTCGCAACCCTCGCCGTCCCGCTCATCGCGAGCAGCCCACTATGAGACGCATCGCCCTGCTGTGCTGCCTGCCGCTGCTTGCGGCGTGCTCGGCGTCCGTCATCCTCGGCAAGCCCCCCGCGGAGAAGCCGCAGTGTCCGTCGCAGACAGGTCACTCGGCGCAGGAGGTCAGCCCCGGCGTGTTGCTGATGGCGCAGTCCGTGCGCAGCGCGTCGTGGCTGCCCTGCATCAACGCGCTACCAGTGGGGTTCAGCTACGACCGGCTGGATGCAACCGACCGAGGAGCCCATTTCTGGCTGAACGCGGGCCCCGAGGGCACGCACGCGGTCCGGGTGGCGCTGTCGCGGGCCTGCGATCTACGGGGTGCCCACGAGATACCCAGTGACCGGAACGGGATGCGCCGCTACGAGCGGATCGACGACGTCGGTTCGGGTTACCGCGGTAAGTGGTTCCACGTCTTCCGGGGCGGCTGCGTCATCTACCAGTTCGACTTGCACGGCGCCACAGGTGCCGCGGCCGCAGCGACGCTCTCCGCGACGCTCAGCTTCGTCAGCCGCGCCACGATCGCCCAGCAGCTGCACGACTACAGCGGCGGACGACTCGACCTGGATCCGACCTCGTCCGGGGGCAATCAATGACTCGATCCACCTCGCCGCGCCAGTATGTGCGCACCGGCAATGCCACCACGCCCCTCGCTCTGGACGACGCCGTGCAGTACGTCGGCAGCCGCTGGCCAGGCCGCACAACCGGACACCTCCTCGACGCCCTCCTCGGCAGGCACACATGACGCACTCATCCACCCGAGGCGCGCGCCCGAACTGCGTGCGCCTCGACAATGCACGACACCGGGGGCAGCGATGACCGGCGCCTCCGCGTCCCCCGGTGTGCCCGCCACGGCCCCCGGGCGACGACGCGTCCGGTGGGGTCGGGTCCTCGCGCCGCTGGTGTCACTGGCGATCGTCGGCGGCGTGTTCTTCTACTTCCTGCCACAGTTCACCAGCATCTCCGACGTCTGGGCCTCGATCCGTTCGATGACCTGGCTCGAGACCACCACACTCGTCCTCGTCGCGCTCTGGAACCTGGCCACCTACTGGTTCGTGATGGTCTCGACGATGCCCGGACTGACGATCCCGCAAGCCGCCGTCGTCACCGAGTCGAGCACGGCGGTGGCCAACACGGTGCCAGCGGGGGGTGCCGTCGGCATAGCCATGAGCTACGGCATGTACTCCTCGTGGGGATTCTCCCGCTCCCGCAGCTCCGTGTCGCTGCTCGTCGCCGGCGTGTGGAACAACTTCGTCAAGCTCGCCATGCCCGTGCTCGCGCTGGCGCTGCTCGCGTTCTCCGGAGGCGGCGCGAGCGGCGGCCGGATCATCGCCGGCTCGCTCGGCATCGCCGGCCTGGTCGCAGCCATTACGGTGTTCGCCCTGTTGTTACGCAGCCGGGACATGGCGCGGCGAATCGGCTTGACGGCCGGGCGCGTTGGCACAGCACTGATCCGACCATTGCGCCGACCGCCGGTGCAGGGCTGGGAGCTCGCGACAATGAAGTTCCGTGACCGCACGCTGCTGCTGCTCCGGGCACGGTGGCTCCTGATCACCGTCACCACGCTCATCAGCCACCTCTCACTGTTCTTGGTGCTGCTGCTCGCATTGCGGCATGTCGGGGTCTCAGAGCAAGAAGTGAGTTGGGTCGAAGCCCTGGCTGTCTTCGCCTTCGCCCGGCTCCTGTCCGCGGTCCCCTTGACACCAGGAGGACTCGGCGTCGTCGAGGTCGCGTTGATCACCGGGCTCTCCGCGGCGGGCGGGGCGCGCGCTCAGGTCGCGGCCGGAGTGCTCATCTTCCGGGCGCTCACCTACGTGCTGCCCATCCCGGTAGGACTCGCCACGTACGTGTTCTGGCGACGAAACCACTCCTGGCGTCGGCCACCCAACGGCGCACCCCGCACAAGTCTGGTCCCGGAGTCGACATGACCTCTATCGCGCACCGGTTGCGCGCCCGCCGACGGCCGACCGTGCGCGGCTGGCCCGACCTGGCGCTGCTGATCACCGGAGTCGCCGTGTTCGCCGTTGCTGCCTCGCTGATCCACCGGCATCGGGTCGCGGGCGCGGAAACCGACGTGTTCCGGGCGATCAACGACCACACGGTCGTGCCCTTCTTCGTCGTCTGGCCGGTCATGCAGCTGGGAAACTTCCTGGTCATACCGCTCGCAGCAGTGGCCGCTCTGGCCGCCCGTCGATTGCGCCTCGCGGTCAGTCTGCTCGTGGGTGGTATCGCGGCCTACCTGATCGCGGCGGACGTGGTGCGGCGGCTCGTCGTCCGCGGCAGGCCGGCCACGCTCCTCGACGATGTGCACCTGCGTCACGCCCCTGCCCACGGGCTCGGGTTCGTCTCCGGACACGTCGCGGTGGTCACGGCCCTCGCGGTGATCGCCTGGCCCTATCTCGGTCCGCGGTGGCGCGCGGTGGCGGTGGCCGCCGCCGTGCTGGTCGCCCTGGCGCGCGTGTACGTCGGAGCGCATCTTCCGCTGGACGTCCTCGGCGGCGCCGGACTCGGCCTCGCCGTCGCCGGCGCGGTCAGGCTGGTGTTCGGGCGACCGCTGGCCAACCTGTTGCGCCCGGATTCGAACCTGGAGCCTCTCGATCCGTAGTCAAGTGATTCGCGTGCGTGGGCTGTCTGGCACCGGAAGTGCTGGCCTTGTGACTGTCGTTGCTGTCTAACGTGTGGGTGGACGACCGACGTTCATGGACAGATTCATGGCCAGACTGTCCACAGTGGACAGTGGTCGAGACTTTTGCAGTGGCCGCGCCGATCGCCGAATAGGTATGCCGTGACGATCGCTGAGGTGTCGCGATCTGGCTGTAGTGGATGGACTCAGAGCCACTGTCCACTGTGGGCAGCGGCCTAGGTCCCGAGCGAGCGCCGCCTGGCCTAGGTGCTGGGTGAGGCTAGGGTCGGCCGGATCGTCGCGTCGATTAGGCAGCTGGCTCCCGCGCCGCGAGTGTCGAGATCGCTGCAGTGGACCCGAATGGCGTCAAGTAGCGATGGGTCGCCCAGCGGGATCGTCGCCCGGATGCGGTGCCGGGCCTGCACCTCGGGCACAGCGAAGATCGCGTCGACGAGTTCCTCGCGCACGCCGACCGGTAGGTGACCGGCATCGATATGGCACGACAGGTCGATGCCATCGGCGTCGTCTAGTACGAGTGTGGCCGTGGCGACCGGCTTCCCGCTCCGTACCACGTACACGGCCCGTTGCAGGGTGACCGCGTCGATGGTCGAGATGTTGGTGCTCATGCCCAAGCCGCCGTTCGGATTGCCGTGTCCGGAGCGCGTGGCGGGCCACTGGTCCAACCGGACCGTCACGCCGCGAGAGCGTCTGCGCCTTTCCTGGGTAGGCCTTGGAAAGATCATCCAACTGCCGCAGACCGATCTTGCTTGTTTACATTGTGCGTGTCAACGGTTACTACCTGTCACGAGAAGTCCGGGCCGTCGGCGCCGTGTTGGGCGCTCGAAGCGCAGTGCGGCTACACACTGTGGCGTGCCGGCGGCCGTCCTCGGCGGGTCGGCTGCCCGGCCGCTTGGTCAAGCGTCGCCCCGGCTTGCGCAGTCGTACCGCTCATCACGACCATCAGGTGGGCGAGGAGTTCAGTGGCTGCCCGTCGGCTCCGCTGGCGGGCATGGCGGCCAGGATGCCGCGGGCATGCCCGGCGACGTTGTGTTCGACGAGCACCTCATACTTGGTAGCGACGACCTGGCTCACCGAAGCGAAGTCCCAGGTGCCGCCGCGGGTTGCCGCGGCGTACCCGAGTTGGCTCCACACCGTCATGAACAGCGCACCCAGCAGTGGCGTGGTGATCAGGAAGCCGAGCTGGCCCTTGGTGCTGAACAGGGCGAACGCGATACCGACAAACAGCCCGATCCATAACCCGGAGACCGCGCCGGCGGCCGCGACCTTGGCACGCGTGAAGCGCCCGGTGACCCGCTCGACAGACTTCAGTTCAGTACCGACCTTCAGTTCAGTACCGACGATCGCCAGGTTGCGCACCGGGAAGTCGTTGTCCGAGAGGTAATCGACCACGCGCTGAGCCTGCATGCACTGGTCCTAGATCCCAGTGACATCGGATAGTCCAAACTCAGCCCCGGGCGCGAATGTTGCGCGGAATCGTCATGGACCAAGCCTGCTACGCCACAACCCGCGTCGAGCCTGCGTTCGCCGCCGAACGAATCACTCACGAACGCCCGACGGGGAGAGCGCAACTTGGCCCGGACTGGCGACCGGCGGTCCCTTCTCGGAGCCGCTGCCGCACCGCGGATCCTCGGGCGCCTCGCGACCTAACCAGCGCGGCAAGGCGCGCCCGCGCGAGCTGCATCGCCATCTCCGGAAGTGCCTCGCGATCGATCGAACCGCGAAGATCCGTCATCGCTTCACGAACGAAGCCGCGGATAGCTTCATCCGAAAGCACGCCGCGAAACTCGCCGTACAACTCGGCGGAGATCTCGAAGTCAACCTGCCATGACCGTGGGACCGTCACCGCGTCACGATGACCGTGGGACCGTCACCGCGTCACGACCCCAGCCCGTGGCGCTACGCCCCCTGGGTCGGAGAGCTTCGCGGCGGCGGCCGGCTCCCTCGGCCTGCTTAACGGGGCCCCCGGTCACGGGCTGATCAGCAGGTCGGGAAACGCGGCGGTCGACACGACATCACGGCTTCTGGATTCAGCTGCACGGCGACGGCCTGACCTGGAGATCATCGGAGATCGTGAGCGCCTGGCCGGTCTCTCGTCGCTCTCCACGATACTTATGGCCATGGCAGCCATTCCGCCGGCCCGGCACCTGCTGCGTGCGAAGGACCTCGCCGATGCTCGCTACTTCGAGCCGCTGACCGTCGAGGACATGGCCGGCGCTGCGGCCTTGTCGCGGTCGCACTTCAGCCGCGAGTTCCGCCGGGCATTCGGCGAGTCGCCGCACGTGTACCTGCTGACCCGCCGCCTGGAGCGGGCCGCGTCGCTGCTGCGCAGCACCGACCGTTCCGTTGCCGACATCTGCATCGCCGTCGGGCTGGACAGCGTCGGCTCGTTCACCACCAGCTTCACCCGGATGTTCGGACGCTCGCCCTCGACGTACCGGGCGGCATTCCCGCCAGCGGCGGACCGCGCCCTGATCCCGGCGTGCGTGCTGCGCGCCTACGGGCGCCCGCAACACCGCACGTTTCGAGAGGACGCCGCCGCGGCCGGCTGAATAGCGTTGTGCGCGGAACTTCGACTAGGAGGATGTCATGATCAGGATTGGTGCCGCGCAACTGTGGGTGCACGACCAGGATGTAGCGCTGGAGTTCTACACCAGGAAGCTGGGCTTCGAGGTTCGTTCCGACGCGACGGTGCCCGAGCTCGGTAACTTCCGCTGGCTCACGGTTGCTCCGCCTGGGCAGGACGACGTCGCGATCGTGCTGATGGCCGTCCCCGGGCCGCCGGTCATGGACGAGGGCACCGCCGGGCAGGTGCGTGACCTGATGGGCAAGGGGTTCGCCGGCACGGTGTTCCTCACGACCGAGGACTGCCAGACGTCCTACGAAGAGTTGTCGGGCCGCGGTGTCGAGTTCACCGAGAAGCCCGAGGAGCGGCCCTACGGCATCGATTCGGGGTTCCGCGACCCGTCCGGGAACAGCTTCCGGCTTACCCAGGTCCGCGAGGACTTCGGCAGCTGATCCACTGCGGTGTTGCCAGTCCACTGCAGCTTCCATCGGGCAGGTCGCTTCGTCGGAGCGACCTGCCCGTTGCACTCTGAGTGCTCTGCCTGACGCCGAGCAGGCCGGGCTCATCGTCACGGACCGCGACAACGTGCGGGTGCACGATCCGCTCGCGCGCTCCGGCGTCTACCAGGCAGCGACCGGGCACGAGCGCCGGGCAGCACACCGGGCACTCGCCGCCGCGCTCACCGACGACCCGGACCGGCAGGCGTGGCACCAGGCCGCCGCGGCCCACGGGCACGCCTGCAGGCTCAAAGAAGACATCGCCCGGCGAAGGACCGCGCCTCATCCCGACGCTCGACCTGGAAGAGCACGCTGCCTTCGAGGATGCTCCCGAGGGCCGGTCCGTTGTGCACATCCCGGCCAGCGGCCTGTCCAGCCAGGATCCGAATCCGCCTGGCCTCGGCGCGCTCGCTCGACACGGCGCTCGGCAACCGCGCGTCGAGCACCATCTCTCGCGTCACCGGCTGCGCAGGGGTCGGCACGGGGTCCATCAGACCTACCCCTTCATGGTCATCATCGAGGAGGAGTTGACGGTGTTCCCCCGCCTCGGCAATGTCGCTGAATTCGCGCCGTGATCCGCGGTGCGGGTGCGCAGTAGCGAGCCCGGCCCAGATGTGAAACCCCGATTCAGCCGCTGGTGGCCTCGGCCGGCTGCTGCTCGACGAGTTCGCCCTCGATCATGATTTGAATCTCGTCACTGACCACGAACCTGCCGTCCAGCATCATGTTGAAGCTGAGGCCGAACTCCTTGCGGTTGATCTGGCCGCTGGCGTTGTAGGCGATCCGGTGCCCCATCATCTCGTCGTTGAACTCCCCGTACCTGATCACCCGCAGCGCCACCGGGCGGGTTGTGCCCTTGATGGTGAGGTCACCGGTGAGGGTGTAGCGGTCGGTGCCTGCCGGCGCGACGCTGGTGCTCGTGAACGTGATCGTCGGGAACTTGTCGACCTCGAGGAAGTTCGACGAGCGCAGGTCGTTGTCCCTCGCCTCGTTGTGGGTGCGGATGCTGGCAGTCTGAATCGTCACCTCCACCGTTGACGCCTCCGGGTGGTCGGGATCGATGTCGGCGACCGACATGACCTCGGCGAAGTGGCCGCGCACCGTCATCATTCCCAGGTGCTTCGCGGCGAACTCGACTTGTGTGTGGTACGGATCCAACTGCCAGGTGCCCATGGCGACTCTCCTTGTCTGGTCAAGCCAATGGGTGAGAGCTCAACCGACGGTTGCGAGCCTAGACCCGGTGGCGCATATCGTCACCTGACTGGTTCCGGTCGCGGGAGCCAGTCGCCTGATCGCGGAGAACATCTCCGGCCGGTGGCCCCGGAACACGGCAACCATGTTCCTGGCGGGCCCGCGCGCATCGACGATAGCCGTGCACGCCACAAACACATCGCCTGCCGATTAACAGCCGGACGCGGCTACCCCGACAGGACTGTCTGGTGGCGCAAGGTCTGACCTGTCGGTTGGCATTGTTGTCTGGAGCGACAGCAGCAGTCGGGAGTTCGTGGACATCTCATGGACAGGCAGGTCCACAGTGGACAGTCAGCCTCTCTGGCTCTTCATGGCTCGCACCAGCTCCGCGTGGACGCCTACTCAAAACATGGGAGCTGGCGGCTTGCGGAGTTGTATGGTCGAGCTGCGCCCCGGCCCCCGAGCATCCCTCCCGCTCAGGTGACCGGGGCCGTCCATTGACACACGGCGTCTCGAACCTGACCTACGCATCACTGCTGGCCGACGAGAGCACGCTAGGCACCCTCGTCGCCGTAGTTCACGCCACCACCAATCCGGCGACATCTGACGTGGTGGATGCAGCGTGCGCGGTCGACCGCGGGGTTTCCGCTGCGGGGCGGGTGAACACTCAAAAGCCCGCCCCGCAGACCGACACTCGACGCACTCAAGGCCCAGCCGGAGCTCGCGCGGTTCCAATTCCGCGCCCGCAACCGCTGGCTCGACGGCGCCCACAACCGCAGCACCGTGCAGGACTTCCTCGGCGCAGGCGTCGAGGACACCAGCCGCGAACGTTCCTTCACCCTCGACGCTGGCGAGCCGGCGGTCTTGCTCGGCACCGACACAGGCCCAACCCGCCGGAGTATCTGCTTCACGCGCTCGCCGCCTGCGTCACCACCTCGCTGGTGTACGTAGCCGCGGCGCGCGGCGTCCAGCTCACCGAGGTCGAGTCGACCCTGGAGAGCGAGTTGGACGCTCAGGGCGCATTCGGCCTGGCCGGGGACGTCAGCAACGGGTTCCAACAGATCCGCATCACCATCCGAGTCGCCGGTGACGCGCCGGCAGACACGCTGCGCGCCGTCGTCCAACGCGCAACCGAGCGCTCGGTAGTGCTCGACAGCATCACCGCCGGGGTACCGGTGACCGACGATGTCCTGCCCGCATGATCGGGTCCGCCCAGGCAGCAATCATGGACACCGACTACGACGCGATCGTCGTCGGCGGCCGGTGCGCCGGCGCAGCGACGGCGATGCTGCTGGCCCGCGGGGGCCCGCGGGTGCTCGTCATCGAGGCTGCCCGACCCGGTACCGAGACCCTGTCCACGCACGCCCTCATGCGCGGTGGCGTGGTGCAACTGGCTCGCTGGGGGCTGCTCGACGCGATCATCGCCGGAGATACCCCGGCGATCCGCTGCACCGAGTTCGTCTACGGCGACGAAGTCGAGACCGTCGACATCCGGCCGGGCGGCGGCGTCCTCGCGCTGCGCGCGCCCCGGCGAACCCTCCTCGACCCATTGCTGCTCGACGCGGCCCGCTCCGCCGGCGCCGAGGTCCGCGCCCCAGCGCGGGTGACGCGCATCCTCACCGACGCGCATGGGGTGCGCGGCGTCGAAGGGGTCGAGCGTGGGACCGGCGCACCCTTCCAGGCCACCGCGCCGCTGACCATCGGCGCCGACGGGCGCGGCTCGACGATCGCGCGGGCCGTCGGCGCGCCGGTCCGGCGCCGCGGTACCGCGTCCGGTGCGGTTGTCTACGGCTACTTCCCCGGGTTCCTCCGTGACCGTTACCGCTCGGTCTACCGGTCCGGGGTGACCGCTGGCGTCATGCCGACCAGCGATGGCCTGGCCTGTGTGTGGGCCGGCACCACCACCGCCCGGTTCCACGGGATGCGGGCCGCGGACCTCGCCGTCGGCCACCCGGCACTGCTCGCCGAGGCGGACCCGCAGCTGGCCCACTCGGTCGGCTCCACACGGCCCGTGGGAACGTTGCGCGGCTTCCCCGGCCACCCTGGCTGGATCCGGAGCGGGTCCGGGTTTGGCCATTGGTCGGCGACGCAGCCTACTTCAAAGACCCCATCACCGCGCACGGCATCACCGACGCGTTGACGCAGTTGCTCAGCCTCCGCTGCCTGTCCGATGTACGCGCGCACTGATGCGCGGCCCGGATCGCTCAGACAAACAAACGCATGCCCAGGAGAACCGGTGCCCTGGTGACCGGCTGGCGGGCCAGACATCTGGCAAAAGCCCGCTCCGTCGTTCGAAGACCATCCGTCAGTTCGACGGGTTCACAATATGCAGCGTGGCGGCGCGGGCGAAGGTCGACGCTAGACCGCGCACCGGCCTTGCATCCCGTGTGAGATCTCAGAGCGGCGAGTATGTACGGGCAGGTCCGGAGGCAGGACAACCCCGTCTTGTGACGCTGAGTCATCGGCGGCACGACTTGCTGCCTCTGAAGTTCGTCTGCCTACGGAACATGCCCTGCCGGGTGGACCCCGGCGAACCAAGCATCGTCGCCGGGCGTCTGCCCCGGCCGGGTCGATGGTCCGGCTCGGACGAAGCTGACCGCCCGTCGACAATCGGGCGGGGCTGCGGTGCCTTGGCCGCAGAGCTTCCGCAAAGGGTCTTGGAAAGTTTGCGGCCGCAGTTTCGGTTGGGTCCGTGGCTACTACCTCGGAGCGAGAGCATGCGCAGGGACGTCGCGAGCGGGCAACGCGAACGGTGTATGGTCCGACCGCGGAGACGACGCATGAACGCGCGCACCCGGTCGGCCCGCGCGCCCGGCGCCAGCCTCGTCCATCGAGCGCTTCGGGGGGCGTCATGGACAGACGATCGGCGCGCGGCCACACGCCTTACGTTCTGCTGAGCTGGCTCGGTGACCGTCGGGTGACTGATGGCGCATGGGTCGCCGCGGTGCTGATCGGGGTGGGCTTCGTGACCTATCTGCTCGCGAACTATTCGACGCCCGTGGCTGAGCCGACAGTCCGCAGCGTTCCGGTGGCACAGGCGGAGCGCTGGATCCAGACGAACCTCGCGCGCGGGACGCCGTTGAGCGCCGACCCCCGCGTTGCCGTTGATCTCGCCTTGCACGGGTTCACCGCCGCGCACGCAGTCGAGGCCGACGGCCGGGGAATGCAGTCCTGGGACACCGACGAGTTCATCGTCTCGACGCCAACCATCCGCGACGTCGTCTCACGCAGCCTTGAGCGTGCGGCCGCGCGGACGTCCACAGAACCCGTCGCGGTGTTCGGTCGCGCAGCGGGTCGCGTCGTGGTGCGCATGATCGTGCGTGCCAGTGCGTCAGGCCTCGACGAACGCCTCGCCAGCGACGCACGTGATCGCGCTGCCGCGGGCAGCGCGCTGACGCGCAACCCGCGCGTCATGCTCGATGCCGCAATGCGCAGGTCGCTCGGCAGGGGAGAACTCGATCTGCGTGCAGCCACCGTGCTCGCACTGCTCGCCGCGAAGACCGATGTTCACCTCGCCAAGATCATGACTGACGGGTGCGAGGCCGTCGCCGGGCGGCCCGCCCGAACGCTGACCCTGACGCTGCGCGACGCGGAGGCCCTGGCCACGACGCTGCGCACACTTCCCGCCGCGTACGCGCCG
>WNGI01002324.1_pt1 | contig 16444 bp, 17 predicted proteins | sample 5400621 | NCBI WGS metagenome assembly WNGI01 (sample SAMN13153374, study PRJNA577476) | soil metagenome | isolation source: 20 cm soil or saprolite under Garry oak tree replicate 1 | place: USA:California | collected 2016-06-15 | reverse complement strand
GAAGCCGACCGGCACGCGCCGGAACACCACGTTCCTGGGAAGCTTCGCCGCCCAGGTGCTCACCAGGGGGTAGAACTCCTTGCAATGCGGGCACATGTAGGAGAAGAACTCGATGACCTCGATCTTCCCCGGGCTGTCGGTGGGCTGGGGCGGCTCGATCCTGCGGTAGTCGGTGCCTTCCACGCCCTGCGCGTGCAGCGGCGCCGACATCCCCGTCGCGGCGGTCGCGAGGACCCACAGTGCCACGAGGGCGCGATTGCGGATCGACATTCGGCTTCCTTTCGTTCAGGCGGACGGCGGCCCGTAGTGTAGGCGCACGGCGCTCGCGATTTCAGTCGCGCGCGTACGCCTCGGCTCGCGCCGCACATTAATTCCCGGCTCCGGCCGGCGCGGCCGAGCGGCGCGCGCGCCCGCGGGCCGGGGCGGTGGAAACATACGCCGAAGCGCGATCGAAGAATCTCCAGCGCCGCCGCGCCCATTCGCCGGCGTAGTCGACCCCGATGCGGGTGCTGCGCGCGATGCGCACCGGCGGCGCGCGAGCGGGGGCGCGTTCCAGCCACAGCACATCGCCCGTGAGATCGACGCCGTTCAGGCGCCGATCGATGTGCAGCGCGCGGCACAGCAGACCCGGACCCCAGGTGCGATCGGTGATGCCTTCGAGGGGCTCGAGCGCGCGCACCAGCACGGCGTGCGGCACACCGGCGGCGCCGGTGACCACGTTCAGACAATTCCAGAAGCCGTAGATGAAATACACATACGCCTGCCCCGCCGGCCCGAACATGACCTCGGTGCGCGCGGTGCGGCCGCGGGAGGAGTGCGCCGCCAGATCGCGGGGTCCCAGATACGCCTCGGTCTCGACGATGCGGCCGGCACGCACGGCATGCCCATCGTCGTGCACCAGGTGCATGCCGATCAGTTCGCGCGCGATCGCCAGAGTGCTGCGCGCGAAAAACGTGCGCGGAAGTTTTTCGCCGCCGGTCACCGCGCGCGATGGTAAAGGAATCCTCTACAATAGACGCGGTGCGAACCCGGTACGCCGCCTGCCGTCTAGGTTGAGAGTATCTATAAATCAATGTGTTAGATATTATTTACAGAAATCACATGAATCAGGCGCGCAAATCGAGATCCCTTCCGTGGTCGCTCTCGTGGGTTGGCCTGCTGGCGGCCCCTGGCTGGGCCAGTGTCTACCCCCTGCCGTCGGACGGCTCTCCGGTGGTGGGGAGCGACGAGAGCGTGCAGGCGGTGTACGAAGACACGCTGCCGGATATCGCGCACCGCTACAGTCTCGGCTATTACGAAATCATTCGCGCGAACCCCGGCGTCGATGTGTGGTTGCCGGGGGCGGGCACCCGGCTGGTGCTGCCCGGGCGGCGCATCCTGCCGGCGGGCCCGCGTGCGGGCCTGGTCGTGAACCTGCCCGAGCACCGGTTGTACTACTACCCCAAGCCCCGCAAGGGCGAGCAGCCGGTCGTCATCACCTACCCGGTGAGCATCGGCAAGATGGACTGGCGTACACCGCTCGGTGACACGCGGGTCATCGCCAAGATCCGACACCCGGCCTGGTATCCGCCGGAGTCGATCCGCAAGGAGCACGCCGAGAATGGCGATCCGCTGCCGAAGGTCGTGGGGCCGGGCCCCGACAATCCACTCGGTGATTTCGCCCTGCGCCTCGCCGCGGGCAACGGCGAGTACATGCTTCACGGCACCAACAACCCGACGGCGGTGGGTATGGCGGTGACGCACGGGTGCATCCGCATGTATCCCGAAGACGTCGCTGCGCTGTTTGCGCTGGTGCCGGTCGGAACCCCGGTGCGGCTGGTCAACGAGCCGGTGAAGGTCGCCTGGATCGAGGGTCAGCTGCTGCTCGAAGCGCATCCGCCGGTGGACGCCGAAGGCCAGAGCATCGAGCCGGATGTGCAGCTGTTATCGCAGAAGCTCGATCAGGCGCTCGGCAGCAATATCGCGGCCATTCACTGGGATCTGGCCCGTGCGACGCTCGCAGCCGCCAGCGGCATTCCGACGCTCGTGGGTCTTGCGGCCGACCCCGAGGCCGTACCGGCACCCGCGCCGCAAGCGGCGAGCGTATCGCAGACGACGCACTGAGCGGGCGCAGCGCCCGGTGAGGCGCCCGGTCAGGGGCCCTGCGTGCCGCCCGGGGGCGGCGCGCGCGCATGCGCGATGAGACGCAGCAGCTGCGCGGCGCGCGTGACTAATGCCACCGCCGAACGGATGAACACCAGCAGCGACACCACTTCGCGCGTGCGCTTCATCAGCATCAGGGCGCCGAGCATCGCGATCCAGGCGAGCGGGTGGCGCGCGGCGGACTGCGCCGCGCCTGCGGGGCCTCGCGGCTGGGGGCGCAGCACCGCCATGCGCTGCGCGAATTCCGCGCGCTGCTGCGCGCAGCGCGCCAACAGGACGCGCCGCCGCTCCTGCAGGTCCGCCATGCGCCTCATCACCCGTCCCCGGCGCGGCGCTGGTCTTCGCACAGTTGCTGCAGCGAACCCTGCAGAACCCGTGGCTGGTTGCGAAGGGTGCGCGCGCCGAGCGCGCCGAACAGCACCGCGAGCCCGAGGAACACCAGGGTCGCGCCGAGCAGAGCCAGAGTGCGATGCGTGTCCCACAGCGCCACGAGCAGCGTGGTCAGAACGAAGGCGAGCGCGAGCAACGCGCACGCGAGCGCACCGATCAGGCACACGAGTACCCGCAGCAGCGCCAACAGGTGGATCTCGAGCTCGACGGCGGCGAGGTCGAGGCGGGTTCGCACGGCGTCCAGACCCGCGCCGAGCAGCCCGCCGAGCGCCGACCGCAGCGGCTGATCGGCGCCCGCATTCTCCGCGGGCGATTCGGGCGCGTCCATCAGCGGCGGCCCACGAGGAGCCCGAGCAGCAGCGCAACCCCACCCGCGACGGCCACGGCCTGCCAGGGGTTGCCGCGCACGTAGCTGTCGATGTCGCGCGCCCGCGCGGTCAGCTGCTCCTCGAGCGCGCTGAGCCGGGTGCGCAGCTCCCGCAGCGTGGCCTCGGCGCGCTGCTGCATTTCCGCGCCGTCCGCGCTGCCGCTCGCCCGCAGCAGCGCTTCGGCGTCGCTCACCAGCGAGCGCAGTTCCTCGGCCAGCTTCCCGGCATCGAACATCTCGGTCATGGCGGTGTTCCTCGCCGTCAGGCTCCGCCCTTGATTTACGCATATCCGTACCGAAACCGCGAGACTCGCGCTGCCGGCTGCGCTACTCTGACGCAAGAGTGCCTCTATGAACGCGCCGGTGCCCAATCCGCTCCTCGAGTTGCGCAAGCTCGGCGAGAGCGTCTGGCTGGATGACATCAGCCGCCGCATGCTGCAGGACGGCAGTCTTGCGCGCCTGGTTCGCGAGGACGGCGTCGCCGGGCTCACCTCGAACCCGGCGATATTCGCCAACTCCATGATGACGGACCCGCAGTACGGGCAGCCGATCGCGCAGCTTCTGCCCACGGAGCCATCCAGCCTTGCGCTGTACGAGGAGCTCGCCATCGAGGATCTGCACGCGGCCGCCGCGCTCCTGCGGCCGCTCTACGATCACACCTCCGGCGCGGACGGCTTCGTGAGCCTGGAAGTGTCCCCGCACCTCGCCTATGACGGCCCCGGGAGTCTGGCGGAGGCGCGGCGGCTGTGGCAGCGTCTGCGACTGCCCAACGCGCTCATCAAGATCCCGGGCACCGAAGCCGCTCTGCCGGTGGTGCGCGACCTGATCGCCGCGGGCATCAACGTGAACGTGACGCTGCTGTTCTCGCCCGAGCGTTATCGCGCCGTGGCGCACGCCTACATGGAGGGCCTGAGCGCGCGCGCCGCGGCCGGTCAACCGCTCAGCCGCGTCGCCTCCGTCGCGAGCTTCTTTCTCAGCCGCATCGACACCGCCGTGGACAGGCTGCTCGATGGGCTTGCGGCGCGTGGCCAGCCCGCAGCGCGCACCCTGCGCGGCAAGGCGGCGATCGCCAGCGCCTGTCGCGCCTACGAAATCCATGAGCAGTTGATCGCCACCGCGCAGTGGCAGGCGCTGGCGGCGCGCGGTGCGCGCCCGCAACGGCTGCTGTGGGCCTCAACCTCGACCAAGGACCCGAGCTACAGCCCGATCAAGTATGTCGAGGAGCTGGTGGTGCCCAATACGGTCAACACCATGCCGCTCGAGACGCTCAACGCCTACCGGCGCCTCGGGAGACCTGAGCTGCGCCTTGAGCGCCACATTGCCGAAGGCTGTGATGCGCGCGAGGGCCTGGAGCGGCTCGATGTCGATCTGGAGGCCGTCGCGGCGCAACTCGAGCGCGAAGGCGTGACGAAGTTCATCGAGCCCTTCGACCGGCTGCAACAATGGCTCGAAGAGCGGCGCCGCGGCCGGCGGGCGTCCTGAGGGCTCCTGGGGAGCGAAGTGGATACCAAGGCGGTACGCGACCGACTGCTCAAGCGCCGCGACGAGCTGCGCCAGCGCGCCAGCGACGCGAGCGCCGACCTGCGCCACGAGGCGGACCCGCTGTCCGCAGACTTCGCCGAGCAGGTGACGCAGCGCGAGAACGACGACGTGCTCGGGGCCATCTCGCACTCGGCCCAGGAAGAGCTGCAGCAGGTCGAGGGGGCGCTGCGGCGCCTCGCCTCCGGCCGCTATGCCACCTGCTCGGTGTGCGGCGAGGACATCGAGCCGGAGCGACTGGACGCCGTGCCCTATACCGATCGGTGCCGCTCCTGCGCAGAAGGCGGCCGTGCGGCGGGCAGCCGCGGTGCACGCGGCTGAGGCGGCACGCGCGCCGCAGCGCGCGCTGAGCTCATGAACGCCCCGAGCGCCTCGGGGGTCATCACCATCACGACCGACTTCGGTCACCAGGGGCCGTTCGTCGGCGTCATGAAGGGCTGCATGCTGACGCGCTTCCCGGGCGCGCGCATCATCGATCTCACGCATGAGATCGTAGTGCACTGGCCCGCTGAAGCCGGCTTCTGGCTGGCGCACGCCTTCGGCTACTTCCCGCCCGCAACCGTGCACGTCGCCGTAGTCGATCCGGGCGTCGGCACCGCGCGCAACATTCTCGCCGTGCACGCCGCCGGACACTATTTCCTGGCGCCCGACAACGGCCTGCTGGCCCCGATCGTCAACCGCGCGCGCGACGCGCTGATCGTGCGCCTCGGGACCGCGGAACTTGCGCGCCTCGGAGTGCATCGTCCGAGCGCCACCTTCCACGGCCGGGACATTTTCGCGCCGGTCGCCGCCGAGCTCGCGGCCGGACGCTGCCCGCTGCAGGCGCTCGGCGAGACGGTCCGCACACTGGTCCCGGCGTGGGTGGAGGACCCGACGGTCGAGCCTCGCAGCGTCACCGGCGTCGTCATCAGCATCGACCACTTTGGCAACCTCATCACCAATATCGACGCCACGCTGATCGAGCGTTACCGGCTGCCCCTGGTGCACGCGGGCAATCACGCCTTTCCCCTGCTGCGCACGTACGGCGACACGCGGCCCGGGGAATACCTCGCGCTCGTGAACTCCTTCGGGGTGATCGAGATCGCCCGCGCCGAGCACAGCGCCGCGGAGGGACTGGGTCTGAGCCGGGGCGCCCCGGTGGTGGTTCGCGACCGGACGGATCAGCCCTGAGGCCCCCGGGGGGGCCCCCGGGGGTCGGCCGGACGGCGTGTTGGCTAAAAGTTGATCGGCGGCGCGAATCGGCTATAGTTCGCAGCCTTGTTCCGTGCCGCCAAGGCACCTTAGCTATTGAATTAATTCGGGATTTGCACTGCCAGATGTCGGAACGAGACAACGAGACTTTCGATCTCGACGATGAATTCCTGAGCAGTCCGACCGAGGACGGCACCGATTACGACCGGCTACTCGACCGGGTGGACAAGCGCGTCCGTAACCAGGGCAAGCGCGGCAAGGCCGCCTGGAGCCGCCTCGAGGAAGTGCTGGCGGACAAGAAGCTCGAGAAAGATCTCAAGGACTTCGACGACGAGCTGTAGAGGCAAGGCGGCCTGCGGCCCCCCAGCGCTCTCCCGCCTTCGACGTCGCGTGTCTGAAGGAACCAGCAGTGACCCGCACGCCCTCGGCCTGGATCGTCCTGAAGTTCGGCGGAACGAGCGTTTCCACGCTGGCCAACTGGACCAATATCGCGCATGTCGCCGCCAGGCGCTGCGCCGGCGGCGCGCGCCTGCTCATCGTGCATTCGGCCGTGACCGGCATCACCGACCGCCTCGAGCGACTGCTGGATGCCGCCACGGGCGAGGCGCAGGAGGAGGAGTTGCGCGCCATCGAGGAACGCCACCGGCGCCTGGCGGTCGAGCTGGGCGTCGCCCTCGGAGACGACGTCGAGCGCCACCTCGCCGAGCTGCGCGAGCTCGCCGCCGGGATCGCGCCGGTGCGTGAGGTGAGCGATCACACGCGCGCGCGCGTCATGGCCACCGGTGAGCTGATCGCCACGCAGATCGGCGCGCGCTTCCTGCGCGCGCGCGGACTGGACGTGGCGTGGGCCGATGCGCGCACCATGCTGCGCGCCGAGGAGCGGCACAGCGCCTCGCCCAAGGCGAGCGTGCTCTCGGCGGTGTGCGGTTTCGCACCCGATGCGGCGCTCGAGGAGCGCCTGCAGGCTCTGGCCCCGGTCATCGTCACCCAGGGATTCATCGCCAGCGATCACGACGGCAACACCGTGCTCCTGGGGCGCGGCGGCTCGGATACCTCGGCGGCCTACCTCGCGGCCAAGTTGCGCGCCCAGCGGCTGGAAATCTGGACCGACGTCCCGGGCATGTTCAGCGCCAACCCGCGCGCCACGCCCACCGCGCGCCTGCTGCGCGCGCTGCACTACGACGAGGCCCAGGAAATCGCCACCAGCGGCGCCAAGGTCCTGCACCCGCGCTGCATCCTGCCGGCGCGCCAGTACCACATCCCGCTGCATGTCTACGCGACCCAGGCGCCGGATCTGGAAGGCACGGTGCTGAGCGCCGAAAGCGACGGCGGCGCGCAGGTGAAGGCCGTGTGCACCAGGAAGGGCATCACGCTGGTTTCGCTGGAAAGTCCCGGCATGTGGCACCAGGTGGGGTTCCTGGCCGATGCCTTCCAGGTGTTCAAGCAGCACGGCATGTCGGTCGACCTGGTGTCGACCTCCGAGACCAACGTCACGGTGTCGCTGGACCCGGCGGCCAACTCACTCGACAACACGCGGCTCGCCGGGCTGGTCGCCGACCTGTCACGCCTGTGCCGCGTGCAGGTGATCGGCCCGTGCGCCTCCGTGAGTCTCGTGGGTCGCAACATCCGCGCGATCCTGCACCAGCTGGGAGGCGCCTTCGAATTCTTCGAGGAGCAGAAGATCCACCTGGTGAGCCAGGCCGCCAACGATCTGAATTTCACTTTCGTGGTCGACGAGGACCAGGGCGACCGCCTGGTGCAGCAACTGCACGAGCTGCTCATCCGCCCGGTGCCGGGGGACAAGGTGCTCGGTCCCACCTGGCAGCAGCTGTTCGCGCAGCCGCAGGACTCGGCAGGCGGGGGCGCGCCGTGGTGGCGCTCCAAGCGCACGCAGCTGCTCGGCGCCCTCGGGGAGCATGACGCGGCCTACGTCTATGACCTGGAGGTGGTGCGCGAGGCGGCACGGGCGTTGCGCACACTCGCGGCGCTCGCGCGGGTGCACTACTCCGTGAAGGCCAATCCGCACCCGCAGGTGTTGCGCACGCTGCGCGCCGAGGGCATCGAGTTCGAGTGCGTGTCGCGCGGTGAGGTCGAGCGGGTACTGCAGCTGTTTTCCGATATCGACCCGCAGCGCATTCTCTATACGCCGAACTTCGCGCCACGCGCGGAAGTCGCCTGGGCGCTCACCGCGGGGGTGCGCGTCACGGTCGACAACACCTACGCGCTCACCGAGTGGCCGCAGCTGTTCCGCGCCCACGACATCTTCGTGCGCGTCGACACCGGCGTCGGCCGCGGCCATCACACGCACGTGCGCACCGCCGGGACGCGCTCCAAATTCGGCGTGCCGATCGCGGAACTGCGGGAGTTTGCGCGGCGCGCGCACGATGCCGGGGTGCGCATCGTGGGCCTGCAGGCGCACGTGGGGAGCGGGGTATTCGATGTGACCAGCTGGGAGCACACGGCGCGCCTCCTGGCTGCGGCGGCGCACGGCTTTGCGGATCTGCGCGTAATCGACGTCGGCGGCGGCCTGGGAGTGCCCGAGCACCCCGATCAGCCGGGCGTCGATCTCGCCAGGCTCGACACGCTGCTGCTGGCGGTGCGCGCCGAGCATCCGCGGCTGGAGGTGTGGCTCGAACCCGGACGCTACCTGGTGGCCTCCGCCGGCGTGCTGCTCGCGCGCGTGACGCAACTGAAGGCGAAGGGCGGAGTGCGCTTCGTCGGCGTGACGACCGGCATGAACTCTCTGGTCCGTCCGGCGCTCTATGGGGCATACCATGAAATCGCCAACCTGACGCGCGCGGATGAAGCGGCCACCGAGCTCGTCAACATCGTGGGCCCCATCTGCGAGAGCGCGGACGTGCTCGGGCACGATCGCCTGCTGCCGGTGACCCATGAAGGGGACGTGCTGCTCATCGCCAACGCGGGGGCCTACGGGCACGCCATGAGCTCGCATTACAACCTGCGCCCGCCCGCCACGGAGCTGTTCATCTGAAGCGCATCGTGCTCCTCGGCCTGGGGGTCGCCGCGCTGGCCGGCGTCCTCTACGTTCTGTATCTGGATCGCCTGGTCACCCGGCAATTCGAAGGCCGCCGCTGGACGCTGCCGGCGCAGGTGTTCGCGGCGCCGCTCGAGCTGTACACGGGACTGGCGCTGGCGCCACCGCAGCTCGAGCAGGAGCTGCAACGCCTGCATTACCGGCGCGCCGAGCAGCCCGAGCGGCCCGGCACCTACCGCGTGCAGGGCACGCGCTTCGACATTGCGCTGCGGCCGGCGCGCTTCGCAGACGAGACGCGCAACGCCGAGCTGCTGAGCATCGTCGCGGGTCCCCAGAGCCTCGAGAGCCTGCGCGACAGCGCCGGCCGTGAGGTGGCGGTGCTGCGGCTCGAACCGCTGCTCATCGGCAGCATTTTTCCGATCCACGGCGAGGATCGCATCGTCGTCACGCCGCAGGAGGTGCCTTCGCTCCTGCCCGCCGCGCTCAAGGCGGTCGAGGACCGCAAGTTCGACAGCCATTACGGCGTCGACCCGGTCGCGATGCTGCGCGCGCTGTGGGTCAACGTGCGTGCCCGCCAGATCGAGCAGGGCGGCAGCACGCTCACCCAGCAGCTGGTGCGCAGCTACTTCCTCAGTTCGCGGCAGACGCTGTCGCGCAAGGTGCGTGAGGCGATCATGGCGATGGCGCTGGATGCGCACTTCACCAAGGCCGATCTCATGAACGCGTACATCAACGAGATCTTCCTCGGACAGGATGGCGACCGCGCGATTCACGGCTTTGGCCTGGCCAGCCAGTTCTATTTCGGCAAGCCGCTCGCGGAGCTCGACCTGTCGGAAGTGGCGCTGCTGGTCGCGGTGGTCCGCGGACCCTCGTACTACGATCCGCGGCGCCATCCCGAGCGCGCGCATCTGCGGCGCGACCTGGTCCTCAAGATCATGGCCGAGCAGGGCATCGTGACCGCCCAGGAGGCGAGCGCGGCCGCGCACCAGCCGCTCGGTGTCGCCCGCCGGCCGGCGGGCGCCTATTACCCCGCGTACCTCGACTTCGTGCGCCGCACCCTGCGGCGCGACTATCACGACCAGGATCTCACCGAGGCGGGCCTGCGGATCTACACCAGCCTCGAACCGCGCGCCCAGGAGCAGGCCGAACAGGCGCTCGAGCACGAGCTCACGCGTCTGGATCGGCAGCGCAAGCGCGCGCAGGAGCCCCTCGAAGGCGCAGTCGTGGTCACATCACCGCAAAGCGGCGACGTGATCGCCATCGTCGGTGGGCGCAACGTCGGCTACGACGGCTTTGACCGCGCCCTCGATGCGCACCGCTCGATGGGCTCGCTGGTGAAGCCGTTCATCTATCTCACGGCGCTCGAGAGCGGGCATTACAACGCCGCCACCGTGGTGCAGGACGCGCCCATCGACGTGAAGCTGGCAAACGACAAGCACTGGCGGCCGGAGAACTTCACCCACCAGACCTATGGTCCGGTGCCGGTGGTGCGCGCACTCGCCGAGTCGCTGAATCTCGCCACCGTCGGTGTGGGGCTGGATGTGGGTGTGCCGAAAGTCGCGCAGACGCTCGAGCGCTTCGGACTGCCGCAGCCGCCCGCGCAGGTGCCGGCCATGCTGCTGGGCGCGGTCGAAGTCACCCCGCTCGAGGCGACACAGCTGTTCAACGGGCTGGCCAACGGCGGCTTTCGCAACCCGCTGCGCGCCGTGCGCGCGGTCATCAGCACCGACGGCAAGCCGCTCAAGGCCTTTCCCCTGGAAGTGACCCAGGTGGCGTCCCCCGAGGTCGTGTATCAGCTCGATCGCATGCTGGTGCAGGTCATGGAGCGCGGCACCGGCCGTCCCGCGCGCGCGCTGCTGCCCGCAAACCTGGTGGTGGCCGGAAAGTCCGGCACGTCATCGGAGTTCCGCGACAGCTGGTTTGCCGGTTTCTCCGGCAGTCACCTGGCGGTCGTGTGGGTGGGGTACGACGACGATGAGCCGACCGGGTTCACCGGCTCCGCCGGGGCGCTGCCGGTGTGGGCGCGCGTCATGGCGGGGCTGGGCACCGACTCCTGGGAGGCGCCGATGCCGGATAACATCGTGGAAGTGCAGATCGAGTATCCGACCGGACTGCGGGCGGCGCCGGGTTGCTCGGAGGACTTGGTGGCGGTCGCCGTGCCGGCCGAGGCGGCGGTGCCGGCCAAGCCGGGCTGCGCCTTCCCCGACAGCCCTAATCCTCTCACCACCATACTGAACCGCGCACAGCAGTGGCTGCACGGCCTCGCGCACTGACGCCGGCGCTGCGAGCGCGGCCCCGCGGCGCACGCCGTGGCGCGGCGCCTCAGGCGCTATCATGAGCTCATGGACACCCGCCTGTTGACCCTCGTCATCCTCGCCGCCGGGCTGTCGGCGTGCGCAACGCGAGGTCCGCTGCCGGCGGGCGCGCCGCCCGAGGGTCCGTCACCCTCCGGCACGGCGCAACCCGAGGCGCCGATCCCCGGGGAAGCCCTGCCGGCTCCGCCGGAGCGGCCCGCGCCGGGCGCGCCACGGCAGTTTCACCTCGGCCCCGCGGCGAGCGCGCTGGTGACACAGGCTCGCACCCAGGCCGGCGGGGGCGAGTACGGACAGGCGGCCGCGACGCTCGAGCGCGCACTGCGCATCGAGCCGGGCAATCCGCTGCTGTGGATCGAGCTCGGGCGCGTGCAGCTGGGGGAGAACAACGCGGCGCAGGCGGATGCCATGGGTCACAAGGCGCTGGCGCTCGCCACCGGAGATGCCGGCGCGCAGGCGGCGGCCTGGCACCTGATCGCCGATTCGCTGCACTCGCGCGGGCGCGACCCGGAGGCCGCGGAGGCCGAGGGGCGGGCCGGCGCCCTCGCGCCGCGCTGACCGATACGCGCTGCGGGGATTCCCGGGACGTCCGAGGCCGCCGCACCGGTCAGGGCTCGGCGGCGTGGCGTGCGCGCAGTTCAGCGATCACGCGCTCGAGCGGCAGTCCGCGAAAACGCAGCAGCACGAGCACGTGGTAGAGCAGGTCGGCGGCTTCCGCCACCACTTCGGCGTCGCTCCCGCCCGCGCCGGCGAGGGCCACCTCGAGCCCTTCCTCGCCCACTTTCTGCGCCAGGCGCTTCGGTCCCTCGGCAAACAGGCGCGCGCTATAGCTGCCCTCCGGTCGCTCGGCGATGCGCTGCGCGATGATGGCTTCCAGAGCCGCCAGGAACGCCAACCGCTCGGCAGCCGTGAGCGCCTCGTCGCCGAAGCACGTGGCCGTGCCCAGATGACAGGCCGGTCCACGGGGCCAGGCGGTGACCAACAGCGTGTCGCAATCGCAGTCGGCGCGAATCTGCGCCAGCTCGAGGCGGTGGCCCGAGGTTTCTCCCTTCTCCCACAAACGTTGCTTGCTGCGGCTGAAGAACACGACCCGGCGCCGCGTGAGTGTCGCGGAAAGCGCCTGCCGATTCATGTAGCCGAGCATGAGCACCGCCCCGGTGACGGCGTGTTGCACGATCGCCGGCAGCAGGCCATCGCCCTTGGCGAAGTCGAGCCGCGCGAGATCGGCCAGCCCCACCTGCGCCGCACCCTCATCGCCCGCGCCGCTCATAGCCTGACCTCGATGCCTGCGTCATGCAGCTCCCGCTTCAGATCGCGGATCACGATCGCGCCGGAGTGGAACACGCCGGCCGCGAGAGCCGCATCCACGCCGGCCTGAATAAACACCGCGCTGAAGTGCTCGACGGCGCCCGCACCCCCGGAGGCCACCAGCGGCACCTGGCAGATCTGCCGTACCCGGCGCAGTTGCTCGACGTCATAACCGCGACGCACGCCATCGCTTCCCATGCAATTGAGGACGATCTCGCCGGCGCCGCGCCGTTGCGCCTCGCCGACCCATTCGAGCACGTCGCGTCCCGCTTCGCGCGTGCGCTGCGGGTCACCCGTGAACTGGTAGGCGCGGTAGCCGTGCTCGGTGAGCTGACTGTCGACACCGACTACGACGCACTGGGAGCCGAAGCGCGCGCTTAGCGAATCGATGAGACTCGGACTGGCGAGCGCTGGCGAGTTGATGGAGATCTTTTCCGCGCCCGCATTCAGGATTTCCTCGGCGTCGGCCACGGAGCGAATGCCGCCGGCGACACAGAACGGAATATCCAGAACGCGCGCGACCCGGCGCACCCACTCGCGATCGACACTGCGGCCTTCGGGACTCGCGCTGATGTCATAGAAGACGAGCTCGTCCGCGCCCTCGTCGCGATACCGCGCCGCGAGCTCCATGATGTCGCCCACGACCCGGTGGTCGCGAAAGCGCACGCCTTTTACGACCTGGCCGGCGCGGACGTCGAGGCAGGGAATGATGCGTCGCGCAAGAATGGCCGTAGCTCCTCAGGTGTGATCCGCTCTTCCAGCAGCGCCTTGCCGCTCACGGCGGCGGCGACGCCGATCCGGGCTAGCGCCCGCAGATCGACCGCATTGCGCACGCCACCCGAAGCCTGCCAGGCGAGCTGCGGGCAACGCGACAGCGCGCTTCGATAAAGCTCGAGATTGGGACCGGACAGGGCGCCGTCGCGTGCGATATCGGTGCACAGCACGTGTTGAACGGCCCCGCTGGGGAAGCGGCCGATGGCCTCCCACAGGTTGACCGCGGTCCCCTCGGTCCAACCTCGGGTACGTACCCGCGGCATGCCGCCGGAATCGATCCGCACATCGAACGCCAGACAAATCCGTTCCGCGCCGAAGCGCGCCAGCCATTCATCCACCTCCGCGGGCCGCTCCACCGCGGCGCTGCCGACGACAACCCGCTCCACGCCATGGCGAAGCAGGTCATCGATAACGGCCGCGGAGCGCACGCCACCGCCCACCTGGAGGCGGATCGCGCGCTGCGAGGCGAGGGCGACGATCACCGTACGGTTGGCCAGCACGCCGTCCTTCGCGCCGTCGAGATCCACCACGTGCAGCCACGAGGCGCCGAGGCCGCGATAGCGCAACAGCAGCTCATGAGGCTCGGGCTGGTAGCGCGTCTCGGCGCTGAAGTCGCCCTGGCGCAGGCGCACGCACCGTCCGTGGCGCAGATCGATTGCGGGTATGAGCAACATCACGCCAACCTCAGGAAGTTCGCGAGTACCCTGGCGCCGGTTGCGGCCGAGCGCTCAGGATGGAACTGCGTGCCCCAGAAATTCCCGCGCCGCACGATCGCGGACAGCGGCTCTCCATAGTGCGCGGTCGCCAACGTGTTGCTGGATACGGGCACGGCATAGCTGTGTACGAAGTAAACGTAGTCGTGGGGCGCGATCCCTTCCAGCAGGGGGTCCTCGTGCAGGGCGCAGAGTTGGTTCCACCCCATGTGCGGAACGGGCCGACCGGGCTCTGCCCGCAGACGGCGCACGCCGTCCGGAAGGATCCCGAGGCAATCGGTCGGACCTTCCTCCGAGCGGCGGAACAGCACTTGCATCCCCAGACAGATGCCGAGCACCGGTTGTGTCAGGGCGGGCAGCAGAGCGGCGATTCCGGATTGGCGCAGGCGCTGCATTGCGTCCGCGGCCGCTCCCACGCCGGGCAGAATGACTCGGGCCGCGGACGTGATCATCCGCGCCTCGTTCGTAACGTGCGTGCGCGCGCCGAGCCGTTCGAAGGCGTACTGCAAGGAGGCGAGATTGGCGCCGCCGCTATCGATGATGACCGCTTCCATTACAGCACTCCCTTGGTGCTCGGCAGCTCCTCGCCCTCGCGCCGGAACGCCTGCCGCAAGGCGCGGCCGACGCCCTTGAAGCAGCCCTCGATCATGTGATGGGTGTTCTCGCCGGTAACGCTGATGTGGATGGCCGCTCCGAGGGTCTCGGCGAGCGAGCGGAAGAAATGCGGCACCAGCTCGGTCGGCAGCCCGCCGACCGCCTCCCGGTTGAATCGCCCGGAGAACTGCGCGAAGGCGCGGCCCGACAAGTCGATGGCGACCTGCGCCTGGGCTTCGTCCATCGGCAGCAGGAATCCGAAGCGCGCGATGCCGGCTTTGGCGCCGAGCGCGCGCCGCAGCGCCTCCCCGAGCGCGAGCGCGCAATCCTCCACCGTGTGATGCTCGTCGATCTGCAGGTCACCCTCGCAGGTGAGCTCGAGCGAGAACCCGCCGTGCTTGGCGAGCTGCTCGACCATGTGATCGAAGAAGCCGATTCCGGTGTTAGCCTTGAGCGGGGCGCCGGCATCGAGGTTGACCCGCACGTCGATGTTCGTCTCCTTCGTGCGCCGCTTGACTCGGGCGCGTCGCGCGCTCAAGTCCTGCACCACTGCGGCCCATGTCTCTTCGGTCGTTCCATGGCGGCGCACGCGCAACCCGCGCACGCCGAGGTTGGATGCGAACTCGATATCCGTGTCGCGGTCGCCGATCACGGCGCTCGAGCCGCGGTCGACTCCGCGGTCGCGCAGATATTGCTCGACCAGTCCGGTGCGGGGCTTACGGCAGGCGCAGCCGTCCGTTTGCAAGTGCGGGCAGACAAACACGGCATCGAACTCGATACCTTGCGAGCAGAAGGCATCCAGTATGAACTGCTGCACCCGCTCGAATGCCGGGCGCGGGAACGACTTCGTGCCCAGACCATCCTGGTTCGTGACCATGACGAGCCGGTAACCGCGCCGCGTGAGCTCCGTTAGCGCGGCGAACACCCCGGGCAGGAAATGCACCTTCTCGAGCGTGTCGAGCTGCTCGTCGGGCGGCTCCTCCACGAGCGTGCCGTCGCGATCGATGAACAGCGTGGCGGCTGGCACGCTCATCGCCACGCCTCGAGGAGCCGGTTATTCTGCTCGATCGAGCCGATCGTAATGCGCAGCGCGCGCCCCAGAGCAGGAGATGCGCGCGCATCCCGGACCAGCAGCCGTGCGTCGCGGGCGCGCTCCAGCGCAGCGCCGGCATCGGTGAATTCGGTAAGGACGAAATTCGCCGCGCTGGGCCACACGCGCACCACCTGGGGTAGAGCGGCGAGCGCCGCGGTGAGCCGCTCGCGCTCCGCCCGAATGAGGGCGATGCGCTTGCTGGCATCCGCCAGCTTGGCAGGATCGAGCAGCTTCAGTACCGCTTCCAGCGTCAACTGCGCGATCGCATAGGGTGGAATCACCTTGCGTAGCAGCGCGATGACCTCCGGATCGGCGATCAGCGTCCCGCAACGCGCCCCGGCGAGCCCGTGCGCCTTGGACAGTGTCCGCAGGATCGCCAGATGCGGCAGCTTCGCAAGATGGCGCGCGAGGCTCTGTGTGTCGGTAAACTCGAGGTACGCCTCATCCACGACAACTACCGCACGTCCGGCGAGTTTGCCGGCGATGCGCACGATAGTCTGCTCCTCGAGCAGATTTCCGGTCGGGTTGTTGGGGGAGCACAGGAACACGACCTTGACGTCCGCCGTGCAGCGCTCGAGCACGGCCCGTTCGTCGAGAGCAAACCCCGCAGCGGCGCGCAGCGGCACCGTGACGACGTGTGCTCCTTGAATGCGAGCGGCCACGGCGTACATGCCGAATGTCGGCGGGCACACCAGCACGGCGTCGCACCCGGCGCGACAGAAGGCGCGCACCAGAAGATCGATCGCCTCGTCGCTGCCGCGCCCGGCCAGAACCGACTCCGGCGCCACGCCGTACAGCGCCGCGAGCCGCTCGATGAGGGCGCCCGGCTGCGGCTCGGGATAACGGTTCAGGCCGGCGAGTGAGTCATCGCCGAGTGCACGCCACGGCAACTCATTGGCGTGCAGCCGCTCGAGCCCCGGCTCCCACGCTGCGTGCTCATAAGCCTTCAGGGCCACGATTTCCGGTCGCGCCAGCTCCGTCGCCCAGCTCATGATTCGACCCTGGAGCTCCCCGAAGCCCCTTGCG